>WNFW01003878.1_pt1 | contig 11359 bp, 9 predicted proteins | sample 5400131 | NCBI WGS metagenome assembly WNFW01 (sample SAMN13153362, study PRJNA577476) | soil metagenome | isolation source: 20 cm soil or saprolite under grassland replicate 1 | place: USA:California | collected 2016-06-15
TCGGTGCCGCCGATCCGCCGCATCAGGAATCGCGAAATCGATCACTTACGGAAATTCGCCGCCGCGATGCGGCGCTCACTGCCCGATCGCGACGAGGTCGATTTCTATTGGGGCCTGCATTTCGCGCTGGCGATGGCGCACCATACGATCCGCGACAGCGAGCGGCTGACAAAGCTGTCGGAAGGATTATGCGATCTCAACGACGTCCAGGGAATGATCGACCGCGTTGTCGCGGTGTCGGTGATGGCGCTGACGGGCGGCGAGGCGCACAACAAGGCGCGCGCCAAACTGGTTGCGCGAGACGCGCGGTGATCGAATGCCGCTCGCATCGAGGGATTTTCCAAAGCTTCAAACCGACATGTCCCGGCGCCAAATTCCGGCACGGCGTTATTTCTTGACCGCGAGAGCGTAGGACAAATCGGCGTCCTCCGACCCCTACACCATCGCCACGCAGTCGATTTCGATGTCAAACGGTCCGGTCCATTCCGGCACGCACACGAAGATGCGCGCCGGCGGATCTTGCGGGAAGTAGCGCGCGTAGATCGCGTTGACGGCCTGAAAGTGCTTCGCCGAAGTGCAGTAGATGTTGCACTTCATCACGTTGTCGAGCGACGCGCCCGCGGCCTCGAGGCAAAGTTTCATCTGTTCAAGAACGAGTTCGGTCTGGCGCTCGATCGGCGCGGGCAGGATGTCACCGGTTTCCGGATCGAACGGCGGCAATCCCGAAACAAAAATCATATTGCCGGCGCGTGTCACCGGCGATCCCGGCGGCCGCCCCCACCGATCGAGGTAGGAGGAGATCGGTTCGACGCGGAGCGCTTCTCGTTTCATCGCAAGCCACCTTCGATTCGGGATCGGTGGCAGAAGACTAGCGTCGTTCATCGCCATCATGCTTCGAAGATGGTCGAAGTGTCCTTGCGTAGACTAGACGACCCCCTGCTTCTTCAAGGCATCGAGCTTGGCGTCGTCGTAGCCGATGCTCGCCAGCACTTCCCGGGTGTCCGCTCCGAGTAGTGGCGGCGCGCGATACGCGCACATGCGGGTCGGCAAACACCTGCGCGAAATCGTTGATCGGCCCGCAGGGCACCCCGGCCTTCTCCAGCTCTTCCAGCCAGTAGGCGACGGGCTTCTTCAGGAACAGGCCGGCGAAGATCGCCATGATCTCCTTGCCGTGAACGACGCGGTCGTTGTTCTTGACGAATTTCGGATCGGTCGCGAGCTCCGGGCTGCCCAGCACGGCGCAGGTGCGCGCGAACTGCGCATCGTTGCCGACCACCAGCATCAACTCGCCATCGGTGCAGCGAAACGCGCCCGCCGGCATGCCGCCATTGCCCCAGGTGCCGCGCCGCGGCGGCGTCTGGCCATTGACGAGATAGATCTGCGCATAATGCGACAGCGAGGCGATCACGGTGTCGAGCAGGCAGACGTCGATATGCTGCCCCTCGCCGCCATTGGCCTTGCGGTGATAGAGTGCGGCGAGAATGCCGATCGAGGTATTCATGCCGGTCATGTAATCGACGATGCTGGGGCCGACCTTCATCGGCCCCTCGCCGGGCTCGCCGTCGATATGACCGGTGACGCTCATCAAGCCGCCCATCGCCTGAAAAATCGCGTCGTAGCCCGCGCGGGGGGCATAAGGTCCGGTCTGGCCGAAGCCCGTCACCGAGCAATAGATGATGTCTGGATTGACTGATCGGATCGACTCGTAGTCGAGCTTGTAGCGCTTGAGATCGCCGACCTTGTAATTCTCCATCATGACGTCGCAGGATTTCGCGAGTTCGCGGATGATCGCCTGGCCTTCTTGGCTCGCGATATTGACGGTGACCGATTTCTTGCCGCGGTTGGCGCACAGATAGAATGAATTGTTGTTGTTCTGTTTGCCCTCGGGGTCGACCAGATAGGGCGGGCCGAAGGCGCGGGCATCATCGCCGCCGCCGGGACGTTCGATCTTGATCACCTCGGCGCCGAGATCGGCCAGCATCTGCGCCGACAGCGGCCCCGCGAGCACGCGCGTCAGATCAAGGATTTTGATGCCCGAGAGTGGCAGGGACGACATGAACATTTCCTCCAAAGCTCGCGGCCATGCGGCTCGGGAAGAGCCCGCCAGCGCCGAACGAAATCTGCCGATACACTATTTTCCGACGCCGAGCATTGCGTTCACGGCATGAAGCCATCCGTCTGCTGCGGCGTGGGCAAATAGGCAGGGATTTAGTGCCCGGCCGATTGCCGGCTCATATCCTCCAGGAGACCGCGCATCGCGTCGATCTCCTTGCCAAAGCCTGCCCAATCCCCGGATCTCAACTGCTCCATTGCGTGGTTGTAGCGATCGAGCGCCTGCTGCGCCCGATGTTCCGCGGGCCTCGCATTTGGCATTTCCGCCGCAGCACCCGGCGATGTCGGCGCGGCGCCGGTTTCCACGAAGAGCGCGGACAAGGCCTCGGCGAGCGTCTCCTTCATGACGACATGCTCGCCATAGGCCGCGATCACGCGCTTGAGCTCCGGCAGGTGTCCCTGCTCCGCTCGCAAATACAGCGGCGATATATAGAGGATCGAATTCTCGATCGGGATCACCAGCAAATTCCCGCGGATCACCCGCGAGCCCATCTGGTTCCATAGCGATATTTGCTGGGAGATCTCGGTGTTCTGGTGAATACGCGCCTCGATCTGGAACGGTCCGTAGACGAGCTTCTCCTTGGGAAACTCGTAGACGATCAGCTTGCCGTAGTCGGGCGCGTCGCAGCGCGCTGCGAGCCATGCGATCATGTTGTCGCGGCGGCTCGGCACCATCGGGATCATGATAAAGAACTCAGCCTGCGCTTCTCCGGGCAGCCGCATGATGATGTAGTAAGGCACCATCGGCGCGGCGCCGTCGCCGGCCGGCTGGCGCGGGAATTGCCAAAGATCTTCCCGGTTGTAGAAAACGTCGGCCGCTTCCATGTGGTAGGTTTGATAGAGCCGCGCCTGAATCAGGAACAGATCCTCCGGATAGCGAATGTGCTTTTGCAAATCGGGCGGCATCACCGCGAACGGCTTGAACAGTCCCGGAAAGATGCGCTGGTAGGTGGCGGCGATTGGATCCGCCGGGTCCATCAGATAAAACTCGACGCTGCCGTTATAGGCGTCGATAACAGCCTTCACTGAATTTCGGATGTAGTTGAGATTGAGCTCGGGCGCGGGCTGCGCCGAGGGAAAATATTCGCTGGTCGTATAGGCATCCTGAATCCAGAACATCCGCCCCTCACTGATGACGAGATAAGGGTCACGATCGAGGCTGAGAAACGGGGCGATCGTGCGTACCCGTTCTCCGATGTTGCGCCGGATCATTATTCGGCTGTCGTCGGTGATGTAGCTTGAGAGAAGCAGGTTCATGTCGTTGAAGTGGTGGGCGAAGATCACCCTCCGCAGCATTCCCCGGAGAGGAATGCCACCGGCGCCGCCATAGGCCGCGTAGACGTTGTCCTTCCCCTTCGGATAGTCGAATTCCGGAGTGGTCCCCTTGACGATGACGTAGTCGCTTTTCTCCTGTCCATAATAGATGCGCGGTTCGCGGATTTCGGGGCCTCCATCCGCAACGGGAGGAATATCGCGCAAATAGAGCAGCGGAAGCCCCTCGGCGCTCTTTTGGGTTACCGGGCTCATCACCGCACCATTGCCGTGGGTGAACAGAACATGGAGATTGACCCATGTCTGTGCGTTAGGTGGCAGCAGCGAGGATTTGAGCTCGCGCGCCGAGAGGATCACGCTTTGGTAGGCACCACCCAGCCAGTAGCGATCCACATCCAGGTCGCGCAATTTGTAGTAGGTGCGAATCTCCTGCAGTTGGGCGTAGGTGTCCGATAATGGCTGCCAGTCCCACAACCTGATATTTTCGATCGTCGCCTTGTTGGCCTCGAGCGTCTTGAAGCTAAGGCTCTGTTCGGCAGGAAATGGCTTCGGCGCGATCCGATCGAGATTGTAGGCTTCCCGGGTCAGCCGGATGCTGCGTTCGATGTAGGGCCGCTCGAACTCCAGTTCGCTCGGTTTGACGTACAATCGCTGAAACAACCCGGGAACCACCCCGGATAGCAAGATGGCGCCGCCGAAGATGAGCACCATTGCGGCAGCGGGAAGCCGGTAGGTGCGCACCCAAAAGTTCGCCGATGCGGCGATGGCTGCGACGATCGAAAGCCCGATCAGCGACCACAGCACCGGCAGCTCCACATGGATGTCGGTGTAGCTTGCGCCGACCACCACGCCATTGTCGCCATAGAGCAGCAGATAGCGGTCCAGACCGTAGGACCATGCCTTCACGGCAAAGAACAGGCCGAGAAGCACGGAGCCGTGGGATATCGCCGTCGGCGATATCGAGCGTCGCTGGGGCTGGTATTCGATGTCGCCGTGCAGCCAATAGATCAGTCCAGCGAACAGCGCGCTCATGAACAGCGCGAGCAATGCCCAATTCTTGATGGCGATGTAGGTGGGCAGAGAGAACAGATAGAATCCAATGTCCTTGTCATAAAGCGGATCGTTCGCGCCGTACGGCACTTGATAAAGGAACTGCAGAAAAACGCTCCAGTTCCTGACCTCCCCCGCGGCGACCAGCAGGGCGATAAGTCCGGCGCTGCCTGCAATGGTGATGGGCCACGGCAACCGATCTCGCATGAATTCGAACGGATCGGATGGCGTCGCAGTGGCAGCGAGCTTCCAGTCGAAGCCGGCGGCAATTCGCCGCCGCCGGGCAAAGCTGAATGCAAGCCGCGCATTCGCCCACACGATGACGGCAGTTGCGACGAAGACGACGAAAAAAACGCCGGCCTTGGTGCCGATCGTGGTCCAAAAGACCTGCAAATAGCCGATCGCGGAGAACCACATCCAGTCGACCAGGAAGTCACCGGCGAGGCCGAGCAGGATCAGGAAAATTCCGAAGACGATGGCAGCAACGAACAACCCTACCACGGCGTTTCGCCCTGGTGCCTTCCGTTCGGGTCCGGTAATCCCGATCGTCATGATTGAATTATAGCAGACGCGAGAAATCGTAGCCTGTTTTTTTAGACTGTCCTGCCTACCTTGGAACCAGGGCGCGCATCAGATAACGTCGGTGCAGTTCGTTGGCGTGCGTTAGAAGCGCAGCGGGTCGCGTCTGCCAGAATACCTCTGCGCGTGTGATCCACCGGCTGCCCCGAGGCGCATCGAGCGGCTGCTCTGCGACATGATCTTCGCGCGGGATTGAAGGAGGCTGTGCCATGGGTGATCTCGCCAACCTCGAACGCCTTTTCGGCGCAACAAATTACGCGCCGTTGCCGGTCACCATCGTCCGCGGCGAGGGAGTTTATCTATGGGACGAGACGGGTCGGCGCTTCATCGACATGATGGGAGCATATTCGGCGGTCAGTTTCGGCCATTGCCATCCACGTCTCGTCAAGGCGCTGACCGAGCAGGCCCAGCGCCTGGACACGATCTCGCGCGCTTATTCGAGCGATCGGCTGGGGCCTTTTCTCGCCAAGGCTTGCACGCTCACCGGTTTCGACGCCGCCTTGCCCATGAACAGCGGCGCGGAAGCTGTCGAGACCGCGCTCAAGGCCGCGCGTAAATGGGCCTACAAGGTCAAGGGTGTGGCGCCTGATCGGGCCGAAATCATTGCCGCGGAGGGTAACTTCCACGGCCGCACCATCGCAATCGTTGGCTTTTCTTCCGTGGCGGAATACCGCGATGGCTTCGGGCCGTTTGCGCCGGGCTTCAAGCTCGTCCCGTTCGGCGACGCATCGGCGCTGGCTGCGGCCATTACCCCTGAAACCGCGGCCTTTCTGGTCGAACCTGTACAGGGCGAAGGCGGGATCAATGTGCCGCCGGCGGGATATCTCGCCGAAGTCGCGCGGATTTGCAAAGCGAACAACGTGCTGTTGCTGTGCGACGAGATCCAGAGTGGCCTCGGGCGCACCGGCCGGCTGCTCGCGTGTCAACACGAAGGGGTCGTGCCGGACGGAGTGACGCTCGGCAAGGCGCTCGGCGGCGGGCTGTTGCCGGTGTCGCTGTTCCTTGCGCGCCGCGAACTGATGCAGGTATTCACGCCCGGAGATCACGGCAGCACGTTCGGTGGCAATCCGATCGCCGCCGCGGTCGGATTGGCCGCGCTCGATACGCTGATCGACGAGCGATTGGTGGAACGCGCGGCGAGCGCCGGCGCGCATCTGCTCGCTCGGCTCTCTTCGATCAAGAACCCGATCATTCGCGAGGTACGCGGCCGCGGCCTGTTCGCCGGGGTTGAGCTACATCGAAACATGGCGAGCGCCGAGACGGTGGTCAGGCGCTTGCTGCAAGCTGGCGTGTTGACCAAGGATACTCACCGGAACACGATACGCTTCGCTCCGCCCTTGATCATCGAGGAGCCGCAGATCGATTGGGCGGTGGACCGATTGACCGAGGTGCTGGAGGAAGCCGCCGCACCCACTGTTGGCGCGTAGCGGAACACCAATGTTGGGTAACTCCGGGTGAAGGGAGTTTCCGCATCAACCTGCGAATCTGAACCATGGTGGCAACGAGCGATCGTGCCGTGACCGTGTTCGGCGGAACCGGCTTTCTCGGCCGCCGCATCGTCCGGCGTCTGCGCCAGCGCGGATTTCCGGTCCGGATTGCGTCAAGGCATCCGGATCAGGGACCCCGACGGCCTGATCCCGATGATCCGCAGCTCCAATCCATAGCGGCCAATATTCACGACGAGCGATCAGTCGCCGATGCGCTTGCCGGCGCCTGCGGCGCTGTAAGTGCGGTCAGTCTCTACGTCGAGCACGGACAGGAGACCTTTCATTTCGTTCATGTCGAGGCTGCCCACCGAGTGGCAGTGCAAGCGCGCCGGGCCGGGATAGAACGGCTGGTTCATATCTCGGGAATTGGCGCAGATGCCGCGTCACCATCCCTGTACATCCGAAAGCGCGGCGAAGGCGAGCTGGCGGTCCGGGCCGCATTCCCCAATGCGGTTTTGATCCGGCCGGCGGTGATGTTTGGACCGGACGACGCGTTTCTCACCACCCTGCTCACGCTGCTGCGGCGGCTTCCAATCTATCCGGTGTTCGGCCGCGGCCTGACCAGACTGCAGCCCGCCTATGTGGAGGACGTTGCCGAGGCGATTGGGCGCATCATGCAGCAAGCTGAGCCGCCTTCGACGATTTTCGAGTTCGGCGGCCCGCGCGTCTACACTTACGACGAATTTCTCGGAGCCGTTGCGCACCAGGCTGGCATTGCGCCCCACCTCATTCCGATCCCGTTTGCGGTTTGGCACGCACTCGCATGGGCCTCCGAAATGCTTCCCAATCCGCGCCTCACGCGCAATCAAGTGGAACTGATGCAGATCGACACGGCGTGCTCGCCGGAGCTGCCGGGATTTTCTGAACTTCAGATCTCGCCGCACCCGGTCGAGGCAATACTCGAGAGGATGCTATCGAATGGCAGCTGACGCGGCCCCTCCGCGTCACTGGTCTAACGCAATCTCCACTTCAATGGCTTCATCCTTCGAGACGCATCGCGGAGCCTGTCATCACTACGCGAGCGCAATTGCGCTCGTCGTCGGGCGCGCATCCGCGCGACCCGGTGGCGATGCTCCTCAGGATGAGGTCTCAGACCCTCATGGTGAGGAGCGCGTCTTCGCGCGTCTCCGGACGATGCTTCGCATCGCCGGGAGAACCATGAGGCCACCGGAGAAGCGGCAATGATTCAAGCGAACCGGAAAACGCTCTAATTTTACTGCGTCATGCGCCGTAACGACTATCGATCGTACCCCGCACCGCCGCCCCTTTTTGAGTGCTTGCACGATTTTTATTGAGCGTTCCTCAAGGCAACCTGGGGTAGTATCTCACCTCTACTCGCCAACATTGTCTCTGCGGGTCCGATCGCTGATGCCGGAGAACGGCGTTATGTTCAGCGACGGTATCGAAGCCGATCGCCCCGACTTCAATTCCGGAAACGAGGTGCAAATCGCGGTCGCCGAGCGCCAGGGACAGTTGATCGTCTGACGGCGTTGTCGATGCGGGAGGGCTGAATACTTCTCCTATGCTGGCCGTCATGCGTCGCATCGAGTTCCAGCCCTGTATCCCCTACCGGGGGTGCCTAAGTTCCATCCGGCCCCGTCAGTCAGGCGGTCGTGAGGAAGTTCGGATGAGGGTGGAGTTCCACAGACGCCTGATGCATCGGGTCCAAGACCCTGAGGCCTTGCACCAATTGCAGCAGCCGGTTGCGAGGCTGGAGCGTGAGCCACGCGATGCACGGGCAAGGGCGGCCTCTTTCGAACTCGGGGAACGGCCATGGACACTGCGTTCGCGTATCTAATCTCCCTTGGCATAATCGGATTTGGCGTCTGGACCACAGTCGTGGCAGCGCATGGATCGAGCGTCTCGGTATTTTGGATCGTTGGTGGCCTTCTGGCTATCGCAGTCGGCGTAGCGAGCCTCGTGGGCGAAATTCGCCACGGCCGGTCGCCGTAGTAACCTCCATCCGGAATTGGCTGTCGCTTCGGCCTCGCGGTCAGCCTCACACGGGCGATTGCAGCAGCTCTTGCCAAGACCAAGGCGTGTGCCCGCTATCCCCCGAATAGGGTGGCTGCGCGCGTGTTAACGCTCTTGGTAAGAGTGACCGCGCAACAGCCGAGAAGCAGAGCGGAAAAAGTCACCATCGCCATCTTCGCCATTTTGGTGGACGCCAAGGATGATGCGGCTGCAGCATTCTATCGGCATTTTGGGTTTCAGCCGTTCGTCGGGCGCGCCCTCAATCTTTTCCTGCCGCTCGGGACAGCGCTTAAGTTACTCGAAGGCTAAAGAAGAGGCAGAGAGGTGGTCAACTTGCGCGGGGTCGAAGCCGCGGGTCCGACGACCGCCGAAGTCGACGTTGGGTGGCGGACCTGCCGCGATACTCGCTGGCCGCGGCGTCGCGGTTTACGATTTGAACTCTATGCCCCGGGCAGAAAAAATCTCTCTCGGCCATGCCTTGAACCGGCTTGAATATCCCCACATTGCGCTCAAAGTGATCGCTTGACGAGGAAGTCTGTCATGTCCGCAATCACGACCTCAAAAACGTCTACTCCGCTCACGCTTGCCCCGGAAGTCGCCGCGCTGCTCGCCGATCTCGGTGTCGACCGCGCCCGCATCACAGGCGGCACGCTTGCGGCGCGCTCGCCCATCACGGGCGAGGTCGTCGCGCATGTGAAGGAAACCGGCATCGGCGGTGCGTCGGCGGCAATCGAGAAGGCGCACTCGGCCTTCCTCACGTGGCGGCTGGTGCCCGCGCCGAAGCGCGGCGAACTGGTCCGGCTTCTCGGCGAGGAGCTTCGCGGCAACAAGCCGGCTCTCGGCCGTCTGGTTTCGATTGAAGTCGGCAAGATCATCTCGGAGGGCCTCGGAGAGGTCCAGGAAATGATCGACATCTGCGATTTCGCCGTGGGCCTTTCCCGCCAGATCTACGGGCTTACGATCGCGACCGAGCGGGGCGAGCACCGCATGATGGAGACCTGGCATCCGCTCGGCGTCACCGGCATCATCTCGGCCTTCAATTTTCCCGTGGCGGTATGGTCGTGGAATGCTGCGCTCGCGCTGGTGTGCGGCAACAGCGTCGTCTGGAAGCCGTCCGAGAAAACGCCGCTGACCGCGCTGGCGACGGAGGCGCTCTTCGAGCGCGCACTGAAGCGCTTCAGGCAAGCGGGCGGGACCGCGCCCGACGGCCTCTCGGCCGTCCTGTTCGGCGGTCGCGAGATCGGTGAGATCCTGGTCGATCACGCCAAGGTCCCACTGGTCTCGGCAACCGGCTCGACCGCGATGGGCCGGGCCGTCGGCCCAAAGCTCGCCAAGCGCTTCGCGCGCGCCATCCTGGAACTCGGCGGCAACAACGCGGCGATCGTCACGCCGACCGCCGACCTGGACCTGACGCTGCGCGGCGCCGCCTTCGCCGCCATGGGCACGGCGGGCCAGCGATGCACCTCCCTGCGCCGTCTCTTCGTCCACGAGAGCGTCTATGAGCGCTTGGTGCCGCGGCTGAAGCGCGCTTATGATTCCGTCACGGTGGGCAATCCGCTTGAGCCTGAAAATCTGGTTGGCCCGCTGATCGATGGGCTTGCCTGCGAGTCGATGCGCAAGGCGCTGGAGGCCGCCAAAGCTGCGGGCGGAACCGTCCATGGCGGCGGCCGCGTCACCGTCGGCGGCGCCGACGAGGCATTCTATGTACGGCCGGCGCTTGTCGAGATGGCGGAACAGACAGGGCCGGTCGAGCACGAGACCTTTGCACCGATCCTCTATGTCATGAAATACCGTGATTTCGATTCCGTCCTCGATTTGCACAACGCCGTCCCGCAGGGCCTGTCGTCGTCGATCTTCACCAACGATTTGCGCGAGGCGGAAGCCTTCCTCTCGGTTCGCGGTTCCGATTGCGGCATCGCCAACGTCAACATCGGACCGTCCGGGGCCGAGATCGGCGGTGCGTTTGGCGGCGAAAAGGAGACCGGCGGGGGACGCGAGTCCGGGTCCGATGCCTGGAAGGCCTATATGCGCCGCGCGACCAACACGATCAACTACGGTCGCACGCTGCCGCTCGCCCAGGGCGTCAAGTTCGACGTGGCGTGAGAGGTACGCCATTGGCGACTATTCAACACGCCGGCCCGCACGCCAGCCCATTTCCCAAAAGTCGGCCTCGAGTCGGGTGGCCTCCTTGAAGATCGCGATCAACTCTGCCTCGCGGGCCGGGGTGGAATAGAGATCGGCGAGACCCTCCAGGTGCGCCCGCGCTTTCGCCGCGACCTCCTGGTATGGCGCGCCGGCATACTCGTCGATCCAAACGCGATATGGGTTGGTTGCAGCATGCGCACCGGGTAGCGAGGCGAGCCGCGTCGCAATCTCCGCGTAGCCGATCACGCAGGGAGCAAGCGCCACCTTGAGTGCCAGCAGATCGCCGCGCATTCCCGCGTCGAGCACGTAGCGTGTATAGGCCAGCATCTCGACCGCCGGAGGAGTTTGTTCAAGATCGCCGGGCGACAGGCCCCAGCCGGCGCAGAGCTTCACATGCAGGTTCATTTCGGTGTCGAGGATGGCCGAGAGGCCGGCCGCCGCTTCACGCATGTCGGCGAGCTTGGGCGACTTGTAGACCGAGAGCGCGCAGGCGCGAGCAAACTCGATGAGGAACAGGTAGTCCTGAACGAGGTAGTGACGAAACGCCGCTTCGGCGAGCGAACCGTTTGCCAACCCGTCGGTGAAGGGATGCTCGGTGTAGGCCCGCCACTCGGCGGATGCTTCTGTCTTCAGACGCTCGAAGAAACTCACGATCTTTTTCGCCAGGTTTGCTTTTCCATGGATGTCTCCCTCTCGCTAACAATAGCGCATCACAGACCGGGTGGACGTTCCGACCCGGT
>WNFW01004451.1_pt1 | contig 11358 bp, 11 predicted proteins | sample 5400131 | NCBI WGS metagenome assembly WNFW01 (sample SAMN13153362, study PRJNA577476) | soil metagenome | isolation source: 20 cm soil or saprolite under grassland replicate 1 | place: USA:California | collected 2016-06-15
GACATCGCCGAGCGCTTCAACGGCCGATTCGGCGACGTGCTGGTGGTGCCGGAGGGTCGCTACCCGGAGGTCGGGGCGCGGGTCATGAACCTCCAGGATCCGGAGACCCGCATGTCGACCACGTACGGCTCCGAGCAGGGAACCGTCTACATCCTCGATGAGGCGGACGCGATCGCGAAGAAGATCCGGAGCGCGGTCACCGACTCCGGCACGGAGATCCGCCGGGCCCCGGAGAAGGCGGGGATCACGAACCTGATCGAGATCCAGGCTGCCGTGAGCGATACGGCGCCGGAGCGGGTCGAGCGCGAGTTCGACGGCTCCGGCTACGGAGACTTCAAGGCGGCGGTGGCGGACGCGGTGGTCTCCTACCTCGCGCCGGTGCGAGAGCGATACGGCGAGCTTCGAGCCGACGAGGCGGGGCTCGAGGCCACGCTCGCCGCCGGCGCCGAGAAGGCAAGCGCGATCGCCTCGCAGACGCTTGCCGACGTTCGGGCGGCGATGGGCGTTGGCCCTTCACGCACCGAACGTCGAGTTTCTCAGCGTCAGGCTGAGTAAGTCGACGCTCGCGGGTAGAGGCGGCCGGGACCGCCTCTACGCTTCGCCCATGCGCGCCGCCGAGCTCGAGCTCGATCTCGACTCGTTCGCCGGACCGTTCGACCTCCTCCTCGCGCTCGTCCTGCGCGAGGAGCTGAGCCTCGCCGAGGTCGAGCTCGGCGCCATCGTCGTCGCCTACGTCGAGCACCTGGAGCGCCAGGGCGAGCTCGATCTCGAGGCCGCGACCGAGTTCCTGGTCCTGATCGCGTCACTGCTCGAGCTCAAGTCGCGCCTCCTGCTCCCGGCGCCGGAGGAGGACTCCGAGCTCCGGCTCGGAGCCGAGGAGGCGGCCGACGAGCTCCTCGCTCGCCTCCTCGAGTACCACCGCTACCGCGAGGCCGCCGCCCAGCTGGCCCGCCTCCACGGCGCCAATCGCGACTACCTCTACCGCTCGGCCCCGCCACCGCCGGAGCTCCGGCGGGCGTCGCTCGCCGAGGCCAAGCCTTCGTATACGCCCGAGCGCCTGGCGATGGCGATCGGCGAGCTCCTACGCGCGCCGCCCGAGCCGGACACGAGCCACATCCGACCGACGGTCTCGCTCGAGCGCCGGCTCGCCCTGCTGCGCGACCTCCTGGCGCGGAGCGCCGAGCTCGACTTCGACGAGGCGTTCGGTGGCGACGATCGCCTGACGCAGGCCGTGACCCTCTTCGCCCTGCTCGAGATGCACAAGCGCGGCGAGGCGACCTGGCGGCAGCGGGAGACTTTTGGGCGGATCGTGATCAGACAGCAGACAGCAGACAGCAGACAGCAGGTCAAGGAGGCGTCGTGACCGACCCGGCGCCGCTGGAGCACATCGTCGAGGCGCTCCTGTTCCTGTCGCCGGAGCCCGTGTCGGTCCCCGCGCTCGCCGAGGCGTGCGATGCGACCGAGGCCGAGGTGGATCGAGCGCTCGACCTGCTCGCCGGCACGCTTGCCGCCGGCCGTCGCGGGGTCGTCCTTCGGGAGGTCGCGAGGGGCTTCTCCCTCGCCGCGGCGCCCGCGGCCGCCGGCGCGGCACGGCGCCTGCTCGCCAAGCCGCGGACCCCGCCGCTCACCCAGGCTCAGGCAGAGACACTCGCGATCGTCGCCTACCTGCAGCCCGTCTCGCGGCCCGAGATCGCGCGCATCCGCGGCGTGAACTCGGAGTCGGCGGTCGCGACGCTCGTCGAGCGGGGGCTGATCGAGGAGGCCGGCCGTTCGCGCTTCGGTGCCGTCACCCACCGCACGACGGCGCTCTTCGAGCGCCTCTTCGGCCTCGCCGGGCTGGACCGGCTTCCCGACCCGGCGAGCTTCGACCCCACGCCCGAGGACGAGCGCGAGCTGCGCCAGCGTCTGCTCGCTGCCGGCGAGCGGCGCGCAGGCGAACCGGGCCCGGCGGGATAGGCACCGGCCGCCGCCGGTATGCGGCTCGCCAAGCACCTCGCCCGCTGCGGGGTCGCCTCGCGGCGTGGCGCGGAGGAGCTGGTGCGGGCCGGCCGAGTGAGCGTGGACGGCGAGGTCGTGCGCGACCCGGCGCGGGACGTCGCCGAGGACGACGACGTGCGCATGGATGGCGAGCCGGTGTCACCGGAGCCGGTCGAGATATGGGTCGTCAACAAGCCGCTCGGCGTCACCTCGACCGCCCGCGAGCCGGGGCGGCGGCAAGCGGTGGTGGAGCTCGTCAAATCGTCGCAGCGCCTCTACCCGGCGGGGCGCCTCGACGCCGACACGACGGGGCTCATCCTCCTCACCAACGACGGCGAGCTCGCGAACCTCCTCATGCATCCGCGCTACGGCGTCCCCCGCACCTACCGGGCCCGTCTTCGCCGCCGGCCGAGCGGCGCCGATCTGGCCCGACTGCGGCGCGGCGTCGAGCTCGACGACGGGCTCACCGCGCCGGCGCGGGTCCGCCGCGTCTCGCCACGGGTCGTCGAGATCACGCTGCGCGAAGGGCGAAACCGCCAGGTCCGGCGGATGGCTGCCGCGATCGGCAACGAGGTCACCTCGCTCGAGCGCGTTCGGTTCGGAGCCGTCCGCCTCGGCGCGCTGCGCGCCGGGGGCTCGCGCCGCCTCAGCCGAGCCGAGGTCGAGCGGCTCTGGAAGGATGCCGCGCGCGATGGCGAGCGGCGAACCTCAACAGCGCCTGTGGGCCGTGCGCGGCGCGGTGCAGGCGGAGCGAAACGACGCCGAGGCGATCCTCGCGGCGGCGGAGAAGGTCGTGCGTGAGCTTCTGGAGCGAAACGTGCTCGACCCGGAGCGCGTCGTGAGCGTCTTCTTCACCTGCACCCCGGATCTCGACGCCGAGTTTCCGGCCGTCGCCGCACGGCGGCTGGGGCTCGGCCGCGTCCCGCTCATGTGCGGGCACGAGATGCCGGTGCGAGGAGCGATGGAGCGAGTGATCCGGGTGCTCATGCACTACTACGCCCCGCGTGACCACGAGCCCGGCCACGCCTACATCGGCGCCGCGCAGGCGCTGCGCTCGGACCTGCACGCAGCACAGTAGACGCAGGGGTCGCGATCAATCGGCGGCTTCAAGCTGCCAGACCTCGATCTCGCCGATCCCCTTCAGGCGTCGGGTTCCGGCCTCCCGCGCCGTCACCGAGGCCTCCTCTAGCCGCTGACGAATCTCCGCGTCCGCGAGGACCGAGCCCGCCCCGGCGTGGCCGACGAGTCGGCTCGCGAGGTTCACCGGGGCGCCGAAGTAGTCGCCGCCGCGGGCCATGAGGGAGCCCGCGGAGAGGCCGGCGCGGGCGCGGGGGAGGTCGGACCGGGCGCAGGCGGCGATGACCCCGAGCGCAGCCGCGGCCGCCTTGTCCGCCGACGGACAGACGAACATCGCCTCGTCCCCGATCAGCTTCACGACCTGTCCACCGGCTTCGGTCACGACATCCCACGCCAGTGATTCGAACCGGTTGAGCAGCCCACCGAACTCCTCGGCGCCAAGTGCGGCGCTCGTCCCGGTGAAGTCGACCAGATCGACGAACCCGACGGCGAGCTCGGTTCGCTCACCCGGCTCCGCTGCCGCCCGCCGGCGAAGCGCCTCGTCGAGCCGTCGGCGCAGCACGTAGAAGATGACCCAGCCGAGGTCGGACTGCTCGAGGCCATGCGCGAGGGCGTCGGCGATCGCCTCTTGCCGAAGTTCGTGCCGCCCGAGCTCGCCGAGCATGTCCACCTCGATCTCGCTGATCCGGCTCAGGTAGGCGCTTACCTGGCGTGCCTCGCGAACCAGCAGCTCGACCGCGGTCGGACGCTCTTCGCGCGGAAGGTCGTCGAGGCCCTGAGCTGCGATCCCCAGCGCGCGCACGTCGTCGGCCGTGTAGACGGGCGCATCCGGCGGCACGTCCGGGAAGCCGAGGGCCCGCCACAGCCGGTCCGCGACCTCGTGCTCGACGCCCGCCCGCTGGCAGAGCTCCGGCCAGGTGAGGTGGCGCTCGCCGAGCCGGACCAGCGCCTCGACCGGGTCGCGTACGGGCTCGCCGGGGGGCGGAATTGACTCGTCAGCCATCGCCGGTCGCGCAACGCTAGTCACAATGCCGTGCCGTGACAGTCACCTTCGCGAAGAAGCTCGAGCGGATGCCCCACTACGAGGCCGGCCTCGCGATCGACGCCGCGCGGGAGCGTTACGGGGCCGCGGATGTCGCGAAGCTCGCGTCGAACGAGTCGCCGTGGGGGCCGCATCCGGCGGTCGTCGAGGCGATCGCCCGCGCCGCCTCCGGCGCCAACCGCTACCCGGAGCAGTTCTCGCCGACCCTGCGACGGCGAATCGCCGAGCGCCACGACATCGATCGCTCTCGGGTGGCGATCGGCAACGGCTCTTGCGAGCTGCTGCTCGCGGCGTGCGAGGCGCTCTGCGAGCCTGGCGCGGAAATCGTCTTCGCGTGGCCGTCTTTTTCGATGTACCCCCACCTCGCGGCGCTCTCCGGCGCGCGGGAGGTCAGGGTGCCGCTGGCCGAGGGCGATGTGCACAACCTCGACGCGATGCTGGCCGAGATCAGCGTCGCGACGCAGCTCGTCGTGGTCTGCAACCCGAACAACCCCACCTCGACCCATGTCCCCGCGGCTGAGATCGCAGCGTTCTGCGATCGCCTTCCGCGGCACGCGATCGTGGTCCTCGACGAGGCCTACGTCGAGTTCCAGGTCAACGACGATCCCGACGCGACCGTCGACCTCCTCTCCGATTTCCCGAACCTCGTCCTCCTTCGCACCTTCAGCAAGGTCCACGGGCTCGCCGGACTGCGCGTCGGCTATGCCCTCGGGCCGGCGAGGTTCCGCGCCGCGGTCGACGCAGTCCGCCAGCCGTTCTCGGTGAACGCGATCGCTCAGGCCGCAGCGGCCGAGGCGATCCGCCATCAGGACGAGGTCATCAAGCGGGTCGAGCGGACGATCGTCGAGCGGGCGTTCGTCGAGACCGGGCTCGAGGAGCTGGGTCTCTCCTCGCCGCCCTCGCAGGCGAACTTCTCGTGGGTCGACCTGGGCGACCACGACGAGGACGGCGTCGTGCGCGGGCTCGGGGAGCGCGGGGTGATCGTGCGGGCGGGCTCGGGGCTCGGCGGGCCCGGCCACATCCGGGTCACCTACGGCACGCGCGCGGAGAACGAGCGATTCGTGGCGGCTTTGAGCGACGTTCTGCAGTGAGGGGCGCACCCCGAACGTCCCGGAGCACCCCGCACGGCGACGAATCCGGGACGCTCGGCGTTTGCGGAAGCCCCTTCCACCTGCTAAAAACCCCCGCAATGGACCGCACCTCCCCGCCGGTTTGCACTGCCGTCCCCGCCGCGCCGGCGTTCGGCTGGTCCTTCTATTGGCGATTTAGCTAGGCGTTCGGCCCGGCCAGCTCGGCCCACCTAGCAGGAGAGCGCCGCCGGACGCCGTACCCGCGGGCGCATACCTGGATTCGACAAGGCGTGAGGACGAAGAACAACAGATGATGATCGGCACCGAAGGGCGGATGAGAAACGCGGTTCGCGATCGCCGGATCGAGCGAGTGGTCGAGCTCGCCGCGCCGGCGACCCTGCTGGAGGAGCTTCCGCTTGGCGACGAGCGCGAGGCGTCGGTGGTGCGTGGGCGGGAGGAGGTCCGGGAGGCGCTCGATCGCGACGACGATCGGCTGCTGGTGATCGCGGGTCCATGCAGCGTTCACGACGTCGACGCGGCGCTCGATTACGCGCATCGCCTTGCCGCGGCGGCGAGCGGCCTTCGCGACCAGCTCCTCGTCGCGATGCGGGTCTACTTCGAGAAGCCGCGCACGACGGTTGGCTGGAAGGGGCTCATCAACGACCCTCACCTCGATGGGTCGGGCGACGTCAACACCGGCCTGCGAACGGCGCGCGAGCTGCTCCTGGCGGTGCTCGACCTGGGCCTGCTCGTCGGCTGCGAGTTCCTCGACCCGATCACTCCGCAGTACATCGCCGACACCGTGGCGTGGGGGGCGATCGGGGCCCGCACGAGCGAGAGCCAGACGCACCGCCAGCTCGGGTCCGGCCTCTCGATGCCGATCGGGTTCAAGAACCGGACCGACGGCAACGTGCAGGTCGCGGTCGATGCGGTTCGCGCCGCAGCGGCCCCGCACGTGTTCGCCGGCATCGATGATGCGGGCGCGCCCGCGATCCTCCACACGACGGGAAATCGCGACGGCCACGTGATCCTTCGCGGGGGCGACGACCGGCCGAACTACGACCGCGCCGACATCGAGCGGACGCTGGAGATGCTCCGCTCGGCTGGGCTGCCCGAGCGCGTGGTCATCGACGCCTCGCACGGCAACAGCGGCAAGAATCCGAATCGGCAGGTCGGCGTCGCGGCGGCGATCGCCGAGCAGCTCACGGCAGGGAACCGCGCGGTCGTCGGCATCATGGTCGAGTCGTTCATCGTGGCTGGTCGGCAGGATCTGGATTCCGGCCGCGCGCTCGTCTACGGCCAGTCGATAACCGACGCCTGCCTCGACTGGGAGCGCACCGCCGTGATCCTCGACCGGCTCGCCGGGGCGGTCGAGGCTCGCCGCGCTCGCTGATCATCTGGTGAGGATCGCCGTCCTCGGCGTCGGCCTGATCGGCGGCTCGATCGGGCTCGCCGCCAAGAGGCGGCTCGGCGCCGAGGTCATCGGGTTCGATTCCGAGCCGTTCAGGCTCGAGCGCGCGCGCGGGCTGGGCGCGATCGATGCCGCCGCGGGCAGCGTCGCCGAGGCCGTGCGGGGGGCGGACCTCGCGGCATGCGCGGCCCCGGTCAGCGCGCTGCCCGACCTCGTCGGCGACGTTCTGGCCGCTGCGGGCCCCGACGCGGGCGTCACCGACGTCGGCTCGACGAAGCGCGAGCTGGTCGAGCGGGTCGGGGCGCTCGCGGGAGCCGAGCGCTTCGTAGGCGGCCACCCGCTCGCCGGCGCGGAGACCTCCGGGGTCGAGAACGCGCGCCCGGACCTCTTCGACGGCGCCCGCTGGTACCTCACGCCGACCGAGCGAACGAGCGGGGTCGCATACGACCGCGTTCAGCGCGCTGTCGCGGGTCTGGGCGCCCGCCCGCGGGCGGTCGATCCCGCGGCTCACGACCGCATGATGGCCGCGGTGAGCCACCTCCCGCACGTCGTCGCGAACGCGCTCGCGGATTCGGCGACGGTGCTGCTGGGCGGCGCCGCGGAGCGGCTTCCCGAGGTGGGCCCGAGCTTTCGGGACGCCACCCGAGTGGCGGGCGCAAACCCGGGGATCTGGACCGACATCTTCGCCACGAACCGCGACGCCGTCGCCGACCAGGTCGAGGCGCTGGCGGCACGCCTGAGGGAGGCGGCGACGCTGATCCGTGCGGGCGATCCCGGCGCGCTGGCGGAGTGGCATCGACGCGCTGGCGACGAGCGGCGCCGCCTGCTAGAGGCCGGGCGGCCGGGCGGGGCGCTTCGCGAGCTGCGAATGACCGTCACGAATCGGCCCGGAACGGTCGCCGAGATCGCCCTCGCCCTCGGCCGCGCGGGAGTCAACATCGAGGACATGGCGCTGGACCCGGCGCCCGACATGCGGACCGGCGCGATCTCGGTCTGGGTTTCGGGTGAGCCGGAGGCCGAGCGCACAGCCGAAGTCATCCGCCGGCTCGGCCACTCGGTGACGGTCGTCGATTCCGGTCGATGACGGCTCGGCGATTCGGTCCCACCGGCCCGCTGCGGGGCGCGCTTCGTCCGCCGCCGGACAAGTCGGTCTCGCACCGGGCGGTGATCCTCGGCGCGATGAGCGATGGCGAGGTCCCCGTGACGAGGTACCTCGACGCGGCCGATACGCGCGCCACGCTCGCCGCCGTGCGCACGCTCGGGGCCGAGGTGTCGGAGGCCGCGACGAGCGAAGGCGCGCTCGACCTGCGAGTCCTCGGCGTGGGACTCCGCGGGGCCGGCGCTCGGTGGGAGGAGTCCGGCGAGACGGCGATCGGCGTCGCCAACGCCGGCACCCTCCTGCGGATCCTCCCCGGTTGGCTCGCCGGGCAGGAGCGCGGCGCATGGATGCTCGATGGCGACGCATCCATCCGCCGCCGCCCCGTTGACCGCGTCGCCGCGCCGCTGCGGGCGATGGGCGCCGAGGTGAGTTGTCGCGACGGGCGGCTGCCGCCGCTGCGGATAGCGGGCCGGGCGCTCCGCGGCGCCGAGCATCGCCTGGAGGTGGCGAGCGCTCAGGTGAAGTCGTGCCTGCTCCTGGCGGGGCTTCTCGCCGAGGGAGGGGCCGCCGTCATCGAGCCGGCGCCCTCGCGAGACCACACCGAGCGGATGCTCCGCGCCGCCGGCATCACGGTCTCGAGCGCGGACCTCCGGACGGTCGCAGGGGTCGGCGGTCCTCCAGCACGGCGAATCAGCGTCCCGCAAGTCGAGCGCCTGGAGCTCGGCCCGGTGGACATCCCGGGCGACTTCTCCTCGGCCGCCTTCCTCCTCGTCGCGGCGATGCTCGTCCCGGGAAGCGAGGTGCGGGTCGACGGGGTCGGGCTGAACCCGAGCCGGATCGGGCTGCTCGGGATCCTCAATCGGATGGAGGCGAGCATCGCGGTCGAGGAGCATGCGGTCCCGGGGCCGGAGCCCGTCGGCACGGTCGTGGCGAGGCATTCTCCGCTTGCCGGCACCCGCGTGCACCCCGAGGAGGTGGCGCTGGCCATCGACGAGCTGCCCCTGGTGGCGCTCGCGGGCTGCTTCGCCGAGGGTGAGACCGTCGTGAGCGGCGCGGAGGAGCTTCGGCGCAAGGAGTCCGATCGGATCGCCGGCGTCGCGGAGGCGCTGCGCGCCCTGGGAGGGGAGGTCGAGCCCACGCCCGATGGCTTCGTGGTCAGCGGAACCGACGGCCTGCGAGGAGGGGGCGTGCGATCGCATGGCGATCACCGGCTCGCGATGCTGGGGGCCGTCGCCGGCCTCGCGTCGCGACAGGGAGCCGCGGTCGAGGGGTTCGACTCGGTTGCGGTGAGCTATCCGGGCTTCGCGCGCGACCTGGCGTCGCTCGCGCGCTAGCTCATTCCGCTCGCTTGCTCGGGTGCCCCTCGCCCGGCCATGGTGAGAGGACGAGCAGCAGGCGGGCATCCTCGGCGGCCCGGACCTCCCGCCGCTCGTTGGGAGCGAACTGCGCCAGCAGCCCGGGGCCGCCTTCGACGGTCTCACCGCCCGAGTTCGCGATCGCGATCCGTCCTTCGACGACGAGGAGCCAAGCGCGCTCGTGGACCTGATGCTCCTGCATGCGCTCGCCGGCCGGGAGCTGGATCACGATCGCTCTTCCCTCGGTCGCCGAGTCGAGCACCTCGGGCGCGTGGGGCTGGACGTCGAGGGTGGAAAGGTCCCAGCTTCGCATCGATCCTCCCGGTCGGATTCGGGCTGGACTTTATCTTTGCCCGCGGTGGACGTGATCGCGATCGACGGCCCCGCCGGGGCCGGCAAATCGACTGTGGCCCGCGCCCTCGCGCGCCGGCTCGGCCTCACGTATCTCGACTCCGGCGCGATGTACCGGGCCGTGGCTCTAGCCGCGATGCGAGCCGCGATCGACCTCGATGATGGGAGGCGCCTCGGCGAGCTCGCCGCCGGGCTCGACATCGGCCTCAACGGCGGCGCGGTGAGCCTGGACGGCGCGGACATCGCAGCCGACATCCGCGATCCGGCGATCAGCGCGGCGGCATCCCGCATCTCCGTGCACCCGCAGGTCCGCGCCGCAGTGGTCGCGCGCCAGCGAGCCCTGATGAGGGACGGGGGCTACGTCGCGGAGGGGCGCGACATCGGAACAATCGTCGCGCCCGACGCCGCGCTCAAGGTGTTCCTGACGGCCACGGCAGGCGAGCGGGGGGCGCCGAGCGAGGCATCTTGCGGTGACTCCCTCCACGGCGGCACGCCTGCCGCAGATCGCCGTCGTCGGCTTTCCGAACGTCGGCAAGTCGACCCTCGTCAATCGCCTCGCGGGCGGCCGGGATGCGGTGGTCCACCGCGAGCCCGGCGTGACCCGCGACCGCAAGGCGGTGGAGGCGGAGTGGAACGGGGTTCGATTCCGCCTCGTCGACACCGGAGGCCTGGATCTCGCCGCCGAGGAGAAGCTCGCGCAGGCGGTCGCCGAGCAGGCCCGCGTCGCGATCGCCGAGGCCGACGCGGTCGTGCTCGTCCTCGACGCGCGCGCCGGCCTGCGGCAGGGAGACGCCGAGGTCGCGGACATCCTGCGGCGGTCCGGGCGCCCGCTCGTCGTCGTCGCGAACAAGGTCGATCGCTCCGAGGATGAGCCGTTCGCAGCCGAGCTGGGGCGCCTCGGGCTCGGCGACCCGCTCCCGGTGTCGGCGGCGCATGGCCTCGGGACGGGCGACCTGCTCGACCGCCTGGCGGAGCTGGCGGGAGACGCTGGCGCCACGCCCGATGGCGAGGACGGAAGTGCCGTGGCGGTCGCGGTCATCGGTCGGCCGAACGTCGGCAAGTCATCGCTCGTCAACGCCTTCCTCGGCAGCGAGCGGGTGATCGTCTCGGAGGACGCCGGGACGACCCGCGATGCGATCGACGCCGAACTCGAGGTCGCCGGCCGGCCCGTCGTGCTCGTGGACACCGCCGGTCTCCGGCGGCGCACCAAGGTGGCTGGCACCGTCGCCTACTACGCGCAGCTTCGTTCCGAGCGCGCCGCCGAGCGCGCCGATGTCTCCGTCGTCGTCTGCGACGCCTCGGAGGGGGTGACTTCGGAGGACCTGCGCGTCGCCGAGCTGGCGATGAAGACCGGCTGCGCGACCCTGGTGGCGCTCAACAAGTGGGACGTCGGGCGAACCGACCTCGATGACGCGAAGGCCCGGCTGGGGCGCCGGCTGCGGCTGCGCCCGCCCGTCCTCACCTGCTCCGCCCTCACCGGCCGCGGGATAGCCAAGCTCTTGCCGCGTGCGGTCGACCTTGCCGACCGCCGCGCGGAGCGCATCGCGACTCCGGAGCTCAACCGCTTCGTCGCCGAAGTGGTCGGGCAGATGCCCCCGCCAGCGCGCAGGGGTCGCCGCCTGCGCCTCTACTACGCGGCTCAAGTCGGACGGCGGCCGCCGCGCTTCGCGATCCAGGTGAACGATCGGCGCCTCGTCTCGCGAGATTGGGCGTTCCACCTCGAGAACCGGCTCCGCGAGGCCTACCGGCTCGATGGCGTGCCCCTCGTGATCGACTTCGTGCCCCACAGCTCGCGCCGCGGGACATCGCCGAACCGGCGGCGACAAGGATCGCGGCATGTATAAAGGCGCCGCGTGAGCCCGTTCTTCTCGGGCAGGGAAGCCCTGCGGGGCCTTCGGGGCCGGCTTCGCCGCGGTCGGCGCCGCCCGCCGCCGGCGCCCAAGCCCCCCCGGGCCGCACCGCCACCCGCGGAGGGG
>WNFW01004715.1_pt1 | contig 11358 bp, 9 predicted proteins | sample 5400131 | NCBI WGS metagenome assembly WNFW01 (sample SAMN13153362, study PRJNA577476) | soil metagenome | isolation source: 20 cm soil or saprolite under grassland replicate 1 | place: USA:California | collected 2016-06-15
CGCTCATTGCCGGCGCACATCCACCTCGAGAAGCGAATCCCTGCGGGTTCCGGCATGGGAGGGGCCAGCTCCGACGCGGCCGCAACGCTGAGGGCGCTCAAGGCCATGCACGCGCTCGACATCGACCTCGCCCCCATCGCGCGCGAGCTCGGCTCTGACGTTCCCTTCTTCTTGCGTGGCGGTCGCGCGCACGCGGAGGGGCGCGGTGAGCGGCTGACTCCGCAGCCGGATGAAGACGCCTGGTTCGCCCTCGCGTGGCCCGGGATCGAGCTCTCGACCGCCGATGTGTACCGTGCATGGGACGACTTGAAGGGCGAAGGTCCGAATCACCTCCGCCGGGCGGCGGAGCACCTGGTGCCAAGCCTGAAAGAATTTGGGGCGAGCCTCGGTCCGGGTTGGCAGATGACGGGCAGCGGCTCGGCGTTCTACAAGCGCATCAATAACGAACAGGAAGGAAGGCAAGCCATAGGGAAGCTGGACTGCTGGACCGCGCTCACGCGCGCCGTCGGCGCCTGGGCGTGATCCGCAAAACCGCAGCCGTCGTCGCCGGCAAGGCGACCGGTGCCCTCAGCCGCTTCACCGGTCGCGGCGGCGGCACGACCCTCCCGGGCGATGTCGCGCGGGCGATCGACCCGCGCATCCTGACCAGGCTCACGAAGGATCTGACGTACGGCTCGATCGTGGTGACGGGGACCAACGGTAAGACGACCACCGCACGTCTGCTCAGCTGGCTGCTGGAGGGCGCTGGCCATCGAGTCGTCGCGAATCGCGCCGGGGCGAACCTCATCTTCGGCGTGACGGCCGCGGCGCTGAATCGCGCGGGGTCCGATGGCAAGCTGAAAGCGGACTGGGGCGTCTTCGAGATCGACGAGGCCAGCCTCCCCAAGGCGGTGGAGGAGATCGAGCCCCGGGCGACCCTGGTCCTGAACCTCTTCCGCGACCAGCTCGACCGTTACGGCGAGCTCGAGTCGATCGCCCGCAAGATCGAGAAAGCCCTGGCCGCGCAACCGGCGACCGCGCGCGCCATCCTCAACGCCGACGACCCCCGCGTCGCCGAGATCGGTCTCAACCTGACCAACAAACCGCTCTGGTACGGCCTCGAGGACACCTCGGTCGCGACCAAAACGCTGCCCCACGCGGCCGACGCGAGGACTTGTCCCCAATGCGGATCGAGCCTGATCTTCGACGCCGTTTACGTCGGGCACGACGGCGTTTATCACTGCCCTAAAGGACATTTCGAGCGCCCGCGCCCGGAGATCGCCGCCACCAGCATCAAGCTCGACGGCTTCGACAGTCTCGCCTTGACCATCGAAGGGACGCGGATCGAGATGCCGTTGGGCGGCCTCTACAACTCCTACAACGTGGTCGCCGCCTACGCCGCCGCGCGCAGCATCGACCTCGCGCCCTCGTACATCGCCGACCGTCTGCGCACGTTCAAGGCGGCATTCGGCCGCCAGGAGCGCGTCGAGTTCCGCGGCCGCCATCTGGTCCTGGTCCTCTCCAAGAACCCCGCCGGATTCAACGAGACCGTGCGCACCGCGGTCGAGCTCGCCGGTGGGGAGAACTTCGTCATCGGCTTGAACGACCGCAAGGCGGACGGCACCGACGTCTCCTGGATCTGGGATGTCGACTTCGAGATGCTGCAGGGCCGCGCCAAAGTGGTCATCCCCTCGGGCGTGCGCGCACACGACCTCGCGGTGCGCCTCAAGTACGCGGGGGTCGGTGCCGAGAGTCCTCAGACCGACCCAGCCAAGACACTCGACCTGCTCATCAAGTCCACGAGCGAAGGCGACACCGCCTACCTGCTGTGCACGTACACCGCGATGCTCGACCTCCGGGCCGAGCTCGTGAGACGCGGCTGGGCGTCGCCATACTGGGAAACGTGAAGTTCACCGTCGGGTGGCTGTACCCCGACCTCATGAACATCTACGGCGACCGCGGCAACATCCTCACGCTGGTCAAACGGGCGGAGTGGCACGGACTCGAGGCGAGCGTGATGGAGCTCGGCCGAGGCGCCAGCGACCGGATGAACGACGTCGATGTCTTCTTTTTCGGCGGCGGCCAGGACCGCGAGCAGGCCCTCATCTACGACGACCTCCGCGAGTTCAAGCAGGAATCGCTGCAGCGCGCCGTCGCGAACGGCGCCCAGGTGCTTGCGGTATGCGGCGGCTATCAGCTGCTCGGCCACTACTACCAGACCGCCGACGGGGAGCGTTATGACGGCATCGGGCTGATCGACGTGCGGACTGAGGCCGGCAAGAAGCGCTTCATCGGCGACGTCGTGGTGCAGACCGACATCGGCCTCACGCCAAGCACGCTGGTCGGCTTTGAGAACCACAGCGGCCGCACGTTTCTGGGTTCAGACGCCAGGCCGCTCGGCAAGATCATCCACGGCAAGGGCAACAACGGTTCCGACAAAACGGAAGGCTGCGTCCAGGGTGGCATCATCGGCACCTACCTGCACGGGTCGCTGTTACCGAAGAACCCGCACCTCGCGGATCACCTGCTTGCGGCGGCCCTCAGGCGACGGGGCGACGGCGCGCTTTCGGCGCTCGACGACTCGGCGGAGCTGGCCGCGCACGGCTGGATCCTGCAGCGCGCGCAACGACGGTAGTCCGGGCTCCGTTGCCGCCGTTCAAAACATGCGGCCGGCGCGGCACCAACGCCTCGCGCAACACCTGATCGATCGACTCGATCATCACGAACTGCATCTGCTTGCGCAGGTCGGCCGGGATATCGTCGAGGTCCGCCTCGTTGTGCGAGGGCATGAGCACCCGCCGCAGTCCGGCGCGGTGGGCGCCGAGCACCTTCTCCTTGATGCCGCCGATCGGCAGCACCTTGCCGCGCAAGGTGATCTCGCCGGTCATCGCCACGTCGTCGCGCACCGGCCGGCCCGTGAGGATGGAGGCCATCGCGGTCAGGACGGTGACTCCGGCTGATGGACCTTCCTTGGGCTGGGCGCCGGCTGGAACGTGGACGTGGATATCGTTCTTGTCGAACAGCGTCGGGTCGATCCCGATCTCGGCTGCCCGCGACTTCAAGTAGGAGAGCCCGGCCGCGGCCGACTCCTTCATGACCTCGCCCAGCTGCCCGGTCAGCTTCAGCTCGCCCTTGCCTGGCGTGATGGTCGCCTCGACGAAGATGATCTCGCCGCCTGTGGGCGTCCAGACCAGGCCGGTCGCGATGCCCGGCCGGTCGATGCGCTCCGCCACATCGTCGTAGAAGCGGCGCTTGCCGAGCGCGGCGCGCACCCTCTTGGTGTCGTCCATCCGCTTCAGCTTCTTGCCCGACGCGATGTCGGCGACGTCGCGCCGGAGCAGGGACGCGATCTCGCGCTCAAGATTGCGCACGCCGGCCTCGCGCGTGTACTCGCGGATGATCAGACGGATCGCTTCCTCTGAGATCGTGACCTCGCCGGCATTCAGGCCGTGCGCCAGCACCTGCTTGGGAATCAAGAAGCGCTCGGCGATCTGCACCTTCTCCTCTTCGGTGTAGCCCGAGAGGTGGAGGACCTCCATCCGGTCGCGCAGCGCGGGCGGGATCGTCTCCAGGCTGTTGGCGGTCGTGATGAACATCACCTTCGACAGGTCGAAGGGAACGTCCAGGTAGTTGTCGCGGAAGTCCTTGTTCTGCTCGGGGTCGAGGACTTCGAGCAGCGCCGAGGACGGGTCGCCGCGCCAGTCGGCGCCGATCTTGTCGACCTCGTCGAGCATGAACACGGGATCGTTGGACTCGGCGCGCCGGATGGCCTGGAGGATGCGCCCGGGCATGGCCCCGATGTAGGTGCGGCGGTGGCCGCGGATCTCCGCCTCGTCGTGCACGCCGCCCAGCGAGGCCCGCGCGAACTTGCGGGCCATCGCGCGCGCGATCGACTGCCCGAGCGAGGTCTTGCCGACGCCGGGCGGTCCGACAAAACAAAGGATCGGCTCGCGGCCGCGATCGGTCGACCCCCGCTGCTGCTTCAACCGGCGCACCGCGAGGTGCTCGACGATGCGCTGCTTCACTTTGTCGAGGTCGTAGTGGTCGGCATCAAGGATGCCGCGCGACTTCTTCACGTCCACCTCGCCGCCGGTGGAGACATTCCACGGCAACGAGACGATGAGCTCGAGGTAGGTCCGAATCACCGATGACTCGGGTGAGGCCGACGGGATGCGCTCGAGTCGCGAGATCTCGCGATCGGCCTCGCGCTTGGCCTCGGGCGGAAGCCCGGCCTTCTCGATGCGTTCACGAAGCTCGCTCAGCTCGGCGTGCTCGGTGTCCAGCTCGCCCAGCTCGCGCTGGATCGCTTTCAGCTGCTCGCGCAGGAAGTACTCGCGCTGGGCCTTGCCCATCTGCTCTTCGGCCTGCGTCTGGATCTTGCGGCCGAGCTCCAGCACTTCGAGCTCGTGCGACATGTGGCCGAGCAGCCGCTCCAGCTTGGCCTTTGACGAATCGAGCTCGAGGATCTCCTGGCGCTGCTCGGTGGTGAGCCGGATGTGGTTGGCGACGTAGTACGCGAGGTGGAGCGGGTCGTCGATCGCGCCTACCGCTCCCGCCAGCTCAGCCGGAAGGTGGGGGGCGAGCGAGACGAGCTGCTGGAAGGACGCGATCGCCCGGCGCATCAGCGCCTCTCGCTCGATCGTGAGGATGTCCTCCTGGATCTCGGGCAGCATCTCGACCGCGCACGACAGATAGGGGTCCTCGGACTCGACCTCGGTAAGCCGGATCCGCCGCAGTCCCAGCACCGCCAGCTGCACCGTACCGTCGGGAAGCTTCAGCAGGTGCTGGACGCGGACCATCGTGCCCACGTGGTGGAGGTCTTTGAAGCCGACCTCTTCCGCTGTTTCGTCAAGTTGCGTCGCGACGGCGATGTGGCGCTCGACGCCCGCAAGGTCCTCGAGCAGCTGGAGCGATTTCTTGCGCCCGACGGAGAGCGGGATGAAGATGCGCGGAAACACCACCGTCGATTTCAACGGCAATACCGGCAGATGAGAGGGCACCGCTCCTTCGAGATTGGTGGCCGGGACTTCGCTCACAAATAGGTGATGCTACGCCCTGCGGCGGCAAGATCTGGAAACGTTCGAGCGTCGTTACAACTGCAGTGGAACGAAGCATCCTGGCCGCGGTCGGCGCGCTGGTGGCCCTGGCGTTGACCGTGCCGGCGACGTCGCCGAGTCATCCGGCCAAGCGGGTTGCCCGCCCAGCCGCGCCCGCCATCGTTCCCGGCAGCACCTGCCAGATCTTTCCCGCCGACAACATCTGGAACACCGACATCTCGACCGTGCCGGTCAACTCGCACAGCGCGGCGTGGCTGGCCTCCACCGGCGCCACCACCGGCACACTCCTGCATCCGGATTTCGGCGGTCCGCCCTACGGCATGCCGATCAACCTGGTGCACACCAGCCACGCGATCACGAACTTCAACTTCCAGTACTGGGACGAGAGTGATCCGGTCGTCGCCACCCAGCAGCCGCAGGGTCCGTATCCGTATGGAAGCGATCTCTTGCGCGAGGGACCAACCGACAGCCACCTGATCACGGTCGACCAGGACACCTGCAAGCTGTACGAAACCTGGGCGACCGACTACGCGGGGCCGAGCACGGCGGGCTCGGGCGCGATCTTCGACCTCAGCTCCAACCAGCTGCGCCACGCGAACTGGACCTCGGCCGACGCGGCGGGCCTGCCGATCCTGCCTGGCCTGGTCCGGCTTGATGAAGTGCAGGCCGGATTGATCGCGCACGCGATCCGTTTCACCGTCCAGTCGACCGACCGGAGCTACCTGTGGCCCGCCCGCCACCAGGCCGGCTCCGCGAGCAATCCGAATTTGCCGCCGATGGGCGCCCGCTTCCGCCTGAAAGCGAGCTACAACATCTCGGGATTCGGTGCTTCGGCCCAGGTCGTGCTGACCGCCATGAAGCACTTCGGATTGGTCGTGGCCGACAACGGCTCGAACTGGTTCTTTCAGGGCACCATGGACTCCGGTTGGAACTCGGGCGCCTACCCGGCCATGATCGCCCAGCTCAAGACGGTTCCCGCCAGCGCGTTCGAGGCGATCGACGAGTCAGCCCTCATGGTCGACCCCAACTCGGCGCAGGCCAGCATCCGGGGGGTGCGTTCCTCGACACCGGCACCGAAGCCGAGCCGAGCGCCCGTCAATCCGTCCTCGCCCGCACCGCTGCCGACCGGCCGCTAGGAGCTCGTCCCCCAACGCGCGGCCCGATCTGGCCGTTACGTGCATAATCGAACCGAGCTGAGCGCCTCACTGATCGCAGTCATCCTCGCCGCCGGCCACGGCACCCGAATGCGCTCGCGGATTCCCAAAGTCCTCCATCCCATCTGTGGCCGTCCCATGGTCGATTGGGTGCTGGCCGCGGTCGAGGAAGCCGGCGTGAAGGACATCAAGGTGATCGCGAACCCGCATCACGCCGAGGTCGCGGCCCATCTCGACGGACGTGTCGAGCTGGTTTACCAGCGGGATCCGAAAGGCACGGCGCATGCGTTGCGCCAGATCCCCGCCGGCGAGCTGCGCGGGAGGCATGTCCTGGTCGTCAACGGCGATGCGCCGCTGCTGACCTCGACCAGCATCCGCAAGGTCATCGACGCGCACATGGAGGCCAAGACGCCGGCGACCATCGCCAGCGTCGTCGATCCGACACGCGACGACGGCCGCATCATCCGCGCCACGGACGGCTCGCTCGAGCGCATCGTCGAGCGCAAGGACGCGACGCCTGAGATTCGCGCTGCGTTCAACGAGTTCAACGTCGGCGTCTACTGCTTCGACGGCAGCAGGCTGGCGGAAGAGCTCGGCAAGGTCGGCGACGACAACAAGGCAGGCGAGTTTTACCTCACCGACGTGTTTCAGCATCTCAAGCCTGTGACCGTGGTGAGGCTCGACGACCCGCGCGAGGCGATGGGGGTCAAGGATCGCGTCCTGCTGGCCACCGCGACGGACATCCTGCGCCGGCGCCTGCTCGACAACCTGATGCTCGGCGGGGTCACGATCGTCGACCCGAACAGCACGTTCATCGACGCCGGCGTGGTCATCGGCCAGGACACGGTGATCGAGCCGTTCACGGTCTTGAAAGGCAGCACCCAGATCGGCGCCGAGTGCCACATCGGTCCCCACGTCCATATAGAGGACGCGAGGCTGGGCGACCGCTCCGACTGCGGCCCCTTCGCCAAGCTGCGCCCCGGCACCGAGATCGCGGAGGACGTGCACATCGGCAGCTTCGCCGAGCTCGTACGGAGCAAGGTCGGTCGCGGCAGCAGGGTGCCGCACGTTTCCTACCTGGGCGACACCGACCTCGGAGCGGACGCCAACATCGGCGCGGGTACCATTACCGCCAACTTCGACGGCACGAACAAGAACCGGACCGAGATCGGCGACGGCGCCTTCATCGGCGTGGACACGATGCTGGTGGCCCCGGTCAAGGTGGGCAAGGGAGCCCGCACAGGGGCCGGTTCCGTGGTGACGAAGGATGTGCCCGACGGTGCGACAGCCGTCGGAGTTCCCGCTAGGGTGGTACGCAGAAAACAGGTGGGTTCCCCGGATTCGGGTTCGGACGCGAGTTGATCGGGAGGCTGCAGACCGCGGTCGAGTACACCGGGACTGACGGCTCCCCATGGGGCGAGCTCAAGCTCATCTCGGGCGGGGCCAACCCCGTCCTGGCGGGCCGGATCGCCGAGATTCTCGACGTCCAGCTCACGGATCCCCGGCTGCGCCATTTCCCCGACGGCGAGATCAACGTCAAGATCGAGGACTCGATGCGCGGTCACGACGTGTTCGTGATCCAGCCCACGAGCCCGCCGGTCAACGAGCACCTGATGGAGCTTTTCATCATCCTCGACGCGCTGCGCCGCGCCTCGGCCGGGCGGGTCACCGCCGTGATCCCCTACTACGGCTACGCGCGCAAGGAGCGCAAGACGCAGCCCCGCGAGCCGATCTCGGCCAAGCTGGTCGCCAACTTCATCACGCTGGCCGGGGCCGACCGCCTGCTGCTGTTCGACCTCCACGCCGAAGCCATCGAAGGCTTTTTCGACGTGCCGACCGATCATCTCTCACCGCACCGCATCTTCTCCGAGTACCTCAAGACGCTGGGCCTGAAGCACATCACGATCGTGGCGCCGGACGCCGGCGGCGGCCGCCGCGCCGAGGCTGTGGCCAACGACCTGGGCGCGCCGATCGCGTTCGGCTACAAGCGGCGTCCCGACGAGCAGTCGGTCGAGGTGATTGCCGTCTCAGGTGATGTGAGGGGCCGCGACTGCGTGGTGATCGAGGACATCATCACCACGGGCGGCACGGTTTCCAAGCTCGCCGCCGCGCTGCGGCAGCAAGGCGCGAACCGGGTGCTCATCGTGGCCACGCATCCCGTCCTGTCGGGCGACGCGATGGACCGGCTGAGGAAAGCTGATGTGGAAGAGCTGATCGTGACGGACACAGTTCCCATCCCCGCCGAAAAGATCGGCTCGTCGTTGAAGGTGTTGTCGGTCGCGCCTCTCCTCGCTGAAGCGATCATCCGGGTGCACGAGAACCGGAGTGTCAGCGAGCTCTTCCGTTAGGTAGCTCGATCCGATGACGTTCCAGGAATGGATGGAAGTCATCGTCATGCTCCTTTGCTTCGTGCTCGCCGCGATGGCGAGCGGCACGGAGACGGCGCTGACGTCGGTGGGCAGATTGAGGGTGCGCTACCTGGCCGAGCAGGGAAGCAAGGCGGCGGCCACGTTGCAGCGCCTGCGCGCCGACCCGAACCGATTCCTTTCCACGGTCCTCTTCACGAACACGCTGGCGTTGATCGTCGCCTCGACCGCGACGGCCCTGCTGAGCGAGTCGCTGTACACGCGATGGGGTGTTCCGGCGGAATGGCGATTGTGGCTGACGCTGGCGGACTCGGTCGCGCTTTCGATCGTCTTGCTCATCCTGGCGGAGGTGACGCCCAAGACGCTGGCCCTCGCCAACGCCGAGCGTGTGGCACTCGCGGCCGCGGTCCCCGTCGACCGGCTCGCAACATTCCTGAGCCCCATCCTGTGGGGGGTCACTTTGATCTCGCGAGCGCTGACCGGCGGGCGCGCGGCGCGTGCCCCGTACCTGACAGAAGAAGAGCTGATCACCGCCCTTCACGTTTCGGAGGAAGCGGGCGTGATCGAAGAGCAAGAGCACCAGATGATCCACGGCATCATCGAGATCGGTGACAAGACCGTGCGCGAGATCATGATCCCGCGCACCGACATCATCGCGGTCGAAAAAGATGCGGGCCTGCGCGAGATCGTGAAGCTGTTCAAGCAATACCGGCACACGCGCATGCCGGTCTACGAAGAGAACATCGACCACGTCATCGGCCTGATCCACACCAAAGACCTGCTGCTCTTTTACACGCTGTCGAGCTCGCAGAAGTTCGACATGGTGAAGGTGCTGCGGCCGATCGAGTTCACGCCCGAGCAGAAGAAGGTCGACGAGCTGCTGAACGATATGCGGACGAAAAAGCAGCACATGGTGATCGTGGTCGACGAGTACGGCGGCACCGCGGGCATGGTCACGCTGGAGGACCTGCTCGAGGAGATCGTCGGCGAGATTCGCGACGAGTACGACACCGGCGAACATGCTGCAGATCATCAACGACCACGAGGTCCGCGTCGATGCGGGTTTTCCGCTCGAAGAGCTGAACGAGCGATTGCGGTTGGGGATCGAAGAATCGGGTGACTACGATTCGGTCGGTGGCTACGTGCACGCGATGCTGGGCAAGATCGCCGAGGAGGGCGACTCCTTTCAGTCGGGCCGCGCGAAGTGGGTCGTGGAGAAGGTGAAGGGCCGCCGTATCGAGATGGTCCGCCTCATCTCCGAAGAACCACTGCCCGACGAGTCGGTGCACAGCAGTGGCACCACGCACGCATACCTGGAGGAAGGAACTGGCCACATATCGTGACCGCGCCGTCGTCCTGCGCAAGCTCGACTACGGGGAAGCGGATCGCATCTTCACGCTGCTGACGCGCGACCACGGCAAGGTGGGCGCGATCGCCAAGGGCGTGCGGCGGCAGGAATCGAAGCTGGGACCATCCCTCGAGCTGTACGGGCACATCGACGTGCTGCTCGCGAAAGGTCGCGGAGAGCTGGACGTAGTGGCCCAGGTGCAGCGCGTGCCGGGCTACCGGATCGCAGGCGATATGGAGCGGATGGCCCACGCCGCTTTGATCGCGGAGCTGGCGGAGCGCGTTTGCGAGGACCGGCACCCGATCGACGGGGTGTACGAGCTGGCCGTGCTGGCGCTGGCCGAGCTGGCGCATGAGACTGACCCGCGCCGGGCGTCGGCGTGGTTTTTGATGACGGCCCTGGACCTGCTCGGCTACGCGCCGCAGCTGATGGCGTGCGTGTCGTGCGAGACGCCGTTGCCGGCCAAGCCGGCGGCGTTCAGTGCCGAGGCGGGCGGGTTTCTCGATGAGAAGTGCGCGCTGCCTTCGATGGATCTGGTGCCGCTGGCCGTGATCAAGGTGCTGCGGCTGATGGCGGCCGGCGACATCGAGACGTACCGCCGCGTGAAGCTGGACGGCGCATTGATGGCCTCGATCGAAGGTGTGCTGCAGTCGCAGCTCGAGTACCACATGGACCGGCGGCTGAAGTCGCTGGCGTTTCTAAACTCGATGAGGGTGTCGAATTGATCCACAAGGACACGGCGTTCAGCGGTTTCTCGGTGAACGATCTGGCCACGGCGAAGCGCTTCTACTCCGAGGTCCTCGAGGTGGAGGTGGAAGAGATCCCGCAGGGGCTGCGGCTGAAGATCGGGAACGGGATCTTCGTCTACCCGAAGGAGAACCACGAACCGGCGACCTACACGATCCTCAACTTTCCGGTCGACGACATCGATCAAGCCGTCCAGGATCTGAAGAACAAAGGCATCAAGTTCGAGCAGGATCCCGGCGTGACCGACCATCTCGGGATCGCCCGCGGAATCACGTCCGGCACTGGCCCCGACATCGCCTGGTTCAAGGACCCGGCCGGCAACACCCTGTCCGTCCTGCAACAGGCATAACTTTGCCCGTCCAGAGAGACCAGGTGATGGACAAGGTGGTGGCGCTTGCCAAGCGCCGCGGCTTTATCTTCCCGTCGAGCGAGATCTACGGCGGCCTGTCCGGCTTTTACGACTACGGCCCCTACGGCGTCGCGTTGAAGCGCGCGATCCGGGATCTGTGGTGGCGCCACATGGTCGAGCTGCGCGACGACGTGGTCGGCCTCGAGTCGACCCTCCTCATGCCCGAGGCGGTGTGGGAGGCTTCCGGCCACCTGACCAACTTCGTGGATCCACTGCGGCAGTGCCTGGGCGAGTGCAAGAAGCGGTGGCGCGCCGACCACGTGACGGGGGAGAAGTGCCCCGAGTGCGGTGGGCCGCT
>WNFW01003186.1_pt1 | contig 11354 bp, 9 predicted proteins | sample 5400131 | NCBI WGS metagenome assembly WNFW01 (sample SAMN13153362, study PRJNA577476) | soil metagenome | isolation source: 20 cm soil or saprolite under grassland replicate 1 | place: USA:California | collected 2016-06-15
GTCAAACTCGATGCTGCCGCGAATCGGTTGGCCACCGTTGAGCGAAATCGCCGCGTCACGAAAATCCGGCCCGGATTCCCGGTTCCAGGTGCCGAACTGGACGATGTCGATCTTCTCGCCGCAAAGCGTGACAAAATGTTTTCCGAAATCTCCAGCGAACCAGCGTGCTTGCAGTTCCAACTCGCTCGGAGTGCGAAGGGGAAGAAAGAGCGCGCGCTCTCGGACGCGTGCAATTTCCTCGCGCATTTCGGCATAACGAGCGAAGAGCGGCGCCACGCTCGGATTATGAGAAACGCCAGTATAAATGTCACGCGCGCGCTGCCCAATCCATTTGCCGCCGGGGACGGCGGCCTCTACAATCGCGCCATGCTCGATATTCGCTTGATTCGCGAGAAACCGGATTTTGTCCGCGAGCGGTTAGCCACGCGCGCCGGTGGCGATGAAGCCAGGATCGACAATGTCATCGCAATCGACGCGGAACGGCGCAAAACCGAGACCGAACTGCAACGATTGCAATCGGAACGGAACCGATTGAGCAAAGAGATAGGCGGGAAAAAATCGCGGGGCGAGCCGGCTGACGATTTGCAAACCCAGGTAAGAAAGATTGGCGAAGGCATTGTCGATCTTGATCAGCGGGCAGCGACCTTCGACGAACAGCAAAGAAACTTGCTACTCGAAATTCCCAATTTGCCACATCCAAGCGCGCCGGTTGGCAAAGATCCAACTGCAAACAAAGTCGTGCGCAGTTGGGGCGAAAAACCAAAACTGGACGCGAAAGTTCTCGATCATGTCGCGCTTGGCGAAGAGTTAAGAATCCTGGATCTTGAGCGGGCGACGAAATTAAGCGGGAGCGGCTTCATCTGTTTTACCGGCGCGGGCGCGAAATTGGAACGGGCGCTGATTAATTTCATGATCGATCTGCACACGCGCGAGCACGGCTACACGGAAATTAGTCCGCCATTTTTGGTGCGGCGCGATTGTATGATCGGCACGACGCAGTTGCCGAAATTTGAGGAAGACATGTACGGGCTGGAGAACGGCGAACTTTTTCTCGCGCCCACCGCCGAAGTGCCAGTAACTAATCTTCATCGCGAAGAAATTTTGGCGATTGTCGATCTTCCGAAAAAATTTGTCGCTTACACGCCTTGTTTCCGACGCGAGGCCGGATCAGCCGGACGCGAGACACGTGGAATTATCCGCGTGCATCAGTTCGATAAGGTGGAATTGGTGAAGATCACGGCGCCGGAAAAATCCTACGACGAATTGGAGAAATTGACCGCGGATGCAGAGAAAGTGCTGCAATTGCTCGGACTACATTACCGGGTGATTGAACTCTGCACCGGCGATTTGGGATTCGGTTCCGCAAAGACGTACGACATCGAAGTTTGGTCCCCGGGTCAGAATACGTATCTGGAAGTCTCGAGCTGCTCGAACTTTGAGGATTTCCAAGCGCGCCGGATGAATCTTCGATTCAAAGATGCCGATGGGAAAAACCGGTTTTGCCATACGCTGAATGGATCAGGTCTGGCGCTACCGAGATTGTTTGCAGCGCTGATCGAGAGTTGTCAGCAACCTAACGGGTCGGTCCGGATTCCGGAGAAATTGCAGCCGTATTTTGGCGCGAGCGAAATCAAGTAGGTTCGGCGAAGAGATCGAGTTGGGAGCGATCATGCGTTGAGCCGATTTTTTCCGTTTCGGGCGGCAACGATAAATCAAAGCCTAGTCGTCGCGCCAGGCGCTGGCAGGTTTCCGGCGCGAAACCTTCGAAGTGATTGCTTGTGAATGCCCAGACGTTGCGCACCTCGGAAAGATGTCGCTCGATCTTGAGTGCCCAACTCTCGAGAGCGGCTTCGCGTTTCCAGAGGAGTTTGTCGTAGCGATGGAGATGTTTTCCATCGGCGCTGTATTTCGTCGCGTAATCGCCGAGTAATCGCAGATAAACAAAATCGGTCGTGCGCGGCAGAAACTCGAATGGGGCCAGATTACGTTCGTTAAGCGGAGTCAGGTCGGCCCAGACCCAACAGACGCGACATTTTTCCAAGAGGTTGATAATTTGAGGGCGATGCCAGCCGGCATGTCGAAATTCGATCGCGAACCGGAAATCTCTGGGCAATTGAGTGAGAAATTTCCGGAGCGGTTGCTTGCCGTCTTTCGGCGCGAACGAGGGCGGGAGCTGGATAAGAATGACCTGCAATTTCTGGGCGAGCGGTTCGATGGCGCGCAGGAATCCGTCTAGCTCGACGGTGCAATCGCGCAAACGACAGACATGAGTGATTTCACGGGGCAGCTTGCAACAAAAACGAAACGTCGCCGGCGTCGTTTCGACCCAGCGACGCACGACGTCTTCGGCAGGCGGGCCGTAGAAGGTGGAATCCACTTCAACAGTCGGGAAGTAGCGAGCATAAAATTCTAACCAGTGAGATTGAGGCAAATCGGGTGGGTAAAAAGCGCCTCGCCAATCGTCGAAGCTCCAGGCGCACGCGCCGACGCGGATTTTCTGCTGATCGTTGAGGTTCACAGAGATGGGGTAAAGGAGTGGTGGAGAAATGGAGTAATGATTTCAAAACCAATACTCTAATACTCCAGCACTCCAATACTCCAATCGTGGGCGCTTGACGCGATGGAGAAGTAAATTACCCTGCCAAGCCCCATGAATTTTAGAGTTCGCGCTGGCATTTGGCTGGTTGTTGCCCTGATTGCTTTTCCGCAGTTGATGAAGGCCCCGGTGGTGTTTAAGCCCACCGAACAAGCCAAGTATGTGGCTCCGGGCGAAGAGGAGTTGAGCGGGAACGCGAAGGAACTGTTCGAGATCGGACAGAAGGCCGAAAAGGAAGGCAACTTGAAGCGCGCGATCTCGGCCTATAAGACGCTGGCCCGGCGTCACGCCAAGGATGCGCTCGCGTCGGGGGCACTTTATCGCGCGGCCGAATTGCAGGAGAAACTGCATATTTATATCCCGGCGGCAGAAACGTATCGCATGGTCGTGGAAAAATATCCGACCAACCCTCACTTCAATGATGCGATCGAGGCGCAATTTCGCGTCGGGGAAATTTATTTGGGCGGCAGAAAGTTGAAGATCCTGGGCATTCCAATGGCATCAGCTCTGGATCGAGCGGTGGAAATCTTCGCTGCGGTGGTGCGGACAGCGCCCTATGGAAAATACACAGCGCGGGCACAATTCGACATTGGTCTGGCGCGGGAGAAACAGGGAGCGAACGACGCCGCGCTTCAAGCCTATCAAGCGGTGGTGGATAAATTCCCGAACGAGCCATTGGCTGCTGCCGCGCAATATCAAATTGGTTACATCTGGTTCACGGCGGCACGCGCCGGGACAAAGGACATCGCCGCCACAACTAACGCCAAGACAGCATTTCAGGATTTCCTCTTTCGCTATCCAAATAGCGAAAAGGCAGGGCAAGCGCGGTCGAACTTGAAACTTCTCGAAGGGAAGCAAATAACCAGCTCGCTTAAGGTCGCGCAATTTTATGATAAGCAGAAGAATTTTCGGGCTGCGGTGATTTATTATAATGAAGTGATCCGTCAGCAACCTGGGTCCCGGGAGAGCGAGGAAGCGCAGAAACGCATCGATCAGTTGCGCGCCAAACTTGGCGATGCCGCGCTCCAGCCTGAGTTCGTCGCGGCTGAAGCGGAAAAAAAGAAGCAACAATCCGAAAAAGAAAAACCGGGAGCATTAGGCGAGGGGGCGAGCAAGCCGGCTAGCGCTGCGGGTGAGTCGTCTCCAAGCGGCACGGGATTGGGCGGTTCGACTGCGACCCAGCAAAGTACCTTGCCGTCCAATGAGACGAAGTTGCCGACGCCGACGCCGACACCAGCACCCGCGAGAGCGGTAGCACTGCCGCCAGCTTCGTTGGGCTCCGCAAACCAACCGGTTTCGCAGACCGATACCAGCGCGACTCCTGGCTCCGCCGCGACACCTGAAGCAACCCCAACTCCCGAGCCATCCCTAACTCCTGAAGCCTCTGGCTCGCCGGCGCCGTGAAAGCTTCTTTACTCGCAGCGGCAGTTCTCTGTTGCTGCCTTACTGGTTGTTTGGGTTATCATATCGGGCCTGCTAAGCCTTATTACCTGCGTGACGTTCATACGATTGCTGTGCCGACTTTCAAAAACACCACGCTCACGCCGCGCGTGGAAGCGGTGGTCACCGACACCGTAATCAAACTATTTCAACAGGACGGAACCTACCAGATTGCGAGCGACGGAAATGCCGACGCTACTTTAAAAGGCGAAATCACTCAGATCAGCCGTTCTCCGGCGCGTTCGGTGCGCGGGAATGTATTGGCCACGACTGAATTTGTGCTGACCATGCAAGTAAAGTACAGTCTAATCGCGCGCAACGGCACGGCGTTGGTGAATTCCGGTCGAGCCATCGGTAGAACCAGTTTTTTTGTTGGAGCCGATGTGGTAACCGACGAGCGACAAGCGTTACCGCTTGCCACCGAAGACCTGGCCACGCAATTGATCACCCAGTTGAGCGAGGGCTGGTGATGTGGAATGAAAGGCGAAGAAAAACTTTGGTCAATCCTCAACGACAAGCTCGACAACCTGCGCGCAAGCAATCGCTTGCCTGAGGCAATCCGAGTTGCCGAAACGTCTCTGGATCTTGCCAAACGCACTTTTGCCGAGGACCAAAACTCCCTCGCACTCAGCTACGAAAAACTCGGACAGCTTCTCGATCAAAGTGGTGATCGCTCCGCCGCCAAGGCGCATCTACTTAAAGCCCATTCCATTCTTGAAAAAGTAAAACCGCCCGATGAGCGTGCGCTTTTCCACTCCGCGCGCCGCCTTGCTTTTTTGTGCGATAACCTGGGCCAATCCGAAGAAGCGATCCGTTTTTATGAGAAAGCGATCGCTGCTGGGACGCAGCTGGAGGAGCTGCCTTATTCGGATCTGGGGACAATGTTGAACAATGTCGCGCTCATTTTCCGCAAGTCCGGCCGCCAAAAGGCAGCTGAGCCATATTATTTGCACGCGCTGGAAATTTACGAGAAACAACTCGGCCCCAATCATCCCGACGTGGCTTCGGTGCTCAATAATCTGGCGGTCTTTTATACTAACGAGCGGCGCTATGCCGAGGCGGAGAAAATCCATTTGCGCGCGCTAGCCATTCGCGAGAAAACTCTTCCGCCAGCGCATCCCGATATCGGCCAATCGAAATGCAACTTGGCGGTCGTTTATCACTCGCGCGGCGATTATGCCAAAGCGGCCGAGCTTTATCGTGCCTCGCTCCAGAGTTGGGAGGAAACAACCGAAACACCACCCGAAGATTACGAAATTGTCGCCTCTAACTATGCGGACTTGTTACGTTCGCTAGGCAAAGTGCGCAAAGCGCAACAACTAGAAGCTCAAGTCCGTAAACGCAGGCGCGGCTGAGCGCACACAAGCGCTTCGAGTGCGAGCTTTTTAACCGCTTGCGACTATCGAGCGAATGCGCAACTTAGGGGCCGTTGCTATTCGCTCGCGTGGCGGAATTGGCAGACGCGTACGGCTCAGGACCGTATGGGGCAACCCTTGGAGGTTCGAGTCCTCTCGCGAGCACCATTTGCCCAACTTCGCAGACCTACAGGCGCGTGGCTTCGCGAGAAATCGGCAATTGTTACGAAGCGCCGCCGAGAGGACCGTTGCTCCGGATCAGCCACCGGCTTTTCTTCTAGCAGCCCAACGCGCTTTCATTAGTTGGGAAAGCCGGCGCCGTCCGGCGGCAGTCAGGCCACCCTTTTTCTTAGCACGCCCCGCGCGCGCCGTACCTTTTCCGCCTTTTTGTTTGGCCCAGCGCGCTCTGGCCGCCGCCGCGAGTTTAGCGCGTGTCGCAGCGGATACTCTGCGTTGTCCAGCGGGCCGTGAACTTCCACGGCTCGCCGAGCGGGATGTCCCGCCACCTATCAAAGAAGCGAAACGTTTTTCAAGGGAATCGATCTGCCGACGAAGTGAGACGGCTTGTTCTAAGTTTTTGAGAGATAAGTCCATGGGCTGTCACATAGCTGGAGTTGGAAGATATGGCAATGAACTTTTTAAGCCTCCAAAATAGGCCCGAGATGCGCATAGCTCTCTTATGGCAAAGCGCGCGAGTTTCGGCATTGAGGTTGCTTTACAATTGTATTCCTATGCTGCGCTTGGAAATCGGTTTCGTCCCTGGTCCATTTGAGAGGCGCGTAGTCCAGCAGACTAAAGAGGACATTCGGCAGCGTTTAGAGGGCTACGACTTCGGTTTTCTGAGGATCGTGATAAAGAGACGCCCAGGCGGGTTTGCCTTCCAGTTTTTCGGACCTACCGAAAACGTCGAGAAAGCGAAGGGGCTTCTCGGTATTTATTAGGTCCGGATTGGAGCGTTAGGCGAGGCGATTGGCTGGAACGCGCCCTGCTCCAAAGTACCGAGCTATTTGAGAGCTTCGGCTGATCCGATTCAGCCTTGCCATGTCCACAGCCATCTCTAATCCGTTAGCTGCCGCCAAACAGCAGGAATTTTCGCCGCCCGCGTTCGGTCACACCAGTGTTCAGGAAAAAAACACCGAGCGCAAGCGTGCCGAAGAGAAGCTGCGAAGCAGCGAAGAGCGCTATCGCCAGCTCTTCGAAAGCAATCCCAACCCAATGTGGGTTTTCGATCTCGAGACGTTCGCTTTCCTGGCCGTGAACGCTGCCGCGGTGCGACATTACGGTTATTCGGAAGACGAGTTTCTCGCCATGACGATCAAGGACATTCGACCATCCGAAGATGTCCCCGCTTTGCTGGATGATCTGTCTCAAAAAACCGACGGCTTGGACAAATCAACACAATGGCGGCACCGCAGGAAAGATGGCGCGCTGATTGACGTGGAGATCACGTCACACGAGCTGGAATGGCTCGGGCGACGCGCGAAATTGGTGCTGGTCAATGATGTTACCGAGCGTAAGCAGGCGGAGGAAGTGCGCGCTCGACTGGCAGCGATCGTCGAGTCCTCCGAAGAAGCGATCATCAGCAAGACCTTGGAGGGCCGGATCACCAGTTGGAATCGTGGCGCGGAAAACCTTTTCGGCTATTCGGCGGAGGAAGCAGTCGGCAAATCCATGCTTATGCTCTTTCCACCGGAAAGGGTCGGAGAAGAATCGGAAATCCTTGCCCGAATCAGGCACGGAGAGAAAGTGGACCATTTTGAAACCGTTCGCGTCACTAAGAGTGGAAAGCTTATTGACGTTTCGGTGACCCTTTCGCCGATCCGAAACAAACAGGGTAAAATCATTGGCGCTTCAAAAATTGCGTGCGACATCACCGAGCGCAAACGGGCGGAGGAGAAAATTCGACAACTGAATGCCGAATTGGAAGAGCGGGTGAAGCAGCGGACCGCGGAGTTAGAGACGGCGAACAAGGAACTGGAAGCTTTCTCTTACTCCGTCTCGCACGATTTACGCGCGCCGTTGCGCGCGGTGGATGGTTTTTCCCAGGCCGTACTAGAAGATTACGGGCCTCAGTTGCCGGAAGAAGGTCAGCATTATTTGCAAACCATTCGCGGTGCCGCGCAGCGAATGGGGATGCTAATCGACGATTTGCTGACGTTCTCGCGATTGAGCCGGCTCCCTTTGCATACGCAAGCGGTCAACATGACGAAATTGGCCCGCGAAGCGTTCGAGGAATTGAGTGGAGAGCAACACGTGCATAAGATCGACATTCGCATCGGCGAGTTGCCTTCGTGCGAAGGCGATCCGGCATTGTTGAAACAGGTTTGGGTGAATCTGATTTCGAACGCGATCAAATACAGTCGCAAACGCGCGGCGGCGCTGATCGAAATAGGATCGACATCCAATAACGGCGAAAAAGTCTATTTCGTTTCCGATAACGGCACCGGCTTTGACATGCAATACGCCAACAAACTGTTCGGCGTGTTCCAAAGATTGCATCGGGCTGAGGAATTTGAAGGCACCGGCGTCGGCTTGGCGATTGTGCAGCGGATTGTTCACCGACACGGCGGACGCATTTGGGCGGAAGCCGCGCTTGATCGCGGCGCCACATTTTATTTCTCGATGAAAGGATAACTGAATGATGAATGATACAAATGCTGTTGAAATACTGCTGGTCGAGGACAGTCCAGAAGATCTCGAACTGGCTCTGCGCGCCTTACGCAAGAGTAAACTAACCAATCGCATCCAGGTTGCGCGGGACGGCGCCGAAGCACTGGAATTCATTTTCGCCGAAGGGCAGCACGCGGGACGAAGGGTCGAGCACACGCCCAAAGTCATTCTACTCGATCTGAAACTCCCGAAAGTGGACGGCCTGGAAGTACTGCGGCGAGTCAAGGCGGACGCACGCACCAAGAGCATTCCAGTAGTGGTGCTCACTTCTTCGAAGGAACAAAAGGACATCGTGGAAAGCTATAAACTCGGAGTGAACAGTTACATCGTGAAGCCGGTCAACTTCGAGGGGTTTGCCGGCGCCGTGCAGGAATTGGGAATGTACTGGCTGCTCCTGAATCAACCGTCAAAAATCGATGGATAAGTCGCCGCTTCACGTTCTCATCGCTGAGGACAACGCAAACGACACCGAGCTAATAGTGCGCGAGTTGCGCAGGGCGGGCTTTGCCCCCGAATGGCAGCGCGTGCAGACAGAAGCCGAATTCGTCTCCCGGCTCAATCCGAAGATCGACATCATTCTTTCGGACTACTCGATGCCTGGTTTCAGCGGGGCGCGCGCTCTCGACCTCGTCAAAGAACGCGGGCTCGAAGTACCCTTCATCATTGTCTCGGGCAGCATCGGCGAAGAAACTGCAGTCGCTGCGATGCAAAATGGCGCTGCCGATTATCTCATCAAAGACCGGCTGACCCGTTTGGGCGCAGCAGTCAAGAACGCACTCGATGAAAAGCGCATTCGCGATGAGAGCAGACGCACGCAGCAGACATTCGAGAGACTCCAGCGCGATTATCAACTGATCTTGAACTCCGCGGGCGAAGGCATTTGCGGTGTCGATCTTGATGGCAAAATAAGCTTCGCCAACCCGAAGGCGTGTGAAGTGCTCGGTTGGAAGCTGGACGAGTTACTGGGAAAGCCGCTGCTGAAAGTGATTCGCAACGAGTCCGCTGCGGGAAAGGGCCGCGATACGATCCTCGAATGCATGGACCATGGCGCGACGCAACGCGTCACGAACGATCTTTTCTACCGCAAGGACGGCAGCTCGCTTCGAGTCGATTACGTATGCGCGCCGATCAAAGACGAAGGCGGCGGGGCCACAGGTACCATCATCACATTTAAAGATATCACCGAGCAGTTCGACGCCCACCTGCGCTTGAAGCTTCAGGAAGAGCAGTATCGGCTGCTGTTCGAGATCGCGCCGAACCCAATGTGGGTTTTCGACACGAAAAGTCTGCAGATCTTGGCGGTGAACCAGGCAGCCATCGCACAGTACGGCTATTCCCGGGAAGAATTTCTTCAACTCAATCTGAAGGATCTGCGTCCGAGCGGAGATGTACCTGAGTTGATTAAAGCGCGCGCGCTCACCACGCCGCAGCAGATGTCGCATTTCAGCGGCCAGTTTCAACACCTTAAGAAAGATGGATCGATAATTCTGGTAGAAATCTACTCCAGCCGAATCGTTTGGAAGGGCGTGGCGTCCCGAATGGTGACCGCGATTGATGTCACCGAGCGCAAAAAAGCTGAGCGACGTTTGCGGGACCAGGCGGACATCATCGACCGCGCCCACGATGCGATCATCATCCGTAACTTCGAAGATCGGCGGATCACGCTTTGGAACAAAGCTGCGGAACGCTTGTATGGATGGTCAACAGAGGAGATCATTGGCCGGGCGGAGGAATCGATGTTCGCCGATCAACGAGACATCGCCATTATGATGAAGGCTCTGGTCGCAACCGGCGAGTATCGCGGCGAAATCAAGGAACTGACCAAAGACGGCAGGGAGATCATAACCGACGGCCACGCTACGTTGATCCGCGCTGCGAATGGTACACCGCACTCGATTTTGATTATCTGCACCGACATCACCGAGCAGAAGAAACTCGAAACGCAATTGCTGCGCGCGCAACGCTTGGAAAGCATCGGCACATTGGCGGGCGGCGTGGCGCATGATTTGAACAATATTCTCACTCCAATCCTCATATGCGCGCAGACCCTTCATCGCGATCTCGATGAGGAGGATCGACAATCGGCCGTCGGGCTGATAGAAAGCAGCGCGCGGCGCGGGGCCAGCATTGTGAAGCAGGTGCTCACCTTTGCCCGCGGCGTGGAAGGCGCGCGCGTCCTGATCACACCGAGCCATTTGATTGAGGAGATGATCGACATCGCTCGCAAAACGTTTCCAAAATCGATCGAAATAACGAGCCGTTATCCTGAAGGCCTCTGGTCGATCGAGGGCGATCCGACGCAGTTGCACCAGGTGTTACTCAATCTTTCGGTCAATGCTCGCGATGCGATGCCCGACGGGGGCTCGCTTCTTCTCGCGGCGGAAAACTTCACTGTGGATGAGCATTACGCTTCGATGACGCCCGAGGCGAAAGTTGGCATTTATGTGGCGTTTAGCGTGCAAGACACCGGCCAGGGGATGTCGCGCGCGACAATCGAGAAAATCTTCGATCCGTTCTTTACCACAAAGGAACTTGGTAAAGGCACCGGTCTCGGACTTTCGACAGCCGTTGGAATCGTCAAAAGCCACGGCGGTTTCATTTCCGTTTACAGCGAGCTTGGTAAAGGAACTACGTTCAAAATATTCCTGCCGGCGAAAATAGATGTTGGCGTGCATCTTGCAGCAAATGCGCCCGTCGAATCGTTAAAGGGAAACGGCGAAGTGATTCTGGTAGTTGATGACGAGCAACCGATTTTGCAGGTCACGCGAATGGCGCTGGAACAACAGAACTACAACGTCGTCACCGCGAGCGATGGTCCGGAAGCGTTGGCCGTCTTTGCCCAGCAAATGAATTCAATCGACGTCGTGCTGACCGACATTCAACTGCCGCACATGGATGGCGTAAATCTGATCCGTACGCTGAAGAAAATGAAGCCAGACCTGACTGTAATTGCGTCCACCGGTCAGGGTGAACACGATCGCGATTCACAATTGCAAGCCCTCGGCGTCACCCATTTGCTCAACAAACCGTACGACACCCAAAAGCTGCTTAGCACGCTGCGCGCAGCCCTCGCCTAGGCAAGCGCGGAAGCCTGACATCCGCCCCACTTGATTTACGGCTTTTGCGTGTTTGAGCCGTAGTTGGAACGCGGGGTGCTATTGAATCAGGTGCGACGCTGCTCTGCGCAGGTGCAAATCATTTGAAAACGACATTATTCGCTTTGATTTCGATCGGAATGCTCGCCATCGGGGGGCAGGCATTGCTGAGCTACGAAAATTCTCCGGGAACGGTTG
>WNFW01003462.1_pt1 | contig 11352 bp, 11 predicted proteins | sample 5400131 | NCBI WGS metagenome assembly WNFW01 (sample SAMN13153362, study PRJNA577476) | soil metagenome | isolation source: 20 cm soil or saprolite under grassland replicate 1 | place: USA:California | collected 2016-06-15
GGATCTCTGTTCCTCTTCTATCAGTCACGAAGGGTCCGACCATGAGCATTCCCGGCTCGATTCCTGTTACGGACACCAGACCAACCATCGCAGGCGATCTTGGCAGATGCGCCCTATGGGTTGTCTGGCAGTCCATCCGGTTGCCATTGTTCCTCTTCCTTCTCGTTCTCGAGCCAGTCGTCACCTTCGTGCTGGGTGCGCTCGCCCTCCTTGGCGTTTTGACGGCGCTGTTCTGGAAGTTTTTTGGGCCGCCGAATTTCCCCTTCTTCTTGATGCTCGGCATTTCTCTTGGGTTTGAGCTTGCGGTGATCGTCTATCGCAAACTTCTGCGCTTTCTCGCCTAATAGCCCTTGATGACCAGGTAGTCGGAACTATCGCCGTATCGCGGCGCGCCGAGGTCTACCCGCACGCATAGGTGCCCCGTCCCGCAGCGACGCAAGTCCGCGCGTGCGCCGCGTTGATTAAGAACCGCAAACCCGCACGCATAGGTGCCCCGTCCCGCAGCGACGCAAGTCCGCGCGTGCGCCGCGTTGATTAAGAACCGCAATGTTGCTCGCGAGCTCATCCCGTTCGGTGCGTAGCCGCGAGATTTCAGCCGGACTCGGCAGCACCCACCAGGCGACGAAGAGAGCGATGGCGGCTGATGTCGCTGTAAGGCCAAGCGTCCACAGCGCAGCGCGCACATTGGCTGCTCGTTTCATCTTCTGGAGGGCCTCGACCGCGCGTTGAGCCTCCGCGTGCACAGTTCTCAGCGCGTCGACGAGCGCGCTCTGGATTTGATCTCGGACCGCAGCCTCCAACGACTGGGTGTGCTGACCCAGCTTCTCGATAGCCGTCTCAGCAAGCTTCTGATGCGTCTGGGCAGTCTCCATCAGGAGCCCGAGTTTCACGCTGTCTTGGTCCATGGATACATCCAACTCGTTTGAAAGCGCGGAGCTATCGCGTCCGGTCATCGCGATGGGTACATGAGCGTTTTCCTGTCCGCTCGAGACCTTGTTGCCGCGCATGTTCCAGCTCACGCAGCCTCGCGTGCTCCGATGCTTGTTGCTGCGCACGGAAGACCTGCCAGGAAGCCAGTGCGTCGTTCTTCCATCGATCGACGAATTGCGCGCGCTCGCCTCCCCTCGTCTGCTTAAGTATCCGATCACGAATCCATTCCCGCTCGGTTCGGACCGGTGGCAATTGCGTGACAAACCGCCGGACCTCTTGGGCAAGGTCAGCCTGACCCTGTCGAGCCAGATCATCTGCGATCGCGTTCCAGCCGCTTACGATGCGGTACCGGGTCTCAAGTAACTCCGCCTTCCCAGGCTCAGGCTTTATCTCCCCGTCGGGTGTCATTTCGCGCGCCACCGCGGCAGTCCGCTGTCTCCAATGCGTAGAATCCCGGCGGCGCTGTGCACGGTAGATCCCGTCCTGCTTCTGAGGCTTGGTTACGCCTCGCACCGCCCGCTCGGTCGCATTCGCCGCGACGCCGTGCTCCCGTAGGTGCCGGGCAAACTGGCGTCGCCATTCGCGCAGAGTCGCCCTTCGGATGTTCAACCGGGTCCCGTCGTATCCCATTGCCCTGACGACCATGTGCACGTGGGGGTGAGGCTCATCCGTGTGAAGCACCATCGCGTAGCGATGCTTCGCCCCGAACTCCTCCCGAGCGAAGTCCTTGACGGCCGCCAGGATCTTATTCGGCGGTGTCCCGGCGGGCATCGAGAAGATCATCTTGTGCACCAGCTTCGGCTGCTTGCCCATCTGCCGGGGCTTGTGGTCCGCCGTCGGCGGCCGCTTGGCATCCAGTTCCAGGTCCCAGTCATCGAGGAGCGCCTTGGAAACGCCTTTACCCTTGAGGGGGTCGCCGTCATCGGTCTCGATCGGAAGGTCCCCGTCCCGGTCCAGGTACTTCAGGTGTCGGGACACGGAACCTAAGCCCCGTCCGCCTTGATTCAGCATCTTGATCATGACCTCCGGGGCCCGGCGGACGGTGCGGGCGATGAACGCCACTTGCGCGCTCGACAGCCGGTCGCGCCGGCCCGGTCCATAGCGCCCGTAGCTTCCAATGTCGAGCCAACCCGGGGGCCCAGTGTCAACGAGTCGTCGTGTCATGGCCCGTCCTCCAGGATCGGTCGTTAGCGTCCAGCAGCCCCTTGAAATGATCCCTCAACGACTCCGACACCTTCAGCATCGCGGCCACCTCCGCGCGCCCAGGGTTAGCTGGCCTGTCACTCTGGTTCATCGCGCGCGCGATCTGATTGAGATTCCGCCCGAGGGCAGCGAGCTGCTCCATGGACTGCTTGAGAAGCGTGTATTCCGCCTTTGGGAGCGGCGCAGCGCCACGTAGATGGCACCGGGCGAGATAGGAGAGGTAGGTCGCCGAGGCCATCCCCCGGGCCTTCGCACGCTCCCTGAGCAGCCGCCAGTCTTCCGGCTCGAGGCGCACGTTCAGGCGCGCGTCGCGGTTCACCTTGTCGGGCACCGCCATTGTGGGTGGGTCATCAAGCCCCGCGGTCCGGAGCACGACATCGAGCAGCTGCCGAAGCAGAGTCGATTCCGTGATCCCGTCGCGTTCAGCGAGTCGTCGGACGCGGGCTTTCGTCTCCGACGTCACGCGACAGGCGATGAGGGCGAACTCAGGCATGCGTGAGATCTTTTAAAGGCAGCGCCCAGCTGCCAATCCTGCCTTCCTCACCCCTACTCCCTCCCAAAGAGCGCGATCTGCGCGGGTGAATGGTTGCGGCGCTTTGAGTTCCGAGGCTTTCGACGTCGCGATCCAAGGTTGGGCGCCGAAGCATTCGAGTGGCGACGTGGTCTTCCAACCGCCTTAGGAGTGTCGGCCGTGGCTTGCGCCTCGCTAGAGGGGAGGGTCTGACGAGCTTCCTGAGCTTGCAGCCAGGCCTCCACGGCGTCCTCTGGAAACAGCCGCCGGCGTCCAACGAGGACGCTCCGGGGCATGTCCTCTCCCCGTGAGAGCTTGTTGCGGACAGTTCCGGGTTGGAGACGCAGCGCGTGGGCAAGCTCCTGAATCGTGTATAGCGGCCTCATGACCGGATCTCTGATATGGGACTAGGACCTCAAAGCCTGCCGCGCTAGGCTTAAGGTGCGAATTCAGGAAGAACACGCCAGTAATGCGACTTCCTATATGCGACCGAATGTGCTTGAGCGGATAGAGAAGAAGCCCAAGGGATCACGCCCAGCCGCTCGAGCGCGCGCAGAAAAGCACCCTACCCAACGCGGGCCGAAGAACCGCCCGACCTACCGGCTGTGGGAATACGCAACCTGGCGCGTGCGAATGCGCGCTTGGTGCAACTCAATTAAGTCTGTCCTGCTAGGGGCCCGTCACGACCCTGTCCGACCCCAGGCGTACAAGGTAGTCCAGTCCGAGAAGTGCCCTATCGACAATGTCAGCACCTGGCTGACTTGGTGGACCGGAGCTGCAGTCCCGAGACCTGGCCACGTGCGCGCTGCGGACCGCGTCGCGCATGACTCCAGCAGGCTGCTCGACTTGTCTGAGATGGGAACGCCCGAGCTCCGGCACCTTGTGGCGCTGGACATTCTCAACACCAGATTTCGCCAATCCGGACGTCCCAGCGTGTATCAGCGGACTCAGTCCAAGCTCCTGCTGACTGCGCTGAACGAGGCCTGGGCCCCATACCTGAGTATTCGGAATCCAGTTAACGGCACGCGATTCGCGCTTGAAAAGCAAATCGGCCAGGAGGGTGCCACGCTCTTGAATCCGGTTCTGGTCGACGAAGCGCGCCTCCAAATGATCAAGGAAGGCGGAAACCTACGCCGATACGCATTACCGCGGTCCGCCATACTCGAGCACAGCTGGCTCGAGCCGATGAGTATCTTCCGGTTCCTTGGTGCGCTGGCGAGCTTCAGCGAGCTCGACAACCCGCCTCTGTTGCGGATGTGGGCTTGTGACTTTGCCAGTGCAGCCATGGTCGTACGAACCCAGCTTGAGCTCTCAAGCGAGACCGAAATGCAGGTCTGGCGCATGGGGAGAGCCGGCATATTCTATATCCTTGCCGGAATCACTTTCTGGGCACACGTCACTCCGAGATTCGACCGCTGGGCGCTCGAGCTCGCCGAGGACCTTGACGCCACCCAGGCGGTCCAGATACGTGAGCGACTGCGTGCGGCGAGGTCCGCCTATTACGGAGCATTCGCCGGCTGGGGGATTCCAGAACTGGCCATCCGTGCTCTCAACGCTGACACCAGTAAAAAGACCTGGGACGGCGCTTTCAGCGAGGCTCGGGCGAGAATCTGACGCGGTGGGAACGCATGTGCTATTGAGTGATCTCGCGTGACACCGCGTGATCCCATACCCCGCCTCTTGGACACGCTAGCCGCAGCCTCTATTCGACCGCCGGGTTATCTTTTTCACGTGCGCAACGGAATTCACCAAACCGAAACGCGTACACGCCGACGACGAGGGCAACGACGATTACCGTCGGTATGCCCAATATCCATATAACCGAAGGGCGACGGAGGCATTGTATGACCTCATTCCAACAGGCACTCGAAGTCCGGCATCACGGATGGGTCAGCCTTAATGAATTGGGCATCCTCAAATATCCTTGATAACTCGTTGACGCCTTCAAGATATAGGTTTGTCCGTCAACCACAAACCCATCCAGATTGTGCTTTATGGCATATGCCGACAGGTCGGCTATGTTGTTTATAAAGCCCCTTCCATTGAAGTTCAAAGAGGTATTACACAAGACGCCGAATCCGGTACGTGCCCTGAATGCGATAAGCAACTCGTACAATTTTCGATTGCTCACAGATGACACTGTCTGAATGCGAGCAGTCCCGTTCACGTGGGTAACAGCCGCAAGCGCACTCGTTCGTACACGATGAGTGAAAAGCATGAATGGACTTCCCTGATCGCAGCCAAACCATCTTGTAGCTTCTTCTTCTAAGCAAACAGGAGCAATCGGACGGAATTGTTCGCGCTGCTTAATCCCATTTAGCCGCATTCTGGTGCTCTCCTTGAATGGTGCGGCAAGAATTGATCGGTTGCCGAGCGCACGCGGGCCGATCTCATACTTACCGCTAACCCATCCGATAATAAGGTCGTTAGCCAACATGTCGGCAATCAATGCATAGTTCATCTCGTAGAGATCGTATTGCGTCAAATCGAAAGAGCCGGCTGTAATGAAGGCAAGACCAGAGTAAACGTTCCACTCTATCTTTGGATTACCAGTAAGGTGGAACTGGGCGTCGATCGCCGTCCCGATAGCTGAGCCAGAATCGTTGGCAACAGGCGGCACAAACACCTCGGGAAAAAGCCCGGCGTCCTTCCACTTGGTGTTCCAATCGCAATTCAGGCCACATCCACCTGCGATGATTAATGGCATTCGTTTCTTCATGTTTGCGGTCGCGAATTGATAAAAGATGTCGAAGATCTTGTCGCTAAAAATACCTGCGAAGTTACGAAATTCTGGATCATCCACTCCCACGTTGTAGTATCGCGACTCCTTAAGGTCTTCGTACAAACTCAGTCGGACATGTGGGGAATTCAAAAGAAAGGCCATCAGATTCTTCTCTTCTGCAGAAGGTGTTCTGCGATTTGAAAATGAAGCCAAGGCCATGAGTTTCCCGGCGTCTGAGAAGCGAGAAAATGGCGCATCCTTCGGGAACGTCGGATCGGCCAGGCCGTAGATCGAGGTGTAGCGATTCCCCGGCTCATTCAGGACGTCGCCGAGCACCGTTATATCCAGCTCAGAATCAACCTCGTAGAAAGCACCGATCGCGCCTTCCCATACCAACGCATAGCATGGAGTGCCTTTCGGAAAGCTTGACATGCCGAAGGCGCAGAGTAAGTGTGACCGCTCATGAGTAGACGAGAAATAGTGGACTGGCTTTCCGAACAGGCGCCGTGTGTCTACGATGACGTCGCTCTTCGTTACGCCGCGGTACCCGACGTGAGCTGGCGACCCGAGTACGTGCGCTTCGCGCGGCCACCAGCCGCCTGTACAAATGACGTCGGGCATTTCGTCAACTTCGCCGAGAAAGTTGAAGACGTCATGACTGGATATCGGCGAGTAGCGGTAGTTCGAGTTCTTCTCCGCCTCTATCGATAGCACCAAATGCGCATCCTGCAGAAATGCGATAGCGCCGTCGTGGCCAGGGTTATACGAGAGAATCTTCACGTTGCTAGCGACTTCGGTCTTGAGCGATGCTCAGGCGAGGAATTGTAATCACCAGCGCGAGTGAAAGCCCCTTCTCAACAACGGTGGACCTTGATGCAAAAGGAGCCCGAGAGTCCCGAGCACCATCGGCAGCGCTCGGAATACATCAGAAAGCTGGTCCAAGGCGGCTTAACTGAGCACTCCTTCAGCAACCGGTACGGGCATCCGACACCCAGAATTATCGTACAGTTTTGGCATGATCTCCGACAGTTACCTCACGACGTTGAGGAATGCATAGCGTCGTGGACCCGCTGGGAGACGAGCGGCTTCGTTCATCGCTTATTCGACGAAAACGCTGCCAAGACTTTCATCGGTCGTTCGTTGGGTGCCCGACACAAGCGCGCCTTTGAACGCTGCTATCACCCGGCAATGCAGGCCGACTACTTCCGGCTTTGCTACTTGCTAGTCGCAGGCGGTTTCTACATTGACGCGGACGACGTCTGTGTTGGTACTGAAATCGGCTGGTTGTTTGAGGATGGTCGACTCAAACTCCAACCCCTCTGCTACGACATCGCTTCTGGGACGATGGTGAAGCCTGCGGTGTTCCTCTGCGCTGACGCGTACGACCCGAGCTGGATTTTCTACTTCAACAACAATCCACTCGTTGCAAGCCGGGGTCACCCGATCCTCGAACGTGCACTCAGTCAGGCGACAAGTCTTCTTGAACTCGCTGGCGAGGGTACGTTACCCGAGATTCAGACGACGACCGGGCCGGGGAATCTTTCGAAGTCGATTTTTGATCTTGGCACGACGCCGGGAGGTGATGTTGAAAGCGATCTGCTGGTATTGCGAAACTGGGATACGCTTGCCGTTTCGCGATGGCCATTGAGTCATCGCAGCGATGCCAGAAACTGGCGACTATCCAATCAAAAGAGATTCGATCAGAAGGACGGATAAGTTTCCGAATGAACCTTACGAAACCGTTGCGTTCAGCGTCGCGCGTTCTCCACATCCTGTTCTTGCAATGCCGATCCCGACTGCCGCGGCAGCGGTGCGGTACGTTCCTAGGGCAGTTGGATGCTCCGCAATCGGGGATCGGTCCGATCTTCGTCATCAACTTGGACAGACAACCGAACCGTTGGACTGATATGGTTCGCGAGCTCCATTGCATCGTGGACGCCACCGGGAAGCCGCTCTCGGAGCGCGTCGTTCGATACTCCGCATGTGACGCGCAGGTCGATCCTCCGAAATTCCTTGATGCCGCTGCCGTCGACCCGTCTTACTCCCTCAGCGACCAGCTGTTCGTCGAACCGCAACCTCATGCAGTCCCGGATGCGTTTGATTTAGGGCGTCCGATCAGGATGACTCAGGCAGAGATCGCCATTGCGTGCTCGCACATCGGAATCTGGAAGGCGATCGCGCAGTCCAGTGCTTCCTATGCTCTCGTGCTTGAGGACGACGTCTGGGTCGAGCGCAGCTTTGGGCAGACTCTTGATCAGGCGTGGCGCGAGATGGAAGATGCGGACCGGACCGGTCCAAGGTTCGACGTGTTGTACGTGTCCTACAAAGAAGCCCGCCACGGCGCTCCAAAGGAACTGCTTTCGAGGAATGTGTTTCGTCCCGAGCGTGGCCTTTGGTACCTGTCCGGTTACGTGCTGTCGAAGAAAGGGGCGCACGCGCTGCTAAATCTTCTTCCATGCCGCGGTCCGATCGACCTCTGGATTAATCATCAGTTCCGAGCGCTGGAGGTACGGGCGTTGCGCCGCTCGGTGATCAACCAACGTCGCGATCTCCGCTCGACAAATTCATACTCGATCCTGCCCGCACTGACCCGGATTGGTGTTCTCAACAGCGGCGACGCGGCACTGTTTCATCGGCGGCCGGCCCATTCTCCAGTCTTCGCGTTCGGAGCCCCGGGATCTGGGCTGTCATCGCTTGCAATGGCCCTTTCGATGATTGGTTATCGCTGTTGCAGCGATTTTGACGGGATCCCAGAATGTGAATTTGAGAGCCTGCTCGCAGGTCGTGCTGATCGTGTTTTCGACGCTTACGTAAACGTAGGTTCGCTAGAACCGCAGGTACGGGTGCTCACTCAGCGCTACCCAAGCGCGAAGTACATTGTGATCAACGATGTAGCGAGCTCCGCTGATCGCCACAATGGCGCCATTCTTGACGCGTTGGAAGGGGCCGACGTCCTTTATTTGCATCGCGAACACACGGGCGGTTGGCGTGCACTTTGTGAGCATTTGAAACTGGCGCCGCCGGACGCGCCCTATCCGGATGTTTGCGACATTGGACTGCGCCGGTACCAGCGAGCGCTGCCCGACACGGCTATGGCCGCTCGTGCAAGGCGGCTTCGGCCGGACCCGTCGCCGTGGATAGCGAAGCAACGTGCAGGTTGGGCCGGAATCAGCTCGAACGCCTTGGAAGGGCGGGAGTCCTCAGCTTCTTTGCGGGTGTGCTTCGAGGACGATCTCGCTCAAATCCAGTCAGCACGTTGGCTGCTGCGAAATGATACTTTTGCGGGAAACCTCGGACTCTTTCGTCCGGCTAATGTCACCGCATCAGCGGGCGGCGGTCTCTCACTTGCGGTCATCAAGGAACCACTTGGCGTCCGGAGTCTCAGCGCGGCTGCGATCTCGAGCCGCGCCAGTTTCCTGTTCGGGCGTTTTGAAGCGACGCTGCAAGCCACGAATGTTCCGGGTTTGGTGACCGGTTTCTTTCTTCACCGTGACTCGCCCCGACAGGAGATCGATGTAGAAATCCTAGGGAATCGGCCAGACCAACTTCTGGTCAATGTGTTCTATAATCCGGGCACCGACGGCGCGAAATTCGACTACGGCTACCGCGGAACGCCCGCTATCATCAAGTTGGGATTTGACGGGTCAAAGGCTTTGCATCGATTCACGATCGAATGGGATCCATGCGAGATCAGATGGTTCGTCGACCAGAAGCTGGTTCACGGTCGCGCCACATGGAACCCCACCCCGATCCCGCACCTACCAATGACGTTGCACGTGAACACTTGGCCGACCCGCTCACGAGAGCTCGCGGGTGGGCTGGCACTCCGCGCGCTGCCTGCGTCAGCGACCGTGCGCCGCATCGTCGTTGATGCATACAACGCGGACGCACGGCCTTAGTGGCAGTCCCGGATGGATGTCTCGAGGGCAGCCCTGGATTGCCCATCGGCGTAGGACCGTGGGCGGCCAATGTGGGACCGGAAGCGGACCGTCTCGACCGCTGGAGCGGGGATCCCATAACGCTCCCTGCTCACAGAGGGCAGCGTCCGGAAGGTGCAAACGTGCGACTCCCGATGCCATCTGTCACGCCTAAAGCCGGCGTTCGTTCGTACTCGGTAGAATCGCAATCCAGTCGTGAGGGAAATTCCAACCCATGGGCGTACTGCATCGCGATTCCAATGGAAACATGCCGACCTTCGCCTCAAGATTCATCCTCGGGCGAATGGCCGGCTTTGAGAAGGACATGACGATTTGCCTCACTGGCGTGCCCTCAAAGACACGTTCAGGGTTCACACACGCGTATTTTCCTGCGCTTATGAGTTGCTGCAGTACTTTGGAGTACCTAGCCGGGCTGTATGCGGGGCGCGCTGACACCAGCATTTCCCGGCGCGACATAGCCGGCTACGCCGTTCGTTATATGCCGCAACCTGACTACGACGGCGAGACGGTCAGGATACTCGTTGATGCATTTCGCAATGCCGTCGCCCACAGGGGTATTGCGACTGGTGTATGGCTGGATGGCCACGCGGCGCACGTTGGGCGGCGAATCACATGGAAGATCGACGAGGGCGACTCGAAACCTTCGTTAGCATTACGGGCCGAAGCCGGTGTAATCAAACGGGATTCGCCGTGGCGCTGCGCGTACACACATCGCATGCACATCCATCTCTCGCGCCTTTGTGAAGACATCCGCGACTCATCTACCGCGTACCTTCGGGAACTGAAAACCAGCAAGTCACTGTTGTCCAACTTCGAGCGCTGTATGAGACAGCTATATCCCTGATCTCGAAGCGAGTGTAAGTTCTGCATCGACGTAGTGATTCTCCGGGACGGTGTGGAGCGTTGTGAACACGCGCTTCTGGCCGTAACGGGTCGACTTGCTCCTGCACCCCGCACATTGACGGCAGGAGCCGTCGAGCTCAAACTTCCTACGGCTGGATCACAACCCGCTTATCAGGGAAATCGATGCACACGACGTGCGTCGCAAAGAAATCATAACCAATGGAACCGTCGAAAAACGGCGGCAGCGACATTTCCATCCATTTGAACTGCCAGGGGCCGAAGTCTGTCCCCCCGACAACCAGCCGCTTCGTCGTGACATCCTCGTTGGATGCCTTCACGTGTCCTTGCTGGACGACCTTCTGGCTCACAAGGGACAACCCCGAACCCGTGTCCCACACCAAGGTGAGTTGACCCAGATCAGTGTCGGCCTTGGTAAATGGCTCAGCGGGTTGCTCTTTTACGGCAAAGGGCACACTGGTCCCACGGCACTGCTCCGACGGGGTGTCATTCGCAGCGTGCGGCACCAGGGTCATGGTCCTATGTGGGTAGTCGAGAACCACCTCATACGATTTCAAAAGCCCCGTTCCCAGCCAGCCTTCCTGACCGACCTTCGGCGGGTGATACGTTCGGGAATGAACGTCCAGCTCAGCGATGACGTCGTTGAACACCGCATCGCCGAGTTGCAGGCGGGACAAGCGGAACTTCGGTGACCGGAGGAGATGCCCTTTGGCGTCGAGGCCCATGGTGACCCCAGGGATTGGTACTGCCTTGATGCGATCCAAGACAGATTGTTCTAGTCGCACAGGAAACGAATCACCCGAGCCGAAGGCCAGAGGGACATCCACGCCATCGACCTTCGCGATGACGATCGGAAAATGGCCCGCCAGCCGCAAGGGTACGACCACGGGACCGCTCCTAGCTACGGAGCTGATTCCCAAGAGGGCGCCGAGCAGCATGCACGCTCCCTTTGGAGTACGATCCATCGCGCCGCCCTCGGCATGCTCAGCCGTTAGGGAGAGATAGGGAATATACCCCCGTTCACGTTGCGCTGATCACCCAATAAGCGCTGCTCGCAGACGGCAGCGATCGGCCGAGGCTGTGTGAAAACTCTCGGGATCCAGTCTGACCTTGTTATTTTGGCCACGTACGTTCGATTTCGCATGAATTATTGCCCTCGAGTGGAGCGTTATTGAGCCTACGGGCGA
>WNFW01003187.1_pt1 | contig 11351 bp, 11 predicted proteins | sample 5400131 | NCBI WGS metagenome assembly WNFW01 (sample SAMN13153362, study PRJNA577476) | soil metagenome | isolation source: 20 cm soil or saprolite under grassland replicate 1 | place: USA:California | collected 2016-06-15
TCGTCCCGCTCCCGACTCGGCCGTGCGCACGCAGGCGGCGCGCTGCATGGATTGTGGCGTGCCGTTCTGTCAGGGCGACACCGGTTGTCCGGTGCGAAACGTCATTCCGGAATGGAACGGATTGGTGCAGCGCGGCGATTGGCGTGAAGCGCTCGAGTCCCTCCATGCAACGAATAATTTTCCGGAGCTGACTGGCCGGCTCTGTCCAGCGCCCTGCGAATCAGCCTGCGTGCTCGGGATCGTGAACGAGCCGGTGGCGATCCGGCACATCGAGCAGACGATTGCGGATCGCGGATTTGCAGAAGGGTGGGTGGTCCCCCGCGCTCCGCGGCGCGCGACGGGATTCAGCGTCGCCGTTATCGGATCGGGACCGGCAGGCCTCGCCGCCGCGCAGCAGCTTCGTCGCTTCGGACACGAGGTGGTGGTGTTCGAAAAGAGCGAGCGAGTCGGCGGACTCCTTCGCTACGGAATACCGGAGTTCAAGCTCGAGAAGTCGGTGCTCAATCAACGGCTTTCTCAGCTCGAGGCGGAGGGTGTCCGTTTTCGCGCGGGTGTCGACGTCGGCGAAGACGTCACCGTGGAAGAATTGCGGGCGGAGTTCGATGCCGTTTGTGTCGCAACGGGAGCCGCTGCCGCGCGTGATCTGGACGTTCCAGGGCGGGAGCTCGGCGGAATTTATCTGGCGATGGATTTTCTCACGACGCAGAACCGCCGGCTCGAGCGCGACACCGCCCCAGTAACGAACGGTGACGGTCGCTCCGCGGCTGATGCGCTCATCGACACACATCCTGACGCGCGCGATCGTCGCGTCGTGATCATCGGCGGCGGCGACACCGGGTCCGACTGCGCCGGCACGTGCGTTCGTCAGGGAGCGAGAAGCGTCAGGCAGTTCGAGCTTTTACCGCAGCCGCCCGTCGGTCGCGCGGCGAGCACGCCATGGCCGCTCTGGCCAATGCAACTTCGTACGAGCCACGCACATGAGGAGGGGGCCGAGAGGGATTGGAGCGTCGCGACCACCGGATTTTCCGGCGAGAATGGCAGAGTGCGGCGAATCCACGCAGTCCGTCTCGAGCGGCAGGTGTTCGCCGACGGGCGCACTGACTTCGCGCGGATGCCGGGTACCGAATTCGACCTGGACGCGGACCTGGTTCTTCTGGCGATGGGATTCACGGGACCAGTCAGAAGCAAATTGCTCGTCGATCTCGGGGTCGACCTGGACAGTCGGGGCAACATTGCCACCGACGCCATGCATCGTACCGCCGTGCCCGGAGTTTTCGCCGCCGGCGACGCGCATCGGGGGGCGTCGCTTATCGTGTGGGCGATCCGCGAAGGGCGCGACGCCGCCGAAAGTATCAACTCATGGCTAAAGGCAAAGGCTCACGTCGGAAATGCCAAGGTAATAGGTGCGTAAAAACAGAAGTGAAGACGCCTCGCCTCGGTAGTTCGCAGCAGTTCGCGCAATAGGAATTGTGTTTTGCGCCCGCAGCTAACAGCCGGTCCGCTGACTGCTCCTGGCAGGTAGTCTTCATTTGCAGTTTCTGTTTTTTTGGTAAGCCCGCCCCTACTACCCGGCACCGCACCCCTTTGTTGGTGCTTTTTCCTAGTGGTGCATCCCGATCGTCACAGTGTACGGCGAAGCGGCCGCGCATTTCATGTTCGAATTCGTGGATGAGAACATTCCGCGCGGATTGTCTTTCCAAAGCCACACGTGCAGGTCGTAGTGTCGGAGGCTCACCGGCATGATCGGCTCGTGTCCATCCATCGGGCCTGCCAGTGTCTGACCGAAAATCGTTGGCGCTACGTCCCCGGCAACCGCAACGGGAACGAACCATTCAGCCGCGGCGAGCACGAGCTTGTCTCCAACCGGCTCATAAATGAGCACCTGTGGCTTGGCGGGATCGAGCTTGGGTCCAATGTTCGCCGCATTCAGGAAATGAACCCCCATCGCGCCAGCTGGATACTGCACGGGTCCATCCATCATACCGTTCGGAAAATCGATGCAGCCGAGGGTCGAGAAATATCCATCCTTCACTGCCGCAAAAGGGTCGCTGTATTTCGCGAGAGCCGCTCGAGCTACCTCGAGATCGGGTGCAAAGCGAGCTTGTGAGACTGTCGCCGCAGGCTGAGCCTGGGCTGCGTAGGGTGATACGACGAGCGAAGTTGTCACAGCGAGTAACAGGAAAGGCAGATTCAAGTGTTGCGGGCGACAGCCCATATTTGCTCCGAACGGTTTTGGGAGCAGTAGAATGCCGACGCTCCTGGTCCGCGTCAATGTGGGATTGCGTTCTCTTTCAACAGTCTGGCAAAGAACACGAGGTTTCGCGCCATCTTCTTCGCCGCGCCCGCGGTGTTCTTGTCTTCGCGAAATTTCTTGCCGAGCGAGTTCTTCGTGGCTCGCGTGTACTCATCCTGGTAGGAGACGGCGCATAGCGGTGGGAGTGTCACGCCCATTGAGAGCAGGAAGTTCGCGATGTTGCCGGTAATGTGCTGCTCCCCGTCCTCCTCGCCCGTGATGACGATGCCACCGACCTTATTGGTGAGTCGCGATTTGCCAGTCTCGCGCAGCTCCTCGTGCAGCTCGTCCAACCGCTCGATCACGCGCTGCATCAGCGACGACTGAATTCCCCACCAGACCGGCGTCGCGAAGATGATGATGTCGGAATCGAGAATCTTTTTTAGAATGCCGGGCCACTCGTCACCGGGTCCCATGTTGCTCTTGGTACCCGCCTTTATGTCATAGTCGACGAGACGCACGACCTCGCACTGCACCTTGTACTCGCGCAGGTTTTCGATCACCACGCCGGCCAGGGTCTCGGTGTGCGAGAACTCGCTTCCGCCTCTCTTGTGCTTGAGAGTCGCGAGCAGAAAGATCGCTTTGAGCCGCGGACCCGCCGGATCGAGGAAGATGCTGGTCGTCAAACGCGCTCCGAGAGAGGCACACCGAACAAAAAACTACAAAACTACAAATGAAGACTACCTGCCAGGAGCAATCAGCGGACCGGCTATTAGCTGCGGGCCTAAACATATTTTCTAGCGCGCGAACTACTACGAACTATCGCGGAGCCGTCGCCCGTAGCCATGGGCCGGATCGCTGGTAGCTCCTCGCAGGTAGTCTTCAGTTAGCTTTTCCTCATCTCCAGCTTTCCCTTTCCCCTTCCCCTTCCTCCTTTCCCTTTCCCCATGACTCCTGGAGATCCTGCCTCACATCGCCGGCTGCGTCGCATGACTTTGGCGATTGTAGTCCTGAACGCTTTTCTGGCTGCGATCAGAACGGCGACGTACCAACAATTCTTTGCGATGCCTGGTAGCTCGCGATTTATCGTCGAGCTCGTGATCGTTCTCGCGATCTACTTCGCTGGCATTTTCTGGATCACGTCGACGGACGACGCCGAGCGTGGAGCTGCCCTCTCGGTCGGGACGACCTTCGGTCTCGTGACCGCCGCGCTGCTCATTATCCATTTTGCCCAGGAGAATCTCATCACTCTTCCGCCGGGCCGGGCGACCGAGCTGTTCGCGCTCTTCTTCATTTTCGCCGCATTGGTGTTGTGGGGGACGGCAGGATATGCGACGGCCAGGAGAGGGGCGCCGGTGAGCGCTGGGGCGACGGCTGGACTATGGGCCGCCGTCGTCTGCATGCTGGTCCTGGTCGCGGGTGGACTGCTGCTCACGTTCTTTTCGATTCCTTCGCCCAACTACGTGCTGACCTGGGAGGAGTATCAAGCGAGTGGCTGGAGCGACGCACACGCTTTTGGAATCGCCAACACATTCCACTCAGCGTTTATGCACATGATCGTCGGACCGATCCTTGGGGGAATCGTCGGCGCTCTCGGATGGGCGATCGGTCGCGCGATTCCGCGGAGCGCGCCACTCGGAACGGAAAACAACTAGTCGCCCCTTTACTTTTCCGGGCCACCGCCCTATCGTTCGCGCCGTGACGAGCTTCTCCTTTAGCGGGACCTATTACTTCGGCTTCTACGGATATATCCGTCGGGGGCCCCGGTCACGCGTGCGGTAAAGTTTCAGTCACCATCGCAGACAGACTCCGGGCCTCCGCAAATCGCGGGGGCTTTTTTTTACCGTGAGATGCCGCCCACTTCCTGGGACGATCATGATGAAGTCGAAAACAATGCACACGAACGGGACGAGACCACGCAAATCCAGCGGCGCTCCGGCGCGCGACCTGGTGATGCGCGTCGCATTCCAGGGCGATCGCGGCGCGTACGCCGAAAGCGCGATCACCGAGATATGGCGACATCCAGTGGAGCGGATTCCGGTGCCGACGTTCACCGGGGCGGTGCGCGCCGTTGAGGATGGCGCGGCCGATGCGTGCGTGATTCCCGTCGAAAACTCCATCGTCGGCCGAATCGAGGCCGGATGGCAGGCGCTCGCGAGTTATCCGGGAATGCGCACTGTTGGCGAGGCGCTCGTGCCGGTGCGTCACTGTCTGCTCGCTCCGAAGGGAGCAACGCTTCACGGACTGCGCAGCGCGGCGAGTCATCCGGTCGCTCTGGCGCAGTGCAGTCGCTTCTTCGAGACTCACGACTGGATCAAGCCGACCAAGGCGTTCGACACTGCCGGTGCAGCGCGCGAGATCGCGGAGCGCGGTGATCCGGCGCAGGCCGCGATTGCGAGCCGCGCCGCGGCGGAGCGGTACGATTTGGCGGTTCTGGAGGAGGGAGTGCAGGATCGTCCCGACAATCACACGCGCTTCGTCGCGGTCGTCGCCCCACATTCACGACTTTGGCGGCGGAGCCATGCCATCCGCGGCGCGACGTCGGTCGAGGAAGATGATCCCCGTCAAATCTCCGAAGCGACGCGCGAGCTGCTGGACAAGATCGTCGAGCGAAACTCGCTCGAGGTTGACGAGATCGTCAGCGTTTTTTTCACGCTCACTGCCGATTTGAAGTCACTCTTCCCGGCCGTAGCCGCCCGTGAGATGGGCTGGGTGGGAGTGCCGCTCCTTTGCGCGAGCGAGATTCCGGTCGAGGACTCCATGCCGCGATGTCTGCGCACGCTGGTGCAGGTGGAGTTGATGGCGCCGAGGCCGCTCGACACGCACATCTATTTGCGGGAGGCCGTCAGACTGAGGCCGGATGTCCACAATCGAGGATGATCAGCTCGAGTGTATCGTGCGGTACCGCTTTTCGTTCATGTTCCACACGACCAGCCCGTAAATAATTCCCGCGACCACGAATCCGACAAATTCGGCGAGTATCTCCGGCCATCCCATCTGACCGGACCACGGGTAATTCGCCCACCCCGTCGCCCAGTTCAGAAGCCAGACCGCAACCATGGTGATGGCAGCCAGCGAGAGTCCGTTGCGAATGATGAACGAGATACGGCCGCGCTCACGCACTACGACCCATCTCGCGCTGAACACATCCGTCTCTCGGTTGGGCTGGCCCGCCGGTGTCGCCATCTGTTATCTGCGATGGAGGAAGGTGTAAGCTAGACTCCGCTCGTCAGATTTTGCAGTCTTGCCCCGTCACACTATGAAGCGCGCGACTCGGCCCTTGTTTTCCCGTTATGCATGACGGTCGACTCGTGCTCCCACAACCCGAGTGGCTGTAGTGCGTGCTGCGCGATGAACCCGCAGTGCTGGCAGACGATCATCACCGCCGGAATCGTCGTTCCCTCGGCGCTGTTGCGCGCCGCCGTCTCCTGGACCTCGATCCGCGAATACTCGCTGACCGTCCACTGGCTGTCGTTGCAGCGCGGACAGCTGCCGGCGCCACGTGACTTGAGCGCGCTGATGACTCGATTCTTGTCATCCGTCGAAATACCTCTGTAGTGGCTCATTGTTTTTGTTCCTCGATTTTTGGGTTGGCGTGCTCAGCGAAAAACTCCTTGATGCACCACGTACAGATCTGGTCGCGCATCAACACTCCTGCTGCGTCAGTTCGCTCCATCACGATCTTTTTCAGTGCAATCAGAACAGCCTCGGGCAGCATCCCACGGTCGCGCAGGTCGGCGGTGAATGCGGTGACCGCGACGCGTAGCGTCAACATTGTTTCCGCGCTTCGCGTTACCGCCTCCCCGACGGCCAGGCGCAGCGCGGTACTGCGACCGTCTCGCGCGGCCCGTTCGGCCGAAGAGATCGCGGCAGCATCTACATCGCTTGGGGATGGAATGCTCAAATGCAGCTGTGATGATTCGATCAAGGGATCGATCGCTCCGGCCATGATACCGCCCGTGTCTAAACGCGGCGTCGCCAGAAGCGCCAAAGGCTGTCAGTGCAACTTTCGACAGCGTGTTACGCGGGCTGGTGGAAGACTCCCGCGCACAGTCTGCTCTTGAATTAAACGTAGGCATAATGGGGGTGCGATGCTAGCACTTTTTCAAATCGCACGTCGACGCAACCGCGCTGATGCTGACAGCGTCGTGTCATGTGACCCGTTACGCGCATACAGCAGTCTATTGAAGTGATGCACCAGTCTCACAAAGGAGTATTTAAATGAAGCGATTTATTGTCGCGGCCACGCTGTTGTTCGCCTCCACGGCGGCTGCCCAGAAGGCTCATGACCCGTCTGCCCAGCTGAGGCAGGTTCTGCCGGCCAAAGTCGCCGACCATGTTCTCGCCACGATTGCGGATGCGAGATCACACTCACTTCCCGCCGCTGCTCTCGAGCAGCAGGCACTGAGACTCGCGCGCAAAGGCACCAAGCCCGCGGACGTCGAGCAATCGATCGATCGCAGCGCTGAGAACATGAAGAACGCGAAGAGCGCTCTCGTTAGCGCTGGACGCAAGCCCACTAACGATGAAGTCGTCGCCGGTGGCGCGCTCATCGGTAAGGGAGTCGATGGCAAGCAGGTGAGCACTTGGGCGAAGACCGCGCCTTCGGGTCGCGATCTGACCGTTCCCATCAACGTGACAGCCAGCTTGATGAATCGTGGACTCAAGTCCGACGCGGCGCTCGCGCGAGTGCACGCCGGACTCGTCGCAAAGAAGACCGATCGCCAGCTTGTGGCAGACGCAAACGCCACGGCGAGCGAGAAGCGTCCGGAGAACGCCAACAAGGACGGTGGCCTGGCGCACCGACCTGCTACGATCGGGACAGCGAATCGGCCGGTGGCCGTAGGTCGTCCGGTCGCTACGCCGGGAAAGCGACGGTAACGCTTGGTGTCGTTCTGATCTCGTTACAAAAACGCCGGACGCAAGGTCCGGCGTTTTTGTTGCGAGTTGCGGTTATCCGCTGCGCGTCCTCGTCACGAGCTGCGGCGCCGATCATCCCCACGATAGTCGGCCACGTCGACGCTCGGTCGGCGCGCTTTGCCCTGATCCGAATCGAGCGCGCCCCACACGCGCTCGAGATCCGATGGTGAGATCTGCACCGGCGTTCCGGCAAGAATCCCGGTGATGTTCCGGAATGGCCGGCCCAGGTGCATGCCTTCCTGGTCGATCGTGAACTCCCGAATGCGCTTGTCGTGCAGCGAGCCACGCATCTTCAGCACCGTTATCCCGCGCTTCATCTCGCCGAACATCTCGACGTAGCGCAGCAGTATGATCGAGTCGGTGAGCGTCGAGATGTGTGTCTCCGTGATCGAGCTGCCCCCCATGAGGCTCGCCGTCGTCGACGTGAAGAGGCCGGTGATCTCCTGCTGCTTGATGAACGACGTGATCCCGATGACGAACTCGCGGAATGCCTTGATCGTTCCCACGCGCTCGAGCGCCGAGAGACTGTCGAGCGCCACCCGATTTGGCTTGAATTCGTCGATGATGGACTGGATGCTGATAAGCCATTCCTCCAGTCCGACCACTTCCGGATAATCGCAGACCACTCGCAGCATGCCATCGCGTTCCATCTGGTCGAAATCCACGCCCCAGCCGATAGCATTTCGAAATAGCTGCTCCCTGCTTTCCTCGAACGCGAGCAGCAGACACCGCTCGCCGTTTTTCGCGCCGCCCTCCAGGAACTGCGTGACGGTCAGCGTCTTGCCGGTTCCAGTCGCGCCCGAAACAAGGATCACCGAGTCACGGAAGAACCCGCCGCCGCACATTTCGTCCAATGAGGCGTTGCCCGACGAGATCCGTACGTCCGACGACTTCTGGCGCAGTTGAATCGCCGACAACGGGATGACGACCATTCCCCCTTTGGGAATAATCGAGAACGGATACTCTCCTTTCTGATGATCGGTCCCGCGAAACTTCAGGATCTCGATCGTGCGTCGGCGGTTCTCGTCCTCCAGCGCATTGCGCAGGATCATCACGTTATCCGCGATGAACTCCTCGACTCCGAAACGCGCCACCGGACCATAATCCTGCGTGCGCTCTGCCGTCATCACGGCGGTGACTCCCATCCCTTTCAGTGCCGACGCAATTCGGAAAAGCTCGCGGCGAACGATGGACTGATCGGAGAACTGCGAGAACACCGCCCCGAGGGAGTCGACCGACACCCGCGTCGCCTTCACCTTTTTCACGGCGTTCTCGACGCGTGCCAGCAAAGCTCCCAGATCGAAGTTGCCACTTTCGATGATGTCGATCTGCGGGTCCGGAGAAGCATCGACGAACGCGAACTTCCCCTCGCGCTCCCATTGGGGCAGGTCCCAGCCGAAGCTTTTCATGTTCTCGCGGATGTCCGAGGCGGATTCTTCGAACGTCACAAAAACGCCATTCTCGTTGTAGTCGCGAATCCCCGACGCGAGAAACTGCACCGCGAAAACCGTCTTACCGCTTCCGGCCGTACCCGACACAAGCGTCGTGCGGTTCTTTGGCAAACCACCCTTCGCGATGACGTCGAAGCTGGTGATTCCGGTAGGGAGCTTCTCGATTGACGGGTCCGTCGCCTTCGCACTCACCTGCTCCGTCACGCTGGTCATGAAACTCCTCGTTCGCGGTTTTCGCCCCGTTTCTCGGTTCCCGGAGCTCCCCGCGTCCGGTCGCGGTTTTCGTTATCGAACGCGGGCCGCACTTCGAGCCCGAGCAAAACCTTATCCTTGTCCGACAGGTCGCCGATGACTCTCCTGAGCGGCGGTGGCAGCTGCTTGATCAGCGTCGGCGTCGCCAGAATTTTCTCGTCCTCAGCGATTTGTGGAGACTCGAGAACGTCGATGATTTCCAGCTCGTAACGCCCTTCGAGCTCCTGCTCACAGATCCGCTGCAGGTTGGCGATGGCAACGCTGGTTCGGGCACTAGTGCCCGTCACGTAAAGTTTCAGCAGGTACTTGGACAGGGGGACCTCCAGGCTTTCACCCAATCCTTCCTACGGACGGCCATCACGCGCTTCGCGGGGCGTGGCCGGCCGCCGCTCAGATCAAGGATCGGTCGAGCACGCAGTCTGCAGTAGCATCGATTGAACTCGGCACATAGCGCACAAATCGTGCTATAGACATACCCGCCTGCCCCAGCGAGAATCAGGATGGCCGACGGCACTGAAATGACATCGATCGCCCCTGTCGAGCACGCCGACACGGGGATGCGCCGGCGCGTCAGCGATTCCCATCGCCGCGACCGGCTGCGGGGCCTGATCGAGCGGCTGCCCGACGGCATCGTGGTGGTCGACGCGGTCGGCAACATCCGCTTCGCCAATCCAGCCGCCGAGCGTCTGTTCGGGCGCTCAACGGCGGAGCTTATCGGCAGGCCATTCGGGTTTCCGGTAACTGCCGGCGAGACGACGGAAATCGACATCATCCAGCGCGGTGGCGCGGACGTCTGCTACGCGGAGCTGCGGGTGGTCGATACCGAATGGGAGGACGAGCAGGTAAAGCTCGTCTCCCTCCGCGATGTCACGGATCGGAAGAGCGCCGAAGAGCGGGCACACCAGCTCGCTCGTGAGCGTGAAGCCCGTCTGGAGGCAGAAGCGGCGAGCCAGGCGAAGTCCGAATTCCTCGCCATCATGTCGCACGAGCTCAGAACGCCTCTCAACGCCGTACTCGGCTACGCGGAGCTCCTCGAGCTGGGCATTTCGGGTCCGCTCACTGACGGGCAACGCGACCAGCTCGCGCGAATCGGGATGAGTGGGCGGCACCTTCTGGGACTGGTGAATGAAGTGCTCGATCTGGCCAAGGTCGAAGCAGGCAGGCTGTCGGTGCGGTCGGCGCCGGCATCAGCCACAGTAGCGATAGCGTCCGCGATCGCGCTCATCCAACCGCAGGCAGCGGCCCATGGACTCGAGCTCGTCGTCGAGACGCTCCCCGATCCACCGCCGGTATACATCGGCGACGACGAGCGCGTCCGCCAGATTCTCGTCAACCTCCTGTCGAACGCCGTCAAGTTCACTCCGGTCGGCGGAACGATCACGGTCGGCGCAGCGACGACGATCTCGCCCGACTCTGAGGCGCGTCTGCTCGCGAACAGGCCGTACGTCTCGCTGCGCGTGTCTGACTCTGGTGTGGGAATACCACCCGAGAAATTGATTTCGATCTTCGACCCCTTCGTGCAGGCGGAATCGGGTCACACGCGCTCGAAGGAGGGAAGCGGGTTGGGCCTGACGATCAGCCGCCGGCTGGCGCGATTGATGGGCGGCGATCTGACCGTGCGGAGTGCGACTGGCAAGGGCGCCACCTTCACACTCTGGCTTCCAGCGGAGGCGCGGAAAGACGCCACTGCTCCCCCGGCTCAAAACGTGACGACGAGTACGACAGCGGAGCGCGACGTCGAGGGCCTCGCCGATGTAGGCGAGGCGATGCTGCGTGATCTCAACCAAACCGTCGAGGCGATCGTTTCACGTATTCGTAGCGACGAGAGTCTGAGCATCGCGGCGGGTTTGAAGTACACCCAGCTCGCCGATCATATCGCGACCTTTCTCACTGATATCGCGGCCGCGCTCGTGGTCATCGAAGAATGCGGCGGGCAGCCGTCGCCGCTGCTCGCGGACGCGACCGAGATTCAGCGCCTCGTCTCCGAGCGGCACGGTACTCAGCGTGCTCGACTCGGCTGGACGGAATCGGCGATGCGGCGCGAGTTCATGATCATTCGCGAAGAGCTCGAGCGAGTGGTGCAGCGCGGATTCCGGCAGGGCCGGCGGTTGCAGGTCGAGGACGCCATCGCGGTGCTCGAGCGGTTCATAGATCAGGCGGAGTACGTTTCCGTGCGCGCGCTGGAGGCGGCGCGTACGGGCTAGAATTGCACGCCAGCCGGCAGGATAACTGTGTCTCCGCCGGGTGTTCCGTCTGAAGCTCCTGGCTATTAAGCTAGGCAGCTAACAGCTCCGCTTGTGTACTCGTGTGGCCAGTTAGGCGCCCGCAGTTCTGTACGTTCTGTACGTTCTGTACGGTCAGCGCTCAGCCTGAAACACATCGTGCATGTCATTCGCCGCCGCATCGCGCGCACTTAAAGGCTCGAGCCCCCACCAATGCTCTATGAGCGCGAGAATCGACGTAGTGTCGTAGAAGTTGTGATCGACGTACCCGTG
>WNFW01003575.1_pt1 | contig 11350 bp, 7 predicted proteins | sample 5400131 | NCBI WGS metagenome assembly WNFW01 (sample SAMN13153362, study PRJNA577476) | soil metagenome | isolation source: 20 cm soil or saprolite under grassland replicate 1 | place: USA:California | collected 2016-06-15
AAAGGCACCCTCACCGCCATTCTCCTTCATGGCCACGATAGTTATGCGCGGTTGCTGTCCCGACTGGTACACGTATGGAGCTTGTGTTATAAGCCACGCTTCGGCTCCCGTCTTGCCAGTATTGTCTACCTGCCCTGTTCCCGTCTTGCCAATAATCGACCATGGTGAGCCTGTTAAATTAACCCTCGCAACCGAACCAGAACCACACTGCACAACGCCATACATCGCGTCACGCACCTGCGCCGCCGTGGTGTCAGTAATTGGCGTACCAAGCTCCTGAGGGTTAAAGGATTGCAAAACAGTTTGATTTGGATCCACAATCTTGTACACTAGTGTAGGCCGCATCAAATGCCCATTATTCGCACTAACGTTATTGATCAGCGACATTTGCATCGGCGATATGAAGTCAACCCCCTGACCAAAGGAATCTTCAGCAGCTTGCTTAGTACTCAGCTTTGTCTCCACCGGTGCGTTTATAGGGCACAGGTGCGGCTGAGGGGTAACCGTACTTACATGGACAGGAAGATCAAACGGTATTTGCTTTTCGACATACAGAGCGTGGTTATACTTTAGCCAGGTATCAGCACCTGCTTTCGCACCTACCTGCGCGAAGATGATATTATCGGAATGTGCATATCCGTAGCGCAGATCGACAGGGTACGTGAAGGTATAGCCACTGATATTATTGCCAACCGGGCCAAACTTCTCCTTATCAAATCCATCACCAATCCAGACCGGGCCAAGAGCTTGTGGGTATCGAGGGGGATCAAAGCCATTAAAGTTGTAGAATTTATCATCAAGATGAGAACTTCCTGAATCAAGTCCAGCCAGAAGGGTCATTGTTTTGTACGTCGAACCTGGCACATAACAGGAATCAATAGGACGTTCAAGCAAGGGCTGCTTGGGATCGGTTTCGAGCTGGCGGAAGTAAATCAGGTTACATGTATGTTGGGCTTCGCAATTGGGATCGTCTCCTTTATTACTCAAGGCGTTTTTAAATTGGTCCACCGTGCAAGGAGCATTGCAGCCAATGGTTGTATCGTACCCTTTAGCTACGAAATCATCTCTAAGCTGTGCTAACGTGCAGGTAACAACACAATTTGCATCGTATCCTGGACGACTCAGCATAGCCAGAATTTCGCCTGTGTGGGGGTCCGAGACGATCACTGAGCCACGATCCGTTGCAAAAACAGTGATATTATCGACGAACGCTACGACGTCAAAGTTTTGATTGACAATCTTCTGTATGCGCGCATCAATTGTCAGGTAGATATCATCCCCAACAGGTGGGAGATGAAGCATTTGATTGATGGTATTATTCAGTCCGGTCGAACCTATACGCCCATTCAAGTAGGAATCAAACTGTTTCTCAATGCCTGTCGATCCGAAAAGCGGGCTGATGTAATACCCAATCACTCCCTCCAGCGACTGTGCATCCTTGGTGTAAACACGCTGATAGCCACAAAGCGTTGGATTGTTACTCGGTTTTGAGTATGCAAGTAATACACCATTGCGGTCGAATATACGCCCACGTCTTGGAGCGTTATCGTTACTACAACGGCGGCTAAAAGTACTATAGGTGTTTGATGTGACCTGTTGCGCCACCACTACCTGCCAGTAGACTAGTCCTCCACTGAGTGCAACGAAGAGTATGATAAACAAGGTTGTGAGTCTACGAATGCTCGTGCTGATATTCACATCTCAATCCTTGATTCGAATATGGTATCCTCTATTTTCTTCGGAAGAAGTGTATCATTGTTACCATCGATTGACAAGCAAGGTAGGTCACAAGGTATACCTGTTTCTGGTCTCGTTCAGCAACAATAGTCCAATTGCGCAACAGGCGATACTGGTTCCAAATAGGCAGCCCGCAGCCAGGTCTGTAGTGAGATGAAAGCCGATATAAACTTGCGCAAGGCCTCCTCCAAGACCAAGCGCGAGCGCCAGGGCCATCAACAGCCAGCGCAGGATACGATTCCTCACCTGTCTCCAAAATAACCAACAGGCGACCAGACCAATGAAGATCCAGCGAATAGCATGCCCACTCGGATAACCATAATCATCATAGGTGCTACTTGAATTCAGTGGAGTGGTCGCCGCATGCTGGGCATGTTGTAAACGCTTCGGAGGAGCAGCAGGGGCTTGCCACCACATACCCAGTATCACCATAAATTTTACCGCATGCGGCTGATTTTCTATTTGTGGGCAACTCAGGGAATCTATACCTCTTTGTAAAAATTTTGGCACAGGCTGAGCCAGATAATTTTTCCCAACATATTCAACTCCAATACCAACCAGGAGTAAAAGAAAGAGATAGGGTAGTACACGCCTTCGATATCCCAACCACAGGCATCCCAGTCCAAGAAGGAGCGTCAGCAGCGCACTTACAGGAACTTCTCCGAATACCTTCCACTCATTAAGGACGCAATCGAAGCGTGTAAGAGGGCGATGGAGTAGTAATTGTTCGATCCTCAAAGTTGGAATAAGTAGCATATTGTTTGAGAAGATGGCCGTAAAGACCAGAAACGAAATCAGGAACACTCCTGCTCCTAATAACCATTTGTAGGCAGTAGGAGCTTGCTTTAATCTTATATACATACTCACTTTTATTCTAGCCCACCATAAAATAATTCATGGTCCCACACAACTCAATTCCTTCATCTTCTGACCAATCTTTTTGCTCGCACTATTATAACATAGAACGAACCGATCTTAGACAACATGCTACAAAACTATTCTAGTAGTACACAAGAAAAAAGCATTAATGTCGATTTACCATGTATTATTATTTGATATTGACACGAAGCATTAGTGTATTATATGATATAGATGAAGTCTATTTTGTTATTTATTGACTCTCCATTTGGATATGGTTTTTGATGGTAGGAGGGTATTATGATGTCTGATTTGACTCATCAGCAGATGGGGCAAACTGTCGGGGCAAAACTTCGGGCGGCAAGGTTAGCCAAGAAGTTTACACAGAGCCAGCTTGCTCATCCAGACTTCTCAGTCAGTTATGTTTCGGCAATCGAGCGTGGACAAATTAATCCCTCACTCCGTGCTTTAGAAATTTTCGCGCAGCGTCTGGGCCTGTCTTCTACAGACCTTTTATCGAAAGAAACATCGCGTGAGGCTGATGAATTTTTTGCGTTGGATAGATCAATGCAAAGTGAGGAAGAAGTAGAATTACAGTTCCTCGAGGCGCAAATATTTATTCGGCAAGGTGCTGCGCGGCAAGTAATTTCATCCCTGTATAATCTCACATCTCATGCCTTGAGCCCTCAACAAGAAATACGGCTGCGCTATTTACTCGGCTGGGCCTATTATAACATGGCCTTATTACATGAGGGCGAATCAGTACTCGCTGAGGCCCTCAAAATTGCCAATGGTCCTGATGGGTATTTGAGTTTGCAAATACTCAATTTGTTGGGAATGGTTCATGCCTCGATGCATAACTACACACTAGGTCTTGAATATCATAAACGCTGCCTGGCTATGCTTGAGAAGGAACAGCAACCGCAAGACGCTTTCTTTATGGCGCAAGTCTACACGAATATTGGCCTGCACTACATTCGGCTGGACAGATTTCAAGATGCGATCCAGATGTTCCAGCGTGCTCTATCAATGACTGAAGAGCTTATATCACTTGACCAACTCGGATCGATGTACTGGGATGTTTCTCGGCACTATGCCGCAACAAAAGATTACTATAATGCAGCACTCTATGGGCAAAAATATCTGCAGCTTCATCTGCAGGAATATAGCAATTCTTTAAGGCGTGAGATTTACCACTACCTTGGGCGAGTGATGATGCATGGAGATACGCAAAGAGCATTAACCTACTTAGACCAAATGTTGCATGATGCATTTGTTTTACAAGATAAACTGGCGCTTTCCAGTGTGACTACCAACATGGCGGAATGCTTCCTTTTGCAAGGAAAAGTAGATGAGGCTTATGAGCATGCACAAAAAGCATATGAGTTAGCCTCACCCTCAGGTGATACCATCATAACTGCATTTGCCCTCATCGTATTGGGACGAGTTGATTATGCGCAAGAGGATTATGAAGCGGGAAATAGCAATTTTGTAGCGGGCTTGGAAATGCTAGAACGTATTGGTGCTCATGAGGATCTCCCCAATCAATGTGTATTTTATGCGCAGCTGCTGGAGGAGAGGGGAATGGAACATGAAGCGCTTAAGTATTACAAGAAAGCCTTGCGCAGTCATCGAAATACAGAATAGTTACATACCTCTCGTCCGAATGCATAGTATTCGTATACTAAGCAGATGCTCTAAGCTCCACAATCGGGGCCTGGTCCTATGACCCAGTTGGACGTACATCCAGTTTTTTAAACATTGCTTCTAAGAGGTTATGATCTTCTGGATTACTCAATTGTAGTTCAGTTTTACCCAATAGTGTCGTCAGTGTTCCATCTTCACCAACGGGAACCTGGCTTCTTATAGCGCGAGGATTGCCACCGAACCAACGAACAGGTTCGAGTATAGATCCAAGTGGCACTGAGATGATAAGGAAATGACCACGTAACTCCTCATCAAGGTCCTCCAGATGAAGTTCAAGTACATCCTGATTTTGCGTAATCACGCCTGCTCCTTCGGAGAAGCCCGATTGTAGGTAAATGGCGGGCTGGCCTGGAGGGCGAGCTAGTGTTTCGGCTCTGCGCTTCGTTTTGCCATGACGTGTACCGCTACCACTACTCAAAACAGGTGTATAGGAATGCGCAACAGGATTTTGATCAGTGGATGTGCTAGTAGTATCGAAAAGGGTCGCAACTTCCACAAGATCGCGCAGAGCCCGTTGTCGCATGGTACTCTGCATTAAATGAGAACTGATATGAATAGCCTGCTGTAATAGCGAACGAGCCCATGCATCATTATCTGTATGATCGTGATGTGCCTTGCGTAAAACCGCTTCCGCCTGGTTAATTAATAACCGGCACAGGTATACCAACATACGCGTCGAAGTGGTTGCCATTGAGTAAGAGCCATGGCCTATTATTAGGTGTTTTTCCTCAGTTCCCACCGTTGCCCGCATCGCATCATAAATTTCTACATATGCCGTGTGACAGGTAGGACAACCAATCAAGTGAAACAAGAGAGGCGCAAAGTGTATAGTAGCTTGCGTGTCGTTATTGAGAAGCGCCAGCACAAAGTCAGGTAATTGCTGATAAAATTCGATGTGATAATCGTCTCCAAACTGCCCTCCATTGTCTGTAAAAGAAGCTAGCTCTGCTGTTGGTTGTCGTGGAGTGATTGCCAGAACCTGTTGCAACCACTGTGCTAACGGCAAATACTCATTGCGGGGATTGGGTGTACTCTCGTTTTGATCGCGTGTGTTCATGTTTGCTCCTCAGAGTTGGTGTGCTTACTCTCCTTCTTCATAGAAGCGTGCCAGGTGCTTATGTTGAACAGAGGAGAAGCTAACAATCTCCTCGCCATGCCATTCTAGTAAGCCTGCTGTGACCAGGTGTTTCAGACCCGCTTGTACCTGCTGTTCGGAAAGGTCCTCCTGCGCCAAAGTCTTGATATTCACCGATACTTCATCAATATTGGCAGAATGAACTCCATATTCTGTCAAACGTAAAGCAACGAGAACTGCCAAATTGGTACTACTCTTTTGCAGACAATGGCGTAACTTCTTGTGGGCATGATCTTTGTGCTGGCTGAGATGGAGAGGCCGCAAATCAGCCAATAGCTCTCGATGTTCCTCTCTCAGTTCCTGGAGGAGGTCCCCCCCTCCCAACTCTTCAAGTTCTTGCATTACCGCCTGAAGTTGACGAGGAGCAGGGCTCAGTGCTTCGATACAGTGCCTCAGCAGTATACGCAGTTCCTGCTGGGAAACAGCCTGTAGCGCTGCCGTTTCCGGTGTGAGAAAAGGAGCTGAACCCCAGATAGAATCGGCCACGGTATTCAGAGGATCATTTTCCTCTTCACTGTTACTCGGACCTTCAAGTTCAGCCTGAGTGCTTGTCGGCAAGCGACGTTTACGTAAGCGATCAATAGCCTTATTTTTAACACTATGATTTAGAAACGCATAAAATTGCGCATTACTCAGCCGGTCCAGCGCAGTTTGAGGAGAATGATCACCCCCGCCCAACAGTTGCAGGCGGGTAAGTTGTTCAACAATATGTCCAACTACCTGGTCGACTTCATATGCATCATAGGCGAGCGGACCTAAAAAACGTTGCGCGCGCTTTTGTAAGTAGGCACAGAGGGAAGGATAACTGCGTTCTAAATCATATCTGAGATCGTGCGCCGTGAATGGCATTCGCGAACCCTCCGAAGTGATAACGGATAACGCTTATGCGGATATCACATAAGAAAAATGTATATGTGCTATATGCACTTCTATTTTAGCATAGAGAATGGTACTTACCCGGTGAACCTTAACACAACAAGTTTGAAAAAGCTTTGTAACAATCGAATCAAGCCTTTCACCTCTCATGAAAAATGATGCAGCGCTCCAGCGTAGTAGATAATGAATCCTTTCTCTTTGAGCTTTTGCATAATATTTTGCATTTAAAATAAATCTTTGAATATATTTGTTTATAGCGGAAAAGTCGATTGTAGAGTTGGGAAAGTAGGACAAAAGTCAGAACGTGCACAAAGCAGGGCGAGTGCCAGCCCCGTCCCTACCATGATAAGGTTACTCTTGTTGTACAATCATGGTAAGGCCGGGGCTGGCACTCGCCCTGTTAGGATGTCCTCCTTTTTGCTTAGCCTGCTTTGTAGTCGTCAGAAACTGTTCTTCTATTCGACGTGACCGCGATTTCCCTGGCGCTGATGCTCGAATGCCTTCTTAAAGGCACTCAAACTGCGCTGTACCTCACCGCGCTGCTCTAACAAATTCGCATAGCGGGAGTAAGCGCTAGCCGCGATCTCATGGGCGTTCGACGAATCAAGCAGTTCCAGAGCCTCAGTGAATAGTTGATCTGCGCCAGTATAGTCTTTAGCATCATGTCGAATCTGGGCCAAGGCTATAAGTGCCTGTCCCTGTGTCTGAACATCCTGGCTTGCCTTCGCATATGCAAGAGCCTTCTGGGCTTCTTGCTCAGCTTCCTCAACCTTTCCTCGTTTTAGCAACAATTCTGCCAGGCTAGTATGGCAAACGGAAGCCGAGACGTTATCCTCAAGCTCTTGCTCAATGGTGATCGCTTCTCTGTACTCCTTCTCGGCGCCATCGAGGTCATTCTGCTTCTCCAGGGTTTTGCCAAGATGCTGATGAGTAAGCCCAACAAGTCTTTGCTCATCGCGCATTTCATAGAGTGCAAGGCTTCTCATCAGATATTCACGGGCCACAACCAACTTCCCTGTAGACTTGTAGCGCTGGCCTATCTCCATATACTTCTCAGCAAAGCTCCGGCTGTCGCGATTCATTCCCTCAAGCGTCTCTAACGCCTTGTGATAGAACGTAACGGCTTTCTCCAAGTCCCCATGCCTGAAGTAGTCATTAGCTAGATTATTATATACCTCCAACGAGAAGATCGGATCGTTGATCTGTCCATTCTCAATGGCTGTATTGCAACGGAGATGATTCTCCATGGCCAGGGTGTAATTATATAACAAGAAGTATGCTTTTCCTAACAGATTACGAGCGCGTTCTATACTTTCAATGTCATTAAGACCTTCACCTTGAGTAACAGCAGCACGCAAATCAACTACAGCTTCTTGATATTCATGTAATCCTAAGTGTATTTCCCCACGGAGAAGGAATAGACGATACACTTGATCAGTCGTAATACGCTCGGGCTGAATAGGCGCTAACAGCTCAGCCGCCTCTTGAAATTTCTGCTGTTGGATAAGCACACTGGCCTGTAAAAGGTCTACATCGATACGCTGATCTGGACCAGAATCTGCAGGAGAGTAACCAACAGCTCTCGCCTCAGCTGCACCAGCTGGTGAGCCTTCAAGTAGGAAGGTCAGGGGAACATCAAGACGTTTAGCAAGAATAGAAAGAGCCTTGAGAGATGGTCGAATTTTTCCTCTCTCGATTGCAGATATGTAAGAGATGGAAAATTCAGGGGCAGCAAGTTGAGCTTGAGTAAGCCCAAGTTTTGTTCGCACTTCCCTTATATTTGTACCTACTCTCGCGGCAACGGCTCTACCAACATTCGCTGTTTCCATAGTAGCCATTCGAGCGATCCCTTTCTTTCAGAATTTGGGGGAACCAATTCTGAATCTTTAGTTGATGAAAAACTCAGTACACAGAAAAAGAAATGTGATCTATTTCTGTGCAGCATAAACCAACGCATCATTATTAATCAGAATAATGCGTTGATGTAAATTGGCCACACAAAAATAGATCACATTTAGATACATCATTCTATACACAACTATAGCACATCTAGCGGTTCTAGTCAACAGTACAAATTCCTTATTTTCAGGAAGTACTCGCTTGGTAATTACACAATTGATGTTTTCATATCTATACTCCTCGCTAACTATAATTAGTCATTCAAATACAGTTAACTCTACAATTTGTGATTTCAATAACCATATATTTTCGTGATATTAATCAATTAAAAATAAACTATTTTGTATGAAATATATTGCCACCTGGAAGTTGTAATAAGCACATCCATTATTCAAATCACTACATACATTTCATCGTCAAAATTAAATCTTTTGCATACAGAAATACGAAGCTGTAGAATAATTGTTGTTACAGTATATTCGGCATTATGAGCCAAAAATTCTCGCATCCTCTCGAAAGTACTACTCTGCTTTGATCTCAATCTCAATTTCAACATCAAAAAATCATATACGCAACACTGGAAAAAAAAATCTAGGTCTTCTATAATGCACATCAACGGGGGAATTCTTGTTTCATAGATAGTAATCCGCCTATTTCTCAGCTAGAATTGACTGTATGGATAGAGGGACCAGATGACTGCCGACATACTTCACTGGCTCTGTACTGCAGGGCAGAAAGAGAGTAGCCCATGGAGACCATCAACGAATTACTAAACACCTCAGTTGACCAATACAGGGACCGTACCGTATTCATCGAACCTTTTAAGGGGGAGAGTATGACCTCACTGACTTATGGTGGCCTTCTTGAACGTGTGCATAGTTTCGCCGGCTACTTACAGAATGAAAAGCTGGAAAAAGGAGATCGTATCCTGCTATGGTCAGCCAGCCGTATAGATTGGATGGTTGCTTATTTAGGCGCTATGCTGATCGGTGCTGTTATCGTGCCATTGGATGTAAATTCAAAAGAAGATTTCCTCTCTAGAATCGAGCAGTCGACAGAAGCAAAATACCTGATTACGACAGAAAAGCAGTACAGCGGGTTAAAACAGCTACACGCTCCTCTGATAAATATCGATGCCATACCGCAGGGTACACTTAACACGTCTACGATACCTGAAATCGATAGCGATGACCTGGCAGAGCTTGTATTCACGTCGGGTACAACGGGCCAACCCAAAGGAGTCATGCTGAGTCATCGCAATATTGCCAGCAATGCTACAGCTGCGGTAAAAGCCGTTAACATTATCAAGGGCGATCGCGCTCTTTCAATCCTGCCTCTAAGTCATATGTTTGAGCTGACAATCGAGCTGGCGATACTTCACTGCGGTGCCAGCGCAGTGTATGCTCGCACATTGTCACCGGATACGTTGTTGAAGCTACTCGATTCTAAGGATGTCACCTGCATGATTCTAGTGCCTCAAGCCCTTATGCTCTTCCTGAATGGGATTGAGCGGCAAGTTCGGCAGTTAAAGAAGGAGAAACAGTGGGAGATGCTTCATCGCATCGCGGCACGTCTCCCTTTCCGCTTCCGACATCTGCTCTTCAGGCAGGTGCATAAACGCTTTGGGGGTCACTTTCGCTTCTTTGTCAGTGGAGGAGCCTACCTACCGCCGAACTTGCATAAGCGTTGGGAAAATATGGGATTCAAGGTGATGCAAGGCTATGGAACCACCGAGTGCGCTCCCGTTGTCTCCGTTACCCCTTACAATGAACACGTATATGGCTCGATCGGAAAACCTTTACCAGGTGTGGTGGTACGTATCGCTGAGGATGGCGAACTATTAGTAAAGGGACCGAATGTTGCCCTCGGCTACTGGAAGAATCCAGAAGCCACTGCTGCTGCTTTCCAGGATGGCTGGTACCATACAGGCGACCTGGGCTATATGGACGAGAAGGGCAACCTCTATCTGAAGGGGCGTAAGAAAAACTTGATTGTGCTTGCAAATGGCTTAAATGTTTACCCCGAAGATATTGAGAATGTGCTACTCACCAATCCTGTTGTCAAGGATGCTGTCGTCTTTGGGCTGATGGAGGAAGGTCAGGGACCAGTTGTGCATGGTGTGCTCTTGATGGAGGATCCAAGCAAGGCGAAAGCAGCAATTCAAAAGGCAAACAAGCAACTTGCTTCGCATCAACAGGTGCGCGGCTTCACCATCTGGCCTGAAGAGGATTTCCCTCGCACGCACACGCTCAAAGTAAAACGCCCCGAGGTACTCGATAAGTTGCAAGCGATGAGAAGTGAAATGAGATAAGATGCTCTACCTGGTAGCTACTCCTATTGGGAATCTCAACGATATCACTTTGCGTGCACTCAATACACTTCGCGAAGTTGATATTATTGCCAGTGAGGATACCCGCAAGACAGGTTTGTTGCTCAAACATTTCGATATTTCCAAGCCGCAAATAGCCTTCCATGAACACAATGAGCAGCGAGCAGGCCAACACCTTGAGGACCTCTTAAAGCAGGGAAAATCGATCGCACTTGTCACGAATGCAGGAACTCCTGGCATCTCCGACCCAGGCTTTACCCTGGTGCGTCGTGCTATGATTTGACCAAGATGTTTGAGTTAGTCCAGCGAGGAACGATTTCATCACTTTTGCAATGGGTGACACAGCTGTCGAAGCTCAAAGGAGAGTTCATCGTTGTGATTGCCGGAGCAGCTAAGGAGAGCAAAAGCCAGGCTTGAATTATTGACAGAAATAGGTGAAGGAGATGAAGTCGCGGCATCGTTCAAAGGGTGGTATGTTGTTCTGCTCCAACGATAAGCTAATTATTGTACAAGGTTATTGGGAGAGGGATTGGTGTTAGTTACTTTGACTAACAATAATCCCTCTCCTAATGCGTCTAAATCCCCATCACCTCGACTAATTCTTTCACCGCATGAGCCGATTTCTGGAGTAATGTCCGTTCGCCTTCGGTCAGTTCGATCTCTACGATCTGCTCTAAACCCTTTGCGCCCAGTTTGACGGGCACACCGACAAAGAGTCCATTAATGCCATACTCACCTTGTAAATAGACTGCGCACGGCATAATCATCTTTTTATCGAGCAAGATGGAATCGACCATTTGCAGCACCGA
>WNFW01003190.1_pt1 | contig 11348 bp, 6 predicted proteins | sample 5400131 | NCBI WGS metagenome assembly WNFW01 (sample SAMN13153362, study PRJNA577476) | soil metagenome | isolation source: 20 cm soil or saprolite under grassland replicate 1 | place: USA:California | collected 2016-06-15
GAAGAGGCCGACCTGCGCGACGTAAGGCGGGCGCAGCCGCGGCATGCCGCGCTTGCCCTCGATCGACTCGATCATCGCCGATTCCTCGCCGCAGATGTAGGCGCCCGCGCCGCGGCGAAGGTGAATCGGCGGCAGCTTGCACGGCGGATTTTTCTGCAGCGCGGCGATTTCCTTTTCCAGGATCGCGCGGCAGCCATGGTACTCGTCACGAAGATAGATGTAGATCTCGTCGATGCCGACCGCCCAGGCCGCGACGAGCGCGCCCTCGATGAAGCGGTGCGGATCGCGCTCGAGATACCAGCGGTCCTTGAAGGTGCCGGGCTCGCCCTCGTCGATGTTGATCGCCATCAGGCGCGGCGCCGGCTCCGCGGCGACCGATTTCCACTTGCGCCCGGCCGGGAAGCCCGCGCCGCCGAGTCCCCGCAGGCCCGAATTTTCCATGACGGCGACGACGTCCTCGCGCTTTCTCGCGCCCTCGATGCACGACTTGGCGAGCGCGTAGCCGTGTTTCGCGAGATACGCGGCGTAATCGACGTACGCAGGACTCACGATCTCCATGTACGGATGACCGGGCGCGGCATGCTTCACGGCCTTTGCCTTCACCAGCCCTGCAATCTTTTCGACGGTCGCATGCGGCAGCGGGTTCTGGCCGACCACGGCGGCGGGCGCAGTCTCGCAGCGCCCGATGCAGGGCGCGTGCAGCACGCGCACGTCCTTGCCGAGAATCCCGGGCAGCCTCGCGAGCAGCTCGCGCGAGCCTGCGATGTCACAGGCGATCGAGTCGCACACGCGCACGGTGATCGCGGGCGGTGGCGTATCACCTTCCTTGACCACGTCGAAATGGTGGTAGAAGGTCGCGACCTCGTAGACCTCCGTCATCGAAAGCTTCATCGCGTCGGCGAGCGCGACCAGGTGCGCGGCCGAGAGATGCCCGTAGCGGTCCTGGATGCGGTGCAGATGTTCGATCAGCAGGTCGCGCCGCAGCGGCGCGTCTTTCAGGAGAGCCCGCACTTCCTCGCGGGCTTTGGGGTCGACACTGCGCCCTTTGGGCGTGCCGCGCACGCGCGCGCGTTTCGTGGACTGCTGTTCCTTCGTGGGCACCGAAGATGCTCGGTCGTTCATGGGCCCATTTTACAGCCGAGGTAGCCGTAAAAGCTTGACACGCATCAATAATTCCGCCGCGTGGATTCCGGCGGGAGCTCCGCTGCCTCGACTAGCTGCGGCGCTTTGCGGGCGGCTTGTCGCTCGGGCTGAACTGCTCCACGCCGTGCTTGGCGTCGGTCTTCGCCTCGCGCGCTCCCTGCACCATCTTCACCAGAGTCTCGAGATCGTAGCTCGCGAGCAGGTGCGGCCGTTCGCGCTCGATGTACATGCGGATCGCCTCGGCCTCGCTCTTCGCGCCGGCGATGATCTCAGCGAGCGGCTGGCTCGCGCCGTAGAGCATTCCCAGCGCCCGCAGCGCGCCCGCGAGCGCCTCGGCATTCACCGCAGGCTTGTCGGTTGGACTGTTCGACATGTGCAGCCGCCGCGATTGGACACGCGCCCCGCGTTACGCAACGTATCAGATGCTAGGCGCTGCAGCCCCAAAGTCAAGCGGCGCCAGCGCGGGGAACACTACCGCGATCCGGGCGGGTTTCAGCTCCTCACCGGATTCGGTTCGGACTGCTCTCCACGGCGCTGCGCTGCGCGGCAGGCAGCGCGTCGAGCATCTCCTGCAGGTACTCGACGCGATGCTTTCCGACCTGCAGCGCGAGCGCCGCAGGCCGGCGCTCGAAGCACCAGTCGCAGCGGCCGATGGCGCCGGTGGCGATGAAGCGCTTGCACTCGAAGCAGCGGTCCCGCTCGAGATGGGGGCGGCGCTCCGCATTGCGCCGGTAGACCATCAGGGTGTCGCGCAGGCGCGGCCAGCGCGGAAGGTCGACGGCCTGGCCCAGGGTCCAGTTGAGCCGCAGCTCGCGATGAAAGCGCACCGAGCCGGTCGCGCCCTCGTCGGGCTCGCCGATGTAGATGAGCGTGTCGCCGCGGTAGGCCCGCAGCACGGCGTAGCTCGCCGCATCGTCGTCGTAAGGCGGCCAGCAGAGCACGAGCGTGCGCTCGCGATGCCGGCGAGCGGCCACGAGCGAAGATCGCCTGTGGATTTTCGTCCAGGGCTCGCGCGCCGCCCGGTGATACGCGTTCTTCGACGAGCGACCCGGCGGCGCGGCGTCATAGGCGAGGACGTCGATGCCGCGGGCGCGCAGCAGCGCCGACCAGTACCCCATGCCCGCGCCGCACTCCACGAGCGGCGCATGCGCGGCGAGAACCTCGAGGGCCCGTGCGTTCGGGATCGCCCAGGAAAAGAGCGACGCGAGCTCGCGGCGCCTCTCGGCGAGGTCGAGCGCCGCCGAGACCTCGGGCGGCGCGCCGACGAGCAGCGTCATCAGCTCGAGATACGGATTCTCCCCGCCTCGCAGCGAGCGCCGCCGCCGGAGCGCTCTCAGGCGCGCGCGGTACTCATCGAGCAGGAACGACGCGTCCATTACCCGCGCAGGTCCAGAACGCCGGCGTCGTAGACGACGTTGCCGCCGACCACGGTCAGCACCGAGCGGATCTTCTTCAGGTCCTCGTTCGGCACGGCGAAGTAGTCGCTGTTGAGGACCACGAGGTCGGCGAGCTTGCCTTCCTCGATCGTGCCGAGCTCGCCCTCCTCGCGCAGGAACCAGCCGTTCTCGCGCGTATAGAGCGCGAGCACCTCCTGGCGCGTAATCTGCTGACCGGGGTTGATCTGCTCCCCGCGCGCGTTAAAGCCCGTGGTGGCGTAGTACATGTGGATCCACGGGTTCATCGGCGCGATCTGCATGCCGTCGGAGCTCATACCGGCGCGGATGCCGCCGGAGCGCTTGCCCGAGTCGACGATCATGCGGAACGGCGGCCCGGCATACGGCGCCACCGTACTGTTCGGCAGCCCACCCCGCAGGTACTGCCAGCCGGTGAGCGAAAGGTTGCCGCCGATCGCCTGCAGTCGGTCGATCCACTCCTGCGTGATGCCCGGCACGTGCGCAATCACCCAGCGCCGGTCGCGGATGACACCTTTTAGCGCTAGATCTGCTTCCACCGCTTCAAACGCCAGGATCTCGGTCTCGAAGTCGGCGGCGTTGCTCATCGGCGTATTGCGCCGGCCGAGCGAATGTACTTCCGCGCGCCAATTCGCCGCCGCGACGCGCTTTGCTGCCGCGACGAAGTTAGTGGCTGGGGGGTACGTGGCGATGAACTCTCCGATCGCCCCGGTTTTCACCATGTCGTTGCCGAGGAATGGGAACGCGTTCTTCAGCCGCTGCGCGAGCTCGGGCGTGAGCGCGTCCGACTCCATGTGGAGGAAGTTGATCCGCAGGCGCACGATGCCTTTGCCCTGCTCGTAGATCTGCATGAACGGGAAGTGCATCGTGTAGTTGTCTTCGTGCGCCGCGCCATCGGTGACGGTGCCGGTAGCCTGGAAAGCGCCCTGGTCGAGGTGCGTCGTGACGCCGACGGTGGTCGCATAGCGCATCGCGTCGAGCGTGCTGCGCCGGCGCTCTTCCGGGTTGAGCAGCGTCTGCCGTAGGTAAAGCAGCGCGCGCGAAGCCTCGATGCCGGGGAAGGAGCCGTCTGTATTCACTGTGACCCCGTGCTGCTCGAAGATCGACTTGCCCAGGGTGTTCGTCACCGCCGGTCCGGTGAAGCCGATCTCGATGAACACCGGATTGTTCAGCACTGCGGTGTCGAGCTGGGCGAGCGTGGGCAGCCGGCCGCTCGTCGGGTCCGCGGAGTTGGTGTAGAGATGGTTGGAGTGGAAGCCTCCGATGGTCGTGATCCACGCGCCATTCGGAATTTCCTTCGCGCGCGCGGCGTAGATCGCCTGCACATCGGGAATCGAGTACGCGTTCTCGAGCGGCGTGTGGTAGCCGGGACGGTTGCCCATCAGGACGATGTGGTTGTGGTTGTCGATGATCCCGGGCACCACGGTGCGGCCCCGCAGGTCGATGACCCTCGTGTTGGGCCCGTGGCGCGCCCTCGACGCGTTGCCGACCTCGGCGAAGCGCCCGTCCTTGATCGACATGGCGGAGACGACCGTGTTCTCGTCGTCCATCGTGTGTATCTTGCCGTTGATGAGCACGGTATCCGGCGCGTCGTCCGACGGCGGCCCCCGCCGATGGCCGTGTTTTTCCTCGCCGCGTTCTTCCTCGCGTGCGGCGCTGCTCAGCATCGAGCCGCTCGCCGCGGCGGCGGCTGCCGCGCCCTGGATGAACCTGCGGCGCGAGAATCCGCGCCGTTTCCCGTTGTCGTAGGCCATTTCAGTTCTCCTGGTTAAGAAAGCGCGCTCAGCGGGCCGCGCCGTGGACGATCAGTTCATGACCGCTTCCTTCAGTCGATCACCAGCCAAGTGCCGAGCGGATCCTGCTGCTCGTAGCCGGGCTTCGACCAGTCGCAGACGCCGGACGGGAAGGCCGCTTGCAATCTCGCCCACTGTGCGGCCGTGAAGGTCACGGTATAGTCGGATTGCCTGAGCGGCTTGGTCTGGCACTTGATGATGTCGGCGGCAATGTCCGCCCCGGCGACCTCACGCGGGAAGGAGTTCGACGGATACAGGTCGTGGCACTTCGATAGACCGCGCACCTGGTGCTCGGGTATGAACGTCGGAGGGGCATCCTTCGTGTAGCAACCTTCCTGCAGCTCGGCGGGCTTGTTCTGCACCACCTTGTCGATCTGGCGCATGTGCCGCTTGTCGGCCTTGATGGCGGTGATCCAGCGGTCCATGTTCAGGATCGCGCTTTGCAGCAACGGGTTGGCGTTGCTGTAGAGACCGAAGCGGTTGTCGTTCACCCACATCACCTGGTTGTCGCTGCGCCCGTTCGCCTTCTCCAGGCGCTTGCGCATCGAGAACGAGTGATAACGCACATGGATGTCGCCGCCGGGCAGCACGTCGTTGTAGTCGCGGAAATCGATGATCGGCATCTCCGCGAGCCCGCCGCCGCCGTTGGTCAGGCGCCCGGTCCGATACGCGGCGCGCGCCGCGAGCAGATCGGCCACCGTGCGCTGGGGCACGATGGTCGCGTCGCGGTCGAAGCCGCCGATTCTCTCGTTCAGGTCGAGGAATTGCTCGACCGAGATCGTGCCGTTGTTCACCAGCTTAAGGCCGTACTGGATGCCGACGTTGTCGAGCGGCCGGCGCGCAAAACCCGTGGCCGGGTCTTTGCCGTAGACGTTCACGGTGTGGTCATACACCGTGCAGCGCACGCCGGTCGCATTGGTCGCCGGGTCGTAGCGCTGCACGGCGGGCACCGAAGCACAGCTCGTCCCCAGCCCTCCCGGCGGAGCGGGCTTCGGGTCGATGCGACGGGCTCCGATCGCGACGTTCGGCGCGCTGTCGTATTGCAGGAAACCGGTCACCTGCCGCTTCTGCTCGTCGCTCCAGCCCATCGCCGCCTGCCGCGCGGTGAAGTAAGTGTCGAGGAGCCAAGAGTCGCTGATGACGCTGATGGTCGCGAAGCCGACTTCCGGGAACGAGCAGCCCGGGATGATGCCTTCCAGCAATCCGGGGTAGTTGTCGCCGATCTGGTGCTGCGCATAGGAGCCACCCGAGCAGCCCCAGCCCTGCGTATGCGCCGGCACGCCGTAGGCTTCGATGAAGCGCTCCTTCACCATCATCATCGTCTCGGACGCGGTGAGGTCGTTGCAGTTGTTGCCGAAGACGTTGAGAGTTGAGGAAGCGAGCGCGTAGCCGTTCGAGAGCATGAAGTTGTCGGTCACGCCGCCGGTGGAGCTCCCTTGGCGGTACCAGCCGCCGATGCAGCCGCCGCCGAAGGTGTAGATCAGCCGCTTATTCCAGTTGCCCGGCTGAGCATTCCAGCTCGGCGGCGCCTCTTTAAGCGGGTCATGCAGAATCGTGATCTGATAAACAGCACGATTCACGGTGCCGGTTTCCATGCGGATTATGTAAGGCACCGTTTTGCCGAGCGTCGTAATGGTGCTCGCCATGTTCGCCGGGTAAGTCGTGGCGCCTGCCGGCCATTGCGCAAACGCGTTGGCGGTCGTGCGATAGATGTAATCCACGCGCCGGTTGATGGAGCAATTCGCATCCAGCGCGGCGCCGAGGTTGCCCAAACCCGCCGGCAGGTTGAAGCTTTGTGTCGCGCAAGCATAAGGCTGCTCGTGCGGTCCGGAGAAGATCGGCCCTTCGATCGGATAGTTGACCAGAGTCGCGTCTGCGTCCCCGTGGTCTCCGTGCCCTTTGCCCTTGTGGTCCGAGTCGACCGTCAATCGGTTCTCCCCAGGCCGCAGACCCGTCACGAGGCCCGTCAGCGTGCGCGCCGCGTGGTTGGCGAGGAACTGCGCCGTGATGTCGAGCCCGTTCAGCTTGACGGTCACGTCATCCAGCGAGATCTTCTTTTCCTTTTTCTTCACGCGGATCTGGATGAGCGAATCCCCGCCCGCGACCATGTCCGGGCGGCCGGAGAGGACCTCGATGGAGAAATTGCGCGACCCTTTTGACTCATGGCGGTCCTGATCGTTGTCGTTTTCGTCGTCCTGCGCGTAGGCCGGATTCGCCGTCGCGACGAGCGCCAGAGCGCCGAACGCCGCCATGGCCGAGAAAAATGCGCAGAGCAGGCCGCGCAGCAAGAAATTAGGCTTCATGACATTCCTCCTTGTGGGTTTGAAGAGATGCAACGAATTGCCTTGAACGTTCTCCTCCGAGAGCGCCGCCGGCGGGCCCCGATCCTCCGGGGCCCGTGGCGTTCGTTCTCAGCGCGTTCTTGAGGCGTGGCTCACGGCGCAGCCGGATTACACTTGCCGCCGTCGCCGGGCTGGTTGCAGACGTTGCTCGCGATCGCCTGGTTGACGAGCGCCGCCCAGTCGTCGGGGAAGCCGGTCGGGATCGGCGTCGCGCATTTCGGCATCGAGCTGTCGCTTGCGGGCCCTTTGGCGAGCAGGTAGCCCTTGCAGGCGGCGTTGTCGCCTGCGGCCTTCACCGCCGCGACGTAGCCGGCGTGCGTCTTGTAGCGCTTCTCGAGCGACGGGCGCGGGTCGTTGTTGGCGATGCGCTGCGCCTCGGTCTTGGCGAACGGCACCATGCCGCCGACGTAGTTGCACAGCCGCCCGGCGTGGAAAGGCCTAGTGTCGTATACCGGCGCGTTGGGACCGGCAGGCGTCTCGGGACCGGCAGTGATGTTCCAGCCAAGATAGGTGCCGAGCGGGGCATCGCGCAGCACCGTGGGCACGCCGCCGAGCTCGTTACCGTCGCGGTCGACACGCGGGACCAGCATCTTGATCACGTGCTCGATCGGCGGCGGCACATTCGTCGGTACGCCGTTCGCTTCGCTGTGATCGTAGAGCGGGCCCCAGTCATAGTCGAACACCGGGAAGATGAAGTTTTCCGGCAGAAAGATCGAGTCCGGAATCCCGGGGACGTGGCTCGGGAAGCCCATGGCCTTCTTGGTCGGTTCGGTGAGAAGCGCCTGCCACTTGCTGTCGCGGTCGTGGTCCCGGTCGTCGTCGTCGTGGCCGCGGGCATTGCGGTCGTCGTCATCGTCTTCGTCCCAGCTGTGGCGCTCGTCCTCGTGCGCGTTCAGCGGCTTGAGCGTCGGCCACTGGCTCGGCGGCGGCGGCGTGTCGTGCAATACCCACTCACGCAACGCCACTCTCATCCGGTTGACGAGCGCGGTCGCCGGTACCGGATTGGCGCGTAGTGTGCCGCGGCCCCAGTTGTTGCCAGGGCAGTTGACCTGCACGAAGTCGTTGGGAGGAGGCAAGCCGGTGCTGGTGCCGTTGGCCGGTGGCGCCTCGTCCATGGCGCCATTGCCACCGCCGTGCGTCGAGCTCGGCAGGTAGTAGCGCCGCACGTTAGACGGGAGCGGGATGTCCTTCTTCGCGTCGGTGCCGACCCAGGAAGTGGTCATCTTGAGCGCGAACACCTCCGCGCCGCCGAAGGTCTCGACGATCTTCGGGCAGGTATCGGTGCGCTTGCAGCGGTCGAGGATGCCGCGCTTGGGCAGGTGCCTCACCGTATCCTCATACCTCGCCCACCACTGCGGGCCTTCGCTTCCCATCTGGTAGAGCTCGAGCACGCCGTCGGGCTGGCCCCAGCGCGAGTTGTTGGCGACGCGCCGCCCTGCGATCAGCGGCCAGGCGCCGTCGTGCACGATGCGCCCGGCCTCGTCCTCGTTCATGCCGAGGAAAATGAAGTGCCGCGTGAAGTTGCCCGACTGCGACGAGCCCCGGATGATCGCCTTTTGCACGCTGCCGGCAAGGAAGTTTCCTTCGGCGGCAGTGGCGTTGCGGAAGAACGACGCCACGTCGCGGAAGGCGGCGGTGCCGGCGCCGAGCACGTACGGGTTCTTCACGTTGTAAGTGAGTTGGTAGAGCTTTGCCGGGTCGAAGGTCTGGCCGTTGCCGAGGCAGACGCGCACCGGCAGGCTGGGCGTCGTGCCGGGCGAGGCAAAGGTCGCGCTTGCGCCGTAGCAGAACTTCCAGTCGGTGTTCAGGATCGTTGCCCCCTCTGCGACAACCCCATTGATAGTTTCGCTGAGATGCTCCTTCAACGTCGCGTCGCTGTTGCTGTCCGCTGGGAAATACGGGATCGGGTTCCCCATCACGTTGAGCGGCTGGTTGGTGCCGCTGCGGTTGATGATGCGGCCCAAGATGCGGCCGGTGGTGCCGACGAGAACCGGCGTTTTGACCCACTCGTTCGCGCTCGGGGCGGCAACCGGCGTGGGAGAGGACGCATCGGCCGGCACCACGGTGGCACCGGCGTTGTCGCCCTGCCAGCCGCTGGAGAGGCCGATGTCCCCTTGCGCGCGCAGGTCGCTCGAGATGGTGATGCGGCCTCCACGGTTGGGCACGTCGTGCCACATCAAGCCGCTTGACTTCGATATTTCGATCGGCTGGACGACGAAGAAACTCGCGATGTATTCCGCGTTGTGGCTCGCATTCTTCGGCGCAAGCGAGAGATCGGTGATCTCGCTGTTGTGCGGGTCACCCGGATCGAGATCGCCAAAGGCACGCCCGGTAACGCCTTTGTAGTTCGGATCGGTCGCAGTGCAGGCGCCGGCCGAATTTCGAGTGACACACAACGGCGCCTCGGTCTTGTCAATGACGATCTTGGTGACGCGCGCGCCCGACGGCGGCGCCCAGGCGAGCGACACGGCGGCGGCAATGCCGAATAAGGCTGATCTGCTGAAAAGTTGGTTCATGTCATTCTCCTTGGTTCACGTCGTCTTCTGGACTTCTTCCTCTCGTATTGCTTTCTCCTCAGTCCCGGTCGTGATGGTTCTCATCGTCATGGTCTTCGTGATGCCCGTCGCGATAATCGTCATCGTGCTTGCAGTCGTCCGCGTCCTCGAGGTGCCTGCCGGTCTCGTGCTGGTACTTGACGACGCGGTCCATGCAGGCGTTTGCCCGCGTCTCGATGTTGCCGCCGCAGTGCCAGCTCGCGAAAAGCTTCGGATCGGCGCCGCTGCCGTTGTAGATCGCGGTCTGCGGATACGGGCACATCGGCCGGGCTCCGAGCGTCGTGTTCTGCGACAGGATCGAATCGGGCGCCGTGCCGGTCTCGACCCAGCTCACCATCGTGTCGAACAGCGCCTGCGGCTGCGGACCCGCGCCGCCGCTGCAATGCGCGACGCCCGGCGCGAGGAAAAAACGGAACCAGGTCTGCAGCTTCCTGAAGCCGTCGTAACGCTCCGCCGCCTCGCGGTAGTAGTGCACCGACTGGCGCCACGGGATGAGCTGGTCCGCGCCGCCGTGCCACATCAGGATCTTCGCGCCGCCCTTCTTCGCGCGGTGCAGATCGATGCTCATGATATCGCTGTACGGCGCGACCACGCGCGTCGCGGGCTTGGTCTCGTCGTCGAACAGCGAGAGCGGCTCGGAGGTGAAATCGAAATTCAGGTCGCGGTGCGACCACGTGAAGATGCCGAGGCTGCCGCCGGGGCCGCCGAAAGGCGGCTGGTTGGTCACGCCGGCGTTCGCGCCGCGCCCGAACGGGAACCAGATGCGCAGGCCGTGATCGTTGCGCGGCCCGTCCCAGATCCTGTTCACCGCTTCCGCTTCCTGCGGCGTAAGGCAGTTCGCAGCGGGCGCATCGGGCTGGCCGCAGACGCTGTTGGTCGCGTCGTAGGTGCACGCGCGCGGATCGCCGAGAACGCCGTCGCTCACGCCGTCCTGCGCGTCGCAAGCGGCCACCGCGGACGCGTTCGCCGCGTTCATCTTCGGCTGAGTCAGCGTTATTGGGGTGCCGGTGAGCTCCTTGTTGACCCAGAACGGCCACACCGTCGCCACCTGCAGCCGCGTATGGAAGTTCGCCGGCGCGCCGGTCAGGAACCCGTCGAAGTCATCGCCGAAATTGAGCGCCATCGACAGGCCTTCGCGCCCGCCCGTCGAGCAGCCGTCCCAGTAGTTGCGCGTCGCCGCCATCCCGTAATAAACCCTGGTCAGCGCGAGCGCCCATTTGTATTGCTGGTGGATGCTCTCGACCAGGAAGTCGTCCAGCGCGCCGTAGTTGAGTTCCTGCGTGCCCTGGATGACCGCGAAGGCCGGGCTTCCGGTTAGATGTCCCGTGTCGGTGTTCGAGCCGACGTAGCCGGTGTTGGTCGCCGCGGTGATCGAGCTCAGATTGCCCTGCAGGCCGCCGCCGCCGATGTTGCGCACCTTGCCGTTCCACGCGCCCTGCACGGCGCCGCTCCCGCCATCGAGGGTGTTCAGCGGAAACCCGACCACGATGCCGATGCGCTGGTTCTGTCCCACCGCGTAGCCGCTCGCCAGGCCGCCTCGCGCGGAGTAGATGAATTTCGCCTCGCAGCGCGCCGCATTCGGCGGCGTCGACGTCGCCGCGACCAAGGTGGTGAAAGGCGCGGGCGGGGGCGAAGGCACCTGCGCCGTGGGCGGCGGCACGTACTGCGAAATGTGCGGCTGCGTCGCGAGGTAGCTGCCCAGAGCGGCGCAGGTCATTTCCGCAAACGCCGGCGTTGCGAAAAGGCTGGCGCACAACGCCATTGCGATGGAACGTCCCATTGAGGAACTCACGTTACCTCCTCGTTTTGAAATGCTTACGGGATTGTTGCAGCGCACCGGACGATGCGAGGAGAGTGGGAAGCGAGTGTGGGCCGGAGTGGGAAACATGAGCGGCCCGAAAAAACGTCTTCGTCTGCGCCCTCATGCTGCCTCCCCTCCAGTGTTTCGACTGACCGCCCCCCGAACCACGATTACCTACTTATTCTGTTGTTGAAATCTAACACCCGGCGATTTACGATACAAATTGAAGTAACTCATCAATTCATCACTCATCACCATGAATATCAGCTCGCGGCAACTGAAGGCGTTCGTGCTGACTGCGC
>WNFW01003191.1_pt1 | contig 11348 bp, 12 predicted proteins | sample 5400131 | NCBI WGS metagenome assembly WNFW01 (sample SAMN13153362, study PRJNA577476) | soil metagenome | isolation source: 20 cm soil or saprolite under grassland replicate 1 | place: USA:California | collected 2016-06-15
TGGGCGTCGTCGACGAGGACAATCTTCGGCTCCTCAAGAAGAAGGATCCGGTGCTATACGCCAACGTCGAGCAGCGCATCCAGTACATCACGAAGCTTTACAATTCCGAGTTTCACGTGCTCGCGCGCAACGACATCAAGTCCTACGACGACCTGCGCGGCAAGAGGGTCAACTTCAACCTGAAGGACAGCCAGACCGAGGTGACCGCCGACACCGTCTTCAGCGCGCTTAAGATTCAGGCGCAGCGCTCGTACTACGACAACGACGAAGCGCTCAAGAGGCTGATCTCGGGAGACATCTCGGCAATGATCATCCTCACGGGAGCGCCGCAGGTCACCCTGTCGAAAGTGAAAAAGGAAGACGGCGTGCATTTCCTCGCGCTCGACCAGGAAGCCTTGCCAACTCACGACCTGGGCGAACTGTTCGCAAGCTATCTTCCCGCGGATATCACCCATGATCACTATCCGAACCTGATCGCCGAGGGGACCACCGTTCCGACCATCGCCAACCGGGCGCTGCTCGTCGCCTATACCTGGCCGGAGAACTCCCCCCGCTACAAGAAGATCGCCAAGTTCGTCGACGCGTTCTTCAGCAAGATCGATCAATTCAACAACTCATCGAGGCATCCGAAGTGGCGCGAAGTCAACCTGTCGGCCGAAATGCCTGGCTGGACGCGATACAAGCCCGCGGCCGAATGGCTCGCCGCCCACCGAAATCAAATCGTGTCCGCCAATCCGGACAGCACGCTCGACCAATCCTCTCCCGAGCTGAAGTTGGCATTTGAGAAATTCATGCAGAAGTACGCCGCGTCGTCCGGTCAGAAGACGCTCTCCACCAGAGAACGGGAACTGCTTTTCGCAAAATTCATGAAGTTTCTCGCCGCGTCGAAGGCGGAACAGGCGGCGGCACGTTAGACCTGCGAGAATGTCGCGACGTGTGCCTGGACGCGCAGTGCCGGCTTCAGGTTCCCGAGGAGGAGACGCCTCTGGAACGGCAGCCGGCACTGGAGCTTGAAACGGGGATCCAGCGACAATTGAAAGGGAGAAACGAGGCCATGATCGACCGACGCAGCCTCATCAAGCATTCAGGGGCTGCCATTACGGCGCTCGGTGCCGGAATGGCTGCGCCTTCCTTGCGCGCATTTGCGGCCACGGTAGCGCTGCCGTTCGAGAACGGCGAACGGCCACTCGTCAAATATCCGCAAAAGCGCCCAATGATCGGCCTGACGAGCAGGCCGCCACAGCTGGAAACGCCGTTCTCCGCCTTCAATGGGAATGTCATCACGCCGAACGACGCCTTCTTCGTTCGCTACCATCTGGCCGACATTCCGCTGAGCATCGACCCAGATACGTTCTCGGTCGACATCAAGGGCAAGGTCGACAGGCCCATCAAACTATCGCTGGCCACCATCAAGAGGATGCCGGCCGTCGATATCGTGGCGGTTAACCAGTGCTCGGGCAACAGTCGCGGATTTTTCAACCCCCGCGTCGCGGGCGGGCAAATGGGGAATGGCGCCATGGGCAATGCGCGCTGGAGGGGCGTGCCGCTCAAGGCCGTTCTCGACGCGGCGGGCGTCCAGCGTGGCGCGCTTCAGGTCACCTTCAACGGCATGGACGGGCCCGTAGCCGACAAGACTCCCGATTTCGTCAAGGCGCTCGACATCGACCATGCGCGCGACGGCGAGGTCATGCTCGCCTATACGATGAACGGCACGGATCTTCCGCTCCTCAACGGCTTTCCCCTGCGTCTCGTCGTGCCGGGCTACTACGGGACCTATTGGGTCAAGCACCTCAACGAAATCACGGTGATCGACGGCGTCTTCGACGGCTTTTGGATGAAGACCGCCTACCGCATCCCCGACAACGACTGCAACTGCGTGGAGCCCGGAACTGCGCCGAAAACCACCACTCCGATCAAACGCTTCAAGGTAAGGTCGTTCATCACCAATGTCGCGGATGGCGCAAAGCTGAAGGCTGGCGCACAGATCACTGTCAAAGGTATTGCTTTCGACGGCGGCAAGGGCATCAAGGATGTTGCCGTTTCCATCGATGGAGGAAAGACCTGGGCGCAGGCCAAACTCGGCACTGATCTCGGGAAATATTCCTTCCGTGAATGGCAGATGCCGGTCAGGCTCGCAGCCGGTGCGCACGAGTTGAAGGTGCGCGCGACCAGCAAAGGCGGCGAGGTGCAGCCGATGGAGCCGCTCTGGAACCCAGCGGGTTATCTGCGCAACGTGGTCGAGACCGTCCGCGTCACGGCGGCTTAAGGAGAACCATCATGAAGCGATCAACACTCGTCGCGCTGACGGGCTTGACCGGAATGATGGTCGGCGTCTGCAGTTCAGGTCTGGTCGAAGTAAGCGCCAAGCCGGTTTCGTACAAGCTTCCGAACGAGACGGCGGCATTCAAGCCCGGCCCCAATCTTGAGATCGTGCAGAACAATTGCACGGCGTGTCATTCGGCCGACTATGTCCAGATCCAGCCTCGGGGTTCTAAATTCAAGGAAGACTTCTGGCGGGCCGAGGTGACCAAGATGATCAAGCTCTACGGTGCGCCAATCGACGAGGCCGAAATCGGCAAGATCGTGGAGTATTTGACACAGACGTATTGATGGCCGGGAGAGGCGGAAAGATTTACGCTTCGCGCCTTGGTGGCTTCCTAGGGGATGCTCCACGCAACAGGAACCGGCAGTTGTCCAGTCTGTACGGGGCAGTTCGTTCCCTCCAATCCTTCACTCGAGCGGTGAGCGATGCGTTCCCAGCCACCGGTCACCGGGTGTTGGCCGAACCGGGTTCCGTTGCCTGGCGCCGGACATGCGTGGATACGGCAAGTCTAGCGTCTATGGGCAGCATGCGGACTAACGCGGTCGAATCACATTGTGCGCGGCATGATCGAGCTGCTAAATTCGCTGGGACGGGGGAAGGCCGTCTGGGTGGGGAACGATTGGCGTACATACTGACGACTCTTCAACGCGGATCATCGCCATGTACGGAGACCCCAACCCATCCCCAGAATCGAGTGTATTCGCGACTACCCGATTTCGGTACGGCGTTTTCTGGTCGCTCCTGGCGCTTTGGATTCTTTGGTATGGCGGCACGATGCTGCCGCGGCTGTTCTGGGGCGCAGCGCCGACCACCGATGTGCCAGTTAAAAGCGACCTTTCCCCCGCCGTAGTCCCGTCGCCGCAACCTCGCTGTCGCCACGGCGTTGGGGCGTGTGATTGGGCCGGGCTCCAGACGCCGCGGCCTCAGTGTCGCTACGGCGTTGGGACGTGTGATTGGGCCGGGCTCCAATCGCCGCAGCCTCGCCGTCACGACGGCGTTGGGGCATATGATTCGGCTGGGCTCCAATCGCCGCAGGCTCGCTGTCACTACGGCGTTGGGACGTGTGCCTGGGCCGGGACCCGGCCGAATTAGGGGTTCTGGGCTTCGGCACGAGAGCATGTTTCAACTGAGTTGAATCATGCTCGTCGGCCGTCTTCTTGTTTGAGCATGATCTCCGCGCAAACGCTGTCTAGCCGCAGTTGGAAGTCGAGCGGACCTGCCAGAAACATCGTGGACCGAAGCAATGCAGCTTGCGGCATTGGAAAGATGACAGCGATCCTTACTCTTTGCCACTCCCGTCGGTGAAAGATAAGCTGTCGACTCGTCTGAGGGTCGCCCTCTGTTTGGGCGGGGACGCGTTTTAGGCGGGGACGTGCCGAAATCCCCGCTGGGCAGGGTTGCTGCCGTCGGCAGGCATGATCTCTCTGGAGACTGCCGTCTCTTTTTGGCTCTCCACTCAGGTTCACCTTCCCCATTTTGCGTGCCGCTTTCCAAGCGGCCAGCAATCTCTTTTGAGCAACCGGGAAGCCAACAAACGGAGCATGCCATGTCAACCACGTTTAATTCCTCCTCGGAAATCCCCTGGTGGAAGGAGCCAAGCAAGGAGCAATGGAAGGCGTGGATCGCAGCTTGGCTCGGTTGGACGCTCGACGCGTTCGATTTCACGATCTTTCTGCTGATCATGGTGCCGATCGCCAAGGAATTCGACGTTTCCTTAACCGCGGTCACTGCGGTGTTCACCATCACGTTGTGGCTGCGCCTGGTGGGCGCGACGGCCGCCGGCTGGATGGCCGACCGGATGGGTCGAAAGACCCCGCTGATGATTTCCATTTCCTGGTACTCGCTCTGCAACTTCATCGCCGGCTTTTCTCCAACCTTTGCGTTTTTGTTCTTTTTCCGCGCACTGCTTGGCATCGGGATGGGCGCTGAATGGCCGGCCGGTGCGGCCCTTGCCATGGAATCCTGGCCCGCGCGCTCCCGCGGCTTCATGAGTGGCGTGCTGCAGGGCTCGTGGGGGCTTGGCTTCGCGCTATCGGCGCTCGCCTACGGCTTGCTGTTCGACCTGATCGGGTGGCGAGGCCTGCTGTGGATCGGGATATTGCCGGCCCTCGTCGTGGTCTGGATCCGGTTCTACGTGAACGAGCCGGCGGTTTGGGTCGAGAACAGGCGCCAGCAGCGGGAAATCAAGGCCGAGGTGAAGGCGCCTTTGCTCTCCATCTTCAAGCGCGGCTTGTTGTTCAATACGCTGACGGCCTGCTTTTGGATCGCCAGCACTTTCTGCGTCTACTATTCGATCTGGGCCTTGTTCTCGGCATACCTGCAGAAGGAACTGAATTGGACGCCGCTGATGGTGGCCACGCCTTTGTTCTGGGCCAATATCGTCGTCTTCGCCGGCAACAGCCTGTGGGGCCTCGTCTCGGACATATGGGGACGCAGGCCGGGCATGATCGTGCCTGCGACGATTGCGATCTTCTTGACGCCGTTCTATCTGTGGACCACGGATCCGATTTACATCGTCAGCGCCTTCATCGTGCAAGGCATGTTCGGCGGCTCGATCTACGGCCAAATGCCGAGCTACCTGTCCGAGCGATTCCCGACCGAGGTGCGGGCGACGGCGTCCGGATTCATCTATCATCAGGGGGCGATTTGGGGCGGCTTGGTAGCGCCGGTGCTGACCTATCTGGCCGTGCAGATGAACTTTGGCTTCGCCTTGCCGATGATGATCAGCACGATCATCTTCCTGGTCCTGGTCGTGATCTCCGTGCTGCTCGGGCCGGAAACCAAGGGCAAGACGCTGACGGCCGATCTCGAGGTCATCAAAGGCGTCGTGCAGCCGGCCACCTGATTGTCCCACCCGCCGCGACGCCTTCTGTTCAGGGCGCCGCGGCGGGTCCGATCCAAAGTCACAAAGATGCATGGGATCTGTCGTCGGCACAGGTGCTGCGCTCACCCTTGCTGCGGTGCATGAGTCTGTTCCCGGCAGCCCTTTGGGCCGGCTATTTTGCCGCTTCCTTGTGCTTGATGAAGACGGCCACGATATCCTTCTGCGCCAGGGCGATGGCGTTATTGGCCGTCGTCATGTGGGCCCCCGCATCGACGCTCGGGAATTGCATCCCGAGATAATCCACCAGCGTCAACCGAAAATTCTGCCGCTCGGAAGGACACACGCCCGCGATATGGCGGGTGAAATCCGGTCCCGACATGCCCTTGTTGCCGTCCCGGCCATATTCCCGCGCCAGGCAGTTCCAGTATGAATCGCGTCCCGATATCGCCAGCCGGTGCGCGTCTTCGACGTCGTCGGCCATCGCCACCGAAGCCGTCATCGCCAAAGCCGCCGCAATCACTATCCGCATCGCGTTCTCCTTTTCCGTAACCCTAGCTTGAACGCGTGGCTTGCGTAAGCGCAGGAGGCACCGTTCCAGTGAACTGGCCAATCACGATTGATTTGATTAGTCTCGACCCAATGAGCGTTTTCTTCTTTCGCGATGAGGCCGCCGGTGAGCAAGACCCCGCAGATCACTTCAAAAAAATCAGGCAAAATCCATATCGGCGTCGGCGGCTGGACCTTTGCGCCGTGGCGCGGGGTGTTTTATCCGGAAAAGCTGACGCAGGCGAAAGAGCTGGAATATGCCGCGTCGAAACTGACCTCGATCGAAATCAACGGCACTTATTACGGCTCGCAGAAGCCGGAGAGCTTTCGCAAATGGGCGCGCGAGGTGCCCGACGGCTTCGTGTTTTCGGTGAAGGGGCCGCGCTTCGCCACCAATCGCCGGGTGCTGGCGGAGGCCGGCGACTCCATAAAACGGTTCTACGATTCCGGCGTGCTGGAACTCGGCGACCGGCTCGGCCCGGTGCTGTGGCAATTCGCGCCGACCAAGAAATTCGACGAAGCGGATTTCGGCAAGTTTCTCGAGCTGCTGCCGCGCGAGCTCGAGGGCCGCGCGCTGCGCCATGTGGTCGAGGTGCGGCACGACAGTTTCCGCGTGCCGGATTTCATCGCGCTGCTGCGGAAATTCGAAACGCCCGTGGTATTCGCCGAGCACGGCAAATACCCGGCGATTGCCGATGTCGCCGGCGACTTTGTCTATGCGCGGCTGCAGAAGGGCAATGACGAGCTAAAAACCTGCTATCCGCCGAAGGCGCTGGACGCCTGGGCGACGCGGTTTCAGACTTGGGCCGGCGGCGGCGAGCCCGACGATCTGCCGCGCGTCGATCCGGCAGCCGCGAAAAAGACGCCGCGCGACGTCTTCGCCTATGTGATCCACGAAGGCAAGGTACGCGCTCCCGCGGGTGCGATGGAATTGATCCAACGCGTGAGATGATCCTGCGTTTCAATCCAGCCGGATGCCGGCTTCGCGAATCAGCTTTGCCCAGTTCTCGTATTCGGACATGATGAAAGCTTCGAGCCTGTCGCTCGGCAAATCCCAGACTTCGCCGCCGCTGATCGCGAAGCGCTCCTTGAGGTCGGGCAATGAAGCCTTGATATCCTCACGCAGCCTGGCGATGACCTCCGGCGGGGTTTGCGCGGGTACGAAAATTCCAAGCCAGGAATCGACCTCGAGACCGGGCACGCCGGCCTCCGACATGGTCGGCACGTCGGGCGCGAGCGGGCTGCGTTTGGCCGAGAGCACGGCGATGCCTCTGGCCTTGCCCGACTGCACATAGGGCAGGCCCGCGGCAATCGAATCGAAGAACAGATCGATCCGGCCGGCAAGCAGATCAGAGAAAGCCAGCAGCGAGCCTTTGTAAGGAACCTCCGAGAGTTTCACGCCCGCGGCTTTCATGAATGCGGCCGCCATCAGCTGCTGACCGGTTCCGGGGCCCACGGTCGCCACCGACATCTCGCGCGGACGGGCCTTCGCAGCCGCGACGATGTCCTGCAACTTGGTCTGCGGCAAATCCTTGCGGCAAACCATGACATAGCTGAACTTGTAGACCAGCGCGACCGGAACAAAATCCCTGAGCGGGTCGTATCCGAGATTGGAATACAACGCAGGATTGAAGGCCATGTTGGAGAGCCCGCCGACCAGCAACGTGTAGCCGTCCGGCCGGCTCTGGGCTGCGGCTTGCGTACCCACCACGGTGCCGGCGCCAGACTTGTTCTCGACGAAGAAGGTTTGTCCGGTGCGCTTCGACAGCACGTCGGCGATATAGCGGCCGACCAGATCGTAGCTGCCGCCGGGGCCGACGGGGACAATGATCTTCACGGAACGATTTGGATACACGGTCTGCGCCGCAGCCGCCGCAACACCGAGAGCGAGAGCCGCCAGCACGGTGGCGATCCCTGCCTGCGAGCGGCAAAATCTCCGCATCGTGTTCCCCCTTGGCGCGACCGGCCGCAACGGCGGGCGCTTTTTCGTGGACCGACTATGCGACATCCCGCAAATGGCTGCAACGAGCAGAGCGCACCGCTGCCCGCTGTGGAAATCAATCCAGGACTGACGTAGCGTGAAGCGGATGACGTCACGAAAGGTCCGGACGCCGACATGGTACGCAAAAAGCTGGGAAGCAAGCATTTGGCCGGCAAGACGAAACGCCTGTTCACCATCGGCTACGAACAGACGCCCGCCAGGGCCGTGCTCGACGAGTTGGAACATGCCGGGGTCAAGCTGCTGGTCGACGTGCGCGCCGTCGCCGCCTCCCGCCGGCCCGGCCTTTCGAAGAACCAGCTTGCGGCCGGGTTGGATGAGCGCGGCATTTCCTATCTGCATCTGCGCGGGCTGGGCACGCCGAAGGACGGCCGCGAGGCCGCGCGCAGCGGCAAATTCGACGCATTGCACAAGATCTACGCGAAACACCTGAAGACGCCGCAGGCCAGGGAGGAACTCGACGAGTTGTCGGCGCTGGTGCAGAAATCCGGCCCCGTTTGCATTCTCTGTTACGAGCGCGATCACCAGCAATGTCACCGGCAGTGGATCGCGGAGATCATCGAAGACCGCGACGGGGTCAGGATCGAAAATCTGCTCGCGCCGCAGGTGTGACTATTCGTCATGGCCGGGCACTCTATTGGCAGCGTTGCGCCCTCACCCCTCGCCGGCCAGGCGAAACGTGCCTTCCATCATCTGCACGCAACGGCCGCCGACATGCGCCGAGGCCACGACGCCATTCTCTTTGCGGGCGCGCGTCAGCAGCAGGCTCGGCCGCCCCATGTCGACGCCCTGCCCGATCGATAGCTTCAACTCACCATCACGCTGGCTCGCCAGCTCCGCGAGCAACGCGGCGGCGGCCCCGGTGGCGCTGCCGGTGGCCGGATCCTCGGAAAGGCCGCTCGACCCCGGGTGGAACATCCGCGCCTGCAGATCGAGCGGGCTCTCGGCCGCTGGCACGTCGCGTGTGTAGAAGTAAACCGCATCGCTGCCGTCGCATGGAAAAGCGTTGGCGAACGCCGTGGCATCCGGCCTGGCTCGGCGCAGCGCCTCCCGCGAGGCGAGTTCCACCACCAGAAACGGCAAGCCGACCGAGACGATCTGCGGCGGATGCCGGTCGGTCCTGACATCGCCGGCTGTCAGGGAAAGACAAGCCGCGGCTTGCTCGGCGCTGAATGTCGTCAGTTGCTCAAACGTTGCGGCGCAGTCAGTTCGGCACCGACCGCCCGGCCCGCTTCCGTCAGCACTTCGACGGCAACCAGACCTGCTTTTTCCTCAAACAGCAGCCGTGCCGGCGGCTTTGCGGCCTGCGTCGCCAGCACGAAGGCGGTGCCGACATTGGGATGCCCGGCGAACGGGATTTCGGCGCGCACGGTGAAAATCCGGACCTGCGCATCATGACCCTTGTCTTGCGGCGGCAGCACGAAGGTGGTCTCGGAATAGTTGAACTCGCGCGATCGCCTGCATTTGCGCGGTCGAGAGCCCGCCGGCATCGAGCACGACCGCCAGCGGATTGCCGCCGAAGGCGCGGTCGGTGAAAACGTCCACGGTGATATAGCGACGTTGCATTTCAAGCCTCCCATTCCGCGCTAGCGAAGAACATGACAACTGACCGCTCGTCAAGCGCGGCGCGAAACTGCAATTGCTATCCGAGCTGCCACACTGTCATCGGCCGGTCGTAGCCCCTGATCGCGACCTCCCCGAGCGACACGGCGTCGCCGTCGTCATTGCCCAGCGCCTCGCGAACGGCCGCCGATATCAGCAGTTGCGAGTTGAATTCCTTGTTGAGCGCCTCCAGCCGGGCGGCGAAGTTCACGGTGTCGCCGATCACGGTGTATTCCTTGCGCCTGGGAGAGCCGATGTTGCCGGCGACCACCTCGCCGAAATGAATGCCGATACCGATCCGCAGCAGCCAGCTGCTGGTCTCGTTGATGCGCTCCATTGCGGCCAGCATTTCCCGCGCGGCAGATACCGCGCAGTCGGCGGCGTCCGACGTCTCGAACGGCGCGCCGAACAGCGCCAGGAATCCGTCGCCCAAAAACTTGTTCACGATACCGCCATGACGGTCGAGTATTTCCACCAGCACCGCGAAGGCGCCGTCCAGGCGGTCGACGACATCCTGCGGCGAGCGCGAACGCGCGCCCGCGGTGAAACTGCGGAAATCGACGAACATCACGGCGACCCGCCGGATATCGCCGGCGGTGCTGGCGCCCTCGGCCATCAGCCGCTCGACCACCTGTGGCGAGACGTGCTGGCCGAACAGATTGGTGATGCGGTCGCGCGCCGTGGCGGCCTGGATGCTGGCCTCGAACTGGCGGCGCAATTGAAGGCCGACCGCGCCCGCGAGCATCCCGCAGACCAGGACAATGAGACTGCGCGCGGCGTGATAAAACAGCTCCGGTTCGGGATCGGCATTGCCGGGCGAATGATAGAACATCGCCATCGCGAGCAGCTCGGCCGCGGCGACGAAGCCGGTGAAGGTCGAGAGCCAGAAATCGAGCCGCAGCGTCGAGAGGATGATAAAGATGAAATAGGCCAGCGGCACCACGAAGCCGAGCGCCTGAACCGAGCCCATGTTCTCGATATGCAGCGCGAGCGCAATCGTCGGCATCGAGGTTTCGATCAGCGCGCCGAGGTATCGCCGGTATACCGGCACGTCGCGGCGAAGCTTCAGGTGCCGGCTGATGACCGCATGCACCCACAGCTCGAACAGAATAAACGGAACCAGGATAGCGTAGAGGTAGACCGGCTTGAGATGGCCTCGCCAGACGTGGTTCAGCGCCTCCGGATCGAGAATGTAGACGGTCCAGAGCATGACGCCGAGAATCGAGGTAGTCGCGATCAGCGCCTTGATCCGAATCAGCTCGGTCCGCAGCACTTCCTGTGTCAGCGCATGTTCGAAATCGGCCGATACCGCCGATTGACCCACGCCACTGTTGCCCCAAGACCCAAGCATCGCGTTTCCCTGTCATTCCTCAAGCCGCAAACTGAGCTTGCCCTCATCCTGAGGAGCGCGCTTGCGCGCGTCTCGAAGGATGGAAAAGGATAAGGCTAGACGTTTCGGCCTCATCGTCCGGAGACGCGCGAAGCCGCGCTCCTCACCATGAGGATCTCTATTCCGCATCAATCGAGCGTGCGGCGGAAGCGCATCACCGCGATCGTCATGGCGAGCAGCATCAGTGCAAAGAGAGCAATCGTATCGTATTGCAGATTCTGCAGCACCGCGCCCTTCAGCATGATGGCGCGGACGATCCGTACATAATGGGTCAGCGGCAGCCCTTCGCCGAGATACTGCGCCCATACCGGCATGCCCGCGAACGGAAACATGAACCCGGAAAGCAGAATGCTCGGCAGGAAGAACATCATCGACAGCTGCATCGCCTGCAACTGGTTCTGCACGATGGTCGAGAACGTATAGCCGATCGACAGGTTGGTGGTGATGAACAGCGTCGAAAGCAGCGCCAGCACCAATAGGCTGCCGCGCACCGGCACGCCGAACAGCAGCACTCCGATGCTGATAATCAGCGTCGCCTGGATGAAGCCGACCAGCACATAGGGTATGATCTTGCCGAACATCACCTCGATTGGCTTGATCGGCATCGACAGCAGGTTCTCCATGGTGCCGCGCTCGATCTCACGCGTCACCGAAAGTGCTGTGA
>WNFW01003649.1_pt1 | contig 11347 bp, 16 predicted proteins | sample 5400131 | NCBI WGS metagenome assembly WNFW01 (sample SAMN13153362, study PRJNA577476) | soil metagenome | isolation source: 20 cm soil or saprolite under grassland replicate 1 | place: USA:California | collected 2016-06-15
GACGCAGGTCAATGTCTTTGACCGGAAACCTTCTTCGGCGAAGAATTCGAAGCCGGATTTTCTCACCCAGTCGTGGACGACCGCGTTGGTTTTTGCATGGCGATCAAAGCGCGCTTGCAGTCCTTCCTCGAAGATCTCGTCGAGCTTCGATTGAAGCGCGAAAATGTGGCCGATGCTTGGCGTGCTGGGAGTCATCCATTCGGCCTGTTGTTTTTTGAATTCAAGGAAGTCGAAATAATAGCCGCGATCCTTTTGTTTTTCGGCGCGAGCGAACGCCTTCTCGGAAACCGAGAAAAGCGAGAAGCCGGGTGGCAACGCCAGCGCTTTTTGCGCGCCGGTCAGCATGACGTCGATCCCGAGCGCCTCCATGTCGATCTGGATCGCAGAAAACGACGAGACGGTGTCGACGATGAGAACGACGTCGGGGTATTTCGCGAGCGTGCAGCAGATTTCCGGCAACGGGTTCATTACGCCGGTCGACGTTTCGTTATGAATCAGCGTCACGGTGTCGAATTTTCCGGAGGCGAGCGCACGATCGACATCTTTCTGGTCGATGTGTTCTCCCCAATCGACTTGCAATGGCTCGGCGCTTTTTCCGCAGCGCCTGGCGACATCGAGCCATTTATCCGAGAACGCGCCGCACATGCAGCAAAGCACGCCGCGATCGACCAGGTTGCGGATCGAGGCTTCCATTACGCCCCAGGCTGACGAGGTCGAAAGAAACACCGGCTGTCTGGTTCCGAAGAGCGTTTGCAGCTTTGGATGAACATCACGGTAAAGATTTTTAAAATCTTCGCCGCGATGTCCGATCATCGGTCGCGAGAACGCGGCCAGCGTTTTCGCCGAAACTTCGACCGGACCGGGTGTAAAAAGCTTGTCGTGTGGAAGCACGAAGAAAACGTCCAACGTCGAACCCTCCTTCGCAAGCTTTGGCGCGGCAGGCGCCCAACGTCCAATGCAGAGTCCAGGTGGCGATCTTATTTCTCGATGAAGCTGACGTCACCGCTGCGCTCGACCCGGCCCTTCTTCACTTTGGAGACATCGTCATCGTGCAAACTCAGGCGCATGTCTTCTTCGATATCGTGGGTGGAAATGTGGTTGCGATGCATCGTGTTCAAGACGAAATCGCCATCCTCGATAATCAATTCGGGCCGGCCTTTAATAAGGCAGCCGAACCAGTGCGAATGAAAGGCGATGAACGCGAGCAGCCGGTGCAGAAGCACGAGCACCAGTCCGCCACCGAGGGTAGCGAAAAATGCCGCGCTGCCGTTGATCGCGCGCGAGAGGACCGACGCCAGGATAACCAGCAAGACGGCGTCGAACGCTGTCTTGCGCGAAAGCGATCGTTTATGGCCCAACCGGACCATAACCAGCGTGGCAATAAATACGACCACGCCGCGCAATGAGATTTGAACAAACGTCAGCTCGTCAGGCCTTACGCCCAAACCAAGCAATGGTCCGACAAAATTCCAGAATGCATTCATAATTTAGAATTTTATCGCCTGGAAAAGGCTTGGCGAGCGTATCTCGACCTTTGCCGCGCTCGCCACGGACGGGTCCGTCTGGCTGATGAACTTGCGCGGTAAAGTTTCGCATGGCATAAGAGCACGCTCGCGCGAGCCGAATCGGCCGCGCAAGATCGACAGTCACTATGCCAATAGCTCCGCCACCTTCCCGTGACGCCGCAGTTGAAGCGCGCGTTTTCTGGTTGCGTTTCCAAAAGGAAATTGCGGCTGCGCTAATCGTCCTAATTTTGGCGGCCGTCGGATTTGCAGCTTACCGATTTTACATAAACCGGCGCAACTCCACTGCGGCTGAGTTGTTAGGCAGGGCTAAGAATCCATACGATTACCAGGAGGTGATTACCCGTTATCCGGCAACGCCGGCGGGCGCGAGCGCTTATTTGCTTCTGGCCGAGACGCAACGCAACGACAAGAAGTTCGCCGAATCGAACGCGACCTTGCAGCTGTTCGTCGATAAATATCCGGAACACGATTTTGTGCCGACAGCGCGTCTGGCAATGGCGGCGAATTTGGAATCGATGGGCAAAACGGATGAGGCCCTTTCGATTTATCAACAGGTCGCCGTTAAATACGCAAACACTTACAACGGGCCGCTTGCGCTGATTTCGGAAGTGCCATTGTTAAAAGCGAAGAACCGAATCGAAGATGCGCGCCAAGTTTGTGAGGAAATTCTGACGAAATATCGGATGCCGGGCCCGCAAACTGAAGGTACGCGGGATGACCGTATAGAGACGATCTGGGCAGGCGAGGCGATGAGGCAATTGCGTTCGTTGAAGCCACCTGAACGGCCAAAGCCAGCGCCAGGGGCGGCAAGTTTGCCAGCGCCGCCGGCTGGGCCGGGCGTTCCGCCAATGATCGCCGCCCCGACCGCACCTATTCCGGCTGCAGCACCAACTGCCGGGGCGATGCCGCCCGCGGGTGCGCCGACGCCGAAAAAGCCGAAATGAGGTAGCGGCGGTTCACTGAACCGCGAACGCGATTGGGGTCAATCGCCTCTACCACAAATTAGCGCTTCGAAAATTGGAAGCGTTTGCGCGCGCCGGGCTGGCCGGATTTTTTGCGCTCCTTCATCCGCGGATCGCGTCGGAGCAAACCCTCGCTTTTCAATCCGCTTCGCAGATTGCCATCGGCTTGAAGGAGTGCCCGCGCGATGGCAAGACGCGCCGCGCCGGCCTGGCCGGCAACACCGCCGCCGCTGGCGTTGATGAAAAGATCGTAAGTGTTAACCATCTTCGCCGCCTGCAATGGTTGAAGCACTATGTTCTGCAACGGAGCACTCGGGAAGTAATCTTCGAAATTGCGGCCGTTGATGTCGATCTTGCCGCTCCCCGGAGTCATCCGAATGCGCGCAACGGAAGTTTTTCGACGACCGGTGGCGATGAATTCCTGTGCTTGAGCCATAAAGAACGATTCGTTAGGCGAGCTTGACCGGCTGAGGTTGTTGCGCGCTGTGCGGGTGCGATTCTCCGCGATAGACCTTGAGCTTTCGATAGACGGAGCGCCCGAGCCGGTTGTGCGGAATCATTCCGCGGACCGCACGCTCGATTAGTAACTCGGGATGACGCGCCCGGCGCGCGCGCACGTTTTCTGATTTGTGGCCGCCAACGTAGCCGGAAAAACTCATGAAGCTTTTTTGTTCTTCTTTTTTGCCCGACACACGGACCTTGTCCGCGTTGACCACGACGACGAAGTCGCCGGTATCGACATGCGGAGTGAAGATTGTTTTCTCTTTGCCGCGCAAAAGCCTGGCCGCCTTCACCGCGACGCAGCCGAGCACCTGGTCTTTGGCGTCAATCAGCCACCATTTGCGGTCGACTTCACTTGCTTTGGCGGAAAACGTCTTCATCGCGGGGTGAAAGAGGCGCGAAAACTACGGGAGATGCGCGGACGTGTCAACTCTCTGAAGCGACAAGTCTGGTCGCGGCTGTAAGCGCGGTAAGCTGGGTGAGCGAGACGCGGAAGTGGCACCCGAGGTGCTGCTTTTATGGAAATTATAGCAAATCGCTTCGCTCTCCTCATTTCGTTCATCTTAGTTGCCGCTCCAATTGCTTCCGCCGATGGAAGTTCGCCTATCGGGGGAGCGCCCGTGCCGTGGTATTCGAAGAGAGCATTTGGACGGCGGGCGGAACGCTATTCGTGGAAGACAGATATTGTCACAACAGTCTTTTGGATAGGTGAGCCACCGAGTGAAAACAATCCGGTCCCGAACCGCTCGAGTTCATGGGACAAAAATTGGAGGCGCAGTTACGGTGGATTCGACGATCCGAACCCGTCGCATCGAAGCAATTACATACCGATAAAGTTTACGCCGCGGCAGAATCCTTTTTACTGCGCGCTTCCCTATAATGACAAGACGATGAACGGTCATCGGCCCGAAGCTCCGCGCGTCATTCCGTGGTTCAAGGAGGCTTATCGAGGCCGGGGAGTCTCGACCTGCAAAGGCCGCTGGATCGCTATTCGCAAGGGTGCTCGTGTAGTTTATGCGCAGTGGGAAGACGCAGGACCGTTCCGGACTGACCACTGGCAATACGTTTTCGGCAACGAACGCCCAAAATCAAATCTAAACAAAGGCGCCGGTCTCGATGTTTCCCCCGCGGTGCGTGATTATCTGGGCTTGAAAGAAACCGACGTGACCGACTGGAAATTTGTGGAGTTCGCTGAAGTGCCACGCGGCCCGTGGTCGCAACTTGGGGACAACAACAGCTTTGTAATCAACCAACGGAACGAAACAAAAACCGTGGCGAGGAGCGCGGTCAAAGGTTGGCGCCCCAATCGCAAGTTAATTGCCAAGGCTGTTTCGGATCTGTAGAAGACATCTCTCATTTGTCTCGCTCTTGGGCGATTTGGGCTATGCGCTATCGATCGCGCAATCGCTGCTCGCCATTTCCCGGGCGCACGCTTTATTCGTGTCGCGATGTCGAATCCTGCTCCTCAAAAAACCGCGATCAGTCCCCGGCGCGAGGAAGATTTCCCGGAATGGTACCAGCAGGTCGTGCGCGCCGCGGAGCTGGCGGAACCGAGCGACGTGCGCGGTTGCATGGTCATTCGCCCCTGGGGCTATGGCATTTGGGAAAATATGCAGCGCCGGCTCGACGCAATGTTTCGCGCGACCGGACACCGCAACGCTTACTTCCCACTTTTCATTCCGCTAAGTTATTTCGCTAAGGAAGCCGAGCACGTCGAAGGATTCGCGAAGGAATGCGCCGTCGTAACGCATACGCGGCTCGAAGTTGACGTCGAAGGAAAAATGAAACCGGCGAGCGCGTTGACGGAACCGCTCGTCGTTAGGCCGACTTCCGAAACGATCATCGGCGCAAGCTACGCCAAATGGGTGCAATCGTATCGCGACTTGCCAATTCTGATCAACCAATGGGCTAACGTTGTGCGGTGGGAAATGCGGCCGCGTTTATTTTTGCGAACGACTGAATTTCTCTGGCAGGAAGGGCACACCGTTCACGAGACTGAGGCGGAAGCGCGCGCGGAGACGAAATTAATTCTCGATCTTTACGAGCGCTTCGTGCGGGATCACCTCGCAATTCCAATTTTCATCGGCGTGAAGTCCGAGAGCGAAAAATTTCCGGGCGCGGTCCAGACGTTGACGCTCGAGGCAATGGTGCAAGACCGGAAAGCGATTCAGGCCGGCACCTCGCACTTTCTCGGACAGAATTTTTCGCGCGCGAGCGGGATTCAGTTTCAGAATCGTGAAGGGAAACAGGAATTCGGCTGGACCACGAGTTGGGGAATGACCACGCGATTGGTCGGCACTCTCGCAATGATGCACGGCGACGACGATGGATTGGTTTTACCGCCGCGAATCGCACCGACCCAAATTGTGATTCTGCCGATTACACCGAAAGAAGAAACTCGGGCGCGAGTGCTGGAAGCATGCGATGCACTCCAACTGCAGTTGCGTGGAAAGCAGTTCGGCGATTCTCCGATCGAAGTGGAGGTAGATCGGCGCGATCTCGGCGGCGGAGTGAAAAATTGGGAATGGATCAAGAAAGGCGTACCGGTTCGAGTTGAGATCGGACCGCGTGATCTCGAGACAGACTCAGTCGCAGTTTCTCGGCGCGATCACCCGGTGAAATCCAAAGAGTCGATGTCTCTCCAGGAATTCGCCGCGGCCGTGCCGGAGATGCTGATGTCGATCCAGCAAAATCTTTATGATCGCGCGAAGAAGTTCCAGGAGGAAAACACCCGCGTGATCGAATCGAAGAAAGAGTTCTACGATTTCTTCACCGCCAAGAATGCCGATAAACCTGAGATCCATGGCGGTTTCGTGCTCGCTCACTGGAATGGTTTACGCGAAGTGGAAGAACAAATCAAAAGTGATCTCAAGGTGACGATTCGCGTTATTCCGTTTGGCGAATCCGAGCCAGGCCGTTGTATTTTCACTCGCGAACCGAGCGCGCGCCGGGTGGTCTGGGCCAAGTCTTACTAAGCTCGATCTTATTGACGCAGCACGAGGCCATCGTTTATTTCCGCTCTTGATGGAATTAAAGCTCTACAGCCGCGAATGGTGTTCGTGGTGCATCGATGCCAAGGAATATTTGGAAGCGCGCGGCTATAAGTTCACCGCGATCGATGTCGGCGAAGATCGACAAGCCTACGAGGAAATGAAGGAACTTTCCGAGCAAACTTATGTGCCGACGTTTGTCGCCGGCGACCATGTCATCGCGAATTTCGATACCGATCAATTGGAAAAATTCCTGAGCGAGCATCAAATCAACCCGTAATGCTCTTCAAGCTTTTTATCCTACTCGGCGTAGGAGTTTTGGCAGTCGCCCTGCGCAGTTTTCAAAGTTCGTTCTCCCAAAAGGCCGGCGCAATCGCGATCCTCATCGTTTCCTATCTGCTGGTCTATTTTGTGACCGACAGCCACGTCCTCGGGGCAGTCGCCGCGGCCGCCTGGTTCTTTTTGCCCTGGGTGGAGATTCTTACCCGCATTCGGGCGTTGCGTTTACCGAAGGAGAAACAACTCCGTCCCAAGCCGCCGCCTTCGAGCGACACCTTTCCAACACTCAACGAAATCACGCGCGAAATCGAGAGCGAAGGTTTCGTGCACGTGAACGACGCCGGCTGGGATTGGGAAGATTACCGCCAATTCTTTCGCCTCTTTTACAAAGCCGAAGATCGCGCCCAGGCGACTATTTGCCTCAACGAGCAACACGATCTCTCGTTTTATTATCTGCGAATCTCGTCCCGGTCCCGGACCGGCGTCATCTGGACGACGTGGAATTACCCGCTCTCCTATGGGTTGAAACTGACGCCGCAATTTCGCATCAACCGCCAGCGGCCTGACCAATCATTCTGGCAGCTGTATCAGAGTCACCGCGCGTTTTTGCGAAAAAATAATGTGCAGAGGGACGCAATCGATCCGTTGGACGAAGAACGGATCGAAAAAGAAATGGAGCGCGATTTGCGCGAACAGATCGCGCACAACATTGACAAAGGTGTGCTCAAGCAGACGCCCGAAGGCGACGTGAAATATTCGTGGCGCGGAATGATCTATCTCTGGTGCCAGTTCCTGCTTGACCTGGTCCGGCTGTAACTCTTCCTCTACCGCTTTCTCTTAGTCTTGATTCAAAGATTCAAACCGAGAGGAAGAGGAAGATTTCAAACCTTCATGATCTCAGCTTCTTTGTGCTTGAGATGATCGTCGATTGATTTGACGAAGCGGTCGGTCAGTTTCTGAATCTGTTTTTCCAAGTCGTGCAGTTCATCCTCACTGATCCCGCCGCCACCTTTGAGTTTTTTTGCTTCATCGAGCGCCGTATGACGATTACTCCGGATCCGAACCCGCGCTTCCTCCGCCATTTTGCCTAGCGACCTCGCTAATTCCTTGCGCCGCTCTTCGGATAATTCTGGAATCGGCAGTCGAATAATTTTTCCGTCGACCGCCGGGGTAATGCCGATCTTTGATTCTTTCAGCGCGCGTTCGATATCCTGCACCGTTCCGGCATCGAATGGTTGTAACACGAGCAACCGCGATTCCGGGGTCGTGATAAGCGCGAGCTGCTTCAGTTTCATGGTCGAGCCATAGGCCTGCACGTCAATGTTCTCGACCAGCGCGGGCGACGCTTTGCCCGTCCGCACACCGGAAAATTCGTGAGCCAGATAATCGACGCTCTTTTCCATCGCCATCTCCGCTTCGAGAAGAATGTCGTCTCTGTCCATGCCCGTAAATTTCTACGTGGTCTCCGCTTCGCCGCAAACGAGCGTGCCGACTTTTCGGCCGAGGACAGCGTCGCGAATATTACTCGGTTTGTTCATGTCGAAAACGACGATCGGCACGTTATTGTCCATGCAAAGACTAAACGCGGTTGAATCCATCACCTGCAATCGCTTCGTCAACGCTTCCGTGAATGTGATTCGCTCGAAACGTTTCGCGTTTGGGTCCGTATTCGGGTCGCGATCGTAAACGCCATCCACTTTGGTTGCTTTCAAAATCACATCGGCGCCGATCTCGCTCGCGCGTAACGCTGCCGCGGTGTCGGTTGAAAAGTAAGGATTACCGGTGCCGGCCGCGAAAATCACGACCCGCCCGAGTTCGAGATGTCGAATCGCCCGGCCAAGAATAAACGGCTCGGCCACGTTTTTCATTTCGATCGCCGTTTGCACCCGCGCTTCGACGCCGATCTTCGTGAGCGTGCTCCGCAATGCGAGCGCATTGATCACAGTCGCCAGCATGCCCATGTAATCCGCCGACGTTCGATCCATGCCGCGGACTGCCGCGGAGGACCCACGCCAAATATTTCCCCCGCCGATCACGATCGAAATCTGGACGCCGAGGCTGTGCACGTCTTTGATTCGATCAGCGATCTCGCGCACGACTGACGGCGAAATGTTTTCGCGCGAGCCACGCTCCTGGAGCGCTTCGCCGCTCAACTTGAGCACGACACGTTTGTAAGCGGGCGCCTCGGTCTTCATGGCAGCGCAAATGAAACAGGAGGCCGCGACGTTTTGAAAGCAAAATGACTGTAGCCGGCAACGTTGTCGCAGGGCCGCGCTCGGCGACCGCGGTTACAACGCTCGCCCGCGCAAAAATTCCGCGGCGCTCATGCGGCGCTTTCCTTCCAACTGAACACCGGTCAGCGATAAAGCACGATCGGACGTCGCAACAACAAGTTCCCGATTTTTCCGCAAGATCTCGCCCGGCTTCCCGCGAAGATCGGCAATCGACGCGGTAAAGATTTTTAAATTGCCGCCGCCAAGCTCAGTAAACGCGCCTGGCCAGGGATTATAAGCGCGAATTTTTCTCTCGATGGCCTCGGCGCTTTCATACCAATTCAGACGGCCTGCTTCGCGATTCAGCTTCGGCGCGTAATTTGCGAGGGATTTGTCTTGCGGAATACGCGGCGCATTGCCGGCGGCAAGCACACGCAAAGACTCGAGCAACGCTTCCGGCGCGATCTGTGCGAGCTGATCGTGCAACGTCGCACCCGTCTCGGTTGGCAAGATTTCGATCTTGCGTTGAAGCAAAATGTCGCCGGTATCGAGGCCTTCATCCATGTAGATCACGGTAACGCCCGTCTCGTGATCGCCGGCCGCGATGGCTGCCTGAATCGGGGCGGCTCCCCGCCAGCGCGGCAAAAGCGATGCGTGCAAATTCAAACTTGCGATCTTCGGAATGTCGAGCACCGCGCGTGGCAAGATCTGTCCATAGGCCATGACCACGATCACGTCGGGCGCAAGAGCACGAATTTGATCGATCGCTTCGGGATCTTTAATTCGCGCCGGCTGCAAAATCGACATCTTGCTTCCAGCCAGCGCCGCTTTGATCGGCGGCGCAGTGATTTTTTGACAGCGCCCAACCGGCTTGTCGGGTTGCGTAACAACTCCAACTAATTCGTGCTCGGGTTTTTGGAGCGCACGCAACGTCGGCACGCCGATCTCGCCCGTGCCGATGAATACGATCCGCATTAGCGGTTTATCGAAGCGATCGAAGAGGTACGCTCCTGCGATTTCGGCCGGCGACCGCTTCGGCCATCATTTTTTCGCCGGCGGTGACTTCGCGTTGTCCGACCGAAGAGCCGCACTCGGTGCAGAGATAATCGAAGATCTCGCGATCGGGCAGAACTAGCAGCAGCTTCTCACGCACGGGCGTCGTCGCCCGGCATTTCTCGCAATACAGGGTCGAGGCGGTGAAATTTTCAAATTGCTGCTGACTCATGTTTGACGCCGTTTACGCTCGCTAAGATATCAAATAACACTTTCGCGGGCGGCTGCATGGCGTCAATCACGATGATGCAATCTTTGGGATAATGACTCAGCACCGGCTTGGATTCCATTTCGTAAATGTCGAGCCGCTTTTGGATGACCTCTTCATTGGCGTCATCGAGGCGATTGTCTTTCAGCGCGCGCTTTTTCAACCGGCCGAACAACGTTTCGCGGTTTGGGCAGGCGAGATGAAAAACCTTTTCCACGTCGATTAGCTCCCGCATGATTTTGGCCTGATTCACATTCCGCGGAATGCCGTCTAGCACGAGGATGTCGATGTCCGGCTTGAATTTGTGACCATCAACCGCGGCGTCGATCGCTTCTTTCCAAAGTTCGACTGTAACGTCGTCGGGAACGAGCTGGCCTTTACTCGAGTATTCCAGAAACGCTTTCCCGACTTTCGTGCGCGTATCGATCGAACGAAACACGTCGCCGCACGGACAATGATAAAAGCGCGGAATGGTACCGAGCGTTTTGCCCTGGGTCCCTTTCCCGCTGCCGGGCGCACCAAACAGGATGAACGTGCGGTATTTCATGAAAGCGAATGGTTATACTGCTCTCGCAGCCAATCGGGAGAAGAACGATTATTTCGCAGCGACCGGATCGATATTGACTCGTCTTCCGCCGCGATCGAAGCGGACGTTGCCGTCGATCAGAGCGAAAATCGTGTAATCGCGGCCGAGGCCAACGTTCTTACCCGGCAGAAATTTCGTGCCGCGCTGGCGAACAATGATGTTGCCAGCCACGACCAACTCGCTGCCGAATCGTTTTACACCGAGCCGCTTGCTAACGCTGTCGCGGCCGTTCTTAACGCTGCCTTGTCCTTTTTTATGAGCCATGACTTAAGATTTTTTCGATTTTGAGCCGCCGGTGATGCTTTTGATTTTCACTCGAGTCAGTTTGCGGCGATGTCCAACCGTGCGGTGATAACCTTTGCGCCGTCTGTACTTGAACGCGATGACCTTTTTGTCCTTCTTCGCCGAAGGTAGCGGTTTTCCCCGCATCGACATCCAGAAGATCGACATCCACCGTGTCGCCTTCCGCGACGCGGTACTGCCGTCCGCCAGTCTTGATGATTGCGTAGGTCATAGGTCTTTTCCGGGGAGAAAAAGCCGCGCAAATTCACACAGAAGTCCAGCTTTGACAAGTTGAAACGCTGGGTTCTTTTCAATCGAGCGTATGGCGGATAGAAGTACAACCAAAGTCGCAAATCTGTGGGTTCTCGCATTTCTAGCATTGGCTGGCTCCTTTGGCGCTGGAGTACGCTGTTTTGGAAGAGCGATGGGGGCGTCCGCGCTACAGGGAACGATTTACACGGAACAACTTCATGAGTGGTCGCAGAAAGCCAGCAACTGGCTCTTGGTGAGTATCGCTCTGTTTGGAATGTGCGTTGGCTTCGCAATCACGGCTGTGAAGATCCGGCGAAAATCAGTGAGCTGAAATGACCAGCACGATCTCACCTTTGGGCGGATGCGCTTCGTAATGGGCGAGTAGCTCCGCTGCTGTTCCTCGCCGGAATTCCTCGAACTTCTTAGTCAGCTCGCGCGCGACGCAAAGTTGTCGATCCGGCACGACGTCAATGCAGGCCTTGAGTGTTTTGGTGA
>WNFW01041415.1_pt1 | contig 11346 bp, 7 predicted proteins | sample 5400131 | NCBI WGS metagenome assembly WNFW01 (sample SAMN13153362, study PRJNA577476) | soil metagenome | isolation source: 20 cm soil or saprolite under grassland replicate 1 | place: USA:California | collected 2016-06-15
GATCTGGTAATCCGCAAGTTGAATGAGTTGCACCAGTTTGGGTGGGATTACGTGCGGCAGAAGGCGCTCCCGCCTGCCCCTTATATGGGCAAGCGGAAAATTTATCGCAGTCCGACCAACTCGGACATGATTCGCTGGCTGGGTCCCATCCTTTGGAAGAAGGCGGTCAAGTATCCGTTCCGGAAAAAGGCGGTGGACCACTGGCGGATCGGCATTCGGCAGGGCGCGAAACCACTCTTCGATGCCGATTCCGACCTGGCGGGGTTCCGCTGGATTGAGCCCTCGAAGGGGCATTTCTGGGCAGATCCTTTCGGCATTGAACACCAGGGCAAGTACTGGGTATTTTTCGAGGAGTACTCCTACGCAGAGTCGCGCGGATGGATTTCATGTGCCGAAATTTCTCCCGATGGAACGCTGATTTCTCCAGCGCGATGTCTCGACAACCCGGAACATCACTACTCATATCCGCTCGTTTTTCGAAGCGGGACTCAGCTTTTTATGATCCCGGAAGCGTTTGACTCCGGCTCGGTCGACCTCTACAGGTGCGAGGAATTCCCGCACCATTGGACAAAACAAACGACTCTTTTGGAGGGCAGGTTCGTGGATACAACCGTCTGGCAGGATCAGGGACTTTGGTGGCTAATGACAACGAGTGCTGAGCCCGACCCGCGTGCCGCCTGTTTACTTCTTTTCTATTCAGAATCTCTCAACGGTTCATGGCATTTTCACCCTGCCAATCCGATCTCGACTGACGTTCGCAACAACCGCGGGGCTGGAAGGGTTTTCGCGGCGAATAACCGGCTGATCCGGCCAAGCCAGAATTGTTGCCCGGTGTACGGTTCCAGCTTTTCTCTCAACGAAATCACTGAACTTTCGAAAACGCAATACCAAGAACGGGCGTGTAGGACGGTCATGCCGTGGGGCAGGCTCGCCGGTATCCATACCTATAACTTCGTCGGGAATATCGAATTGATTGATGGCAAGATTGTGACCCCCCTCAAGCGGTTGCTGCCCCGCGCGATCCGGAAGGATCCATCATCTAGCGAAGCCAACAATGTTGAGTAAGAGCGGCTGACCATCTCAACGCCCTAGGGCCATCAAATTCTCTTCACTCAGAAGTTGCAACTCCATCCATCCCTCCACCGGAAGGGCGTCCATGGGAAGACCATTTTGCCAGATGCTGAAGCGGAGGCGCAGTCTGATTGCGACCGGACTGGAGACTCTGGCGGCAATGTTGTGGTTGGATAAACCGACGGGTGTAGCCAACAACCACGCCAGCGGTAGCTTGAATTCGAAATTTCGGGCAAGGGCCGTTGTCGCCTCAGTCGATGGCGAGTCCGAGGAAGCCAGATGCCCTTCCTCCTCGGGGGCACTTACCTTCCAAACGGCAATCTTGCGGGATGTGATCACATTGTGAAGCCGCACAGTCCGGCGCGGGCGCTGCGCGTCGGCAGCCCAGGATTCTAAGTTAACCACCAGTTCAAAATCCATTTCAGGGATTCTGCCGCCGATGAAATCCAGCCTACCGTAGACGTTGCTTTCATCGATGCCGGCGTACACCGAGTCCATCAGGAATTGCTTGCCGTGCATGGCCCCGGCGCGGCGATCGGCGGTGTAAACCGCTGCGCCAATCCATTCGAAGTACCGGACCGTGTCTCCGGTAATGCGCGGATGTATGTACACTGTTTGCGGAACAAATGATGGGCGAGCCGTGCCGCCAATGATTGGCTGAGCGAGGTAATCGGGCGGGCGCGCGCCCAGCGCCTGGTAGACATTTGACAGGTGCTTGCGGTAAAGCTCATCGAATTCGCGATCATTGGCAGAATGGTGCTCCGGCCCGTACCACCAGTTCCAATCACTGCCTTCGGCAATAAGAATTTCTTCGAAAGCCAGTTCGCGCTGGGCTTCGCTGGCGCGTGCGGCACTCTGCGAATAGAACTCGCGCGCATGATAGAGGTAGTCCCAGGAGCGATTGTCTTCGGGAGCGCCGATCCAGATGTTGAAGTTGGCGTTGATCCACGAGCCAGGGACAAGGGATGTGAGGTTCGCAAAATTCTTGTGGCGCGAAATTGCTTCGGAGACGGTAACGGCTTCGACGCTGGGATCGCGCTGCAGCGCATCGTAGAAGCGGCGAAGAAGTTCGCGGCCGGATCTTGGGTAATATTCCCAGGCGTTTTCGCCGTCAAGAATAATTGACACGACGGCGTCTTGACCTCGGTCAAGAACTGGTTGCGCACCTTGCTTAATGTTGGACATTAAGTGATTGGCAGCGTCCTGCGGAGGCATGCCGGAATAGACAAATCCCACCAGGTCGGAGATAGTGTGGTCGCGGAAGACCAGATGCACTTGCGTCTGGCCTTTTTCGTAGCGGTGAATATCGTAGAGATTTTCGGCGGCTTGGTTTGGGAGGCGTCCACCGCCGTCGCGTGCGAAGTTGAGACCGGCAGTGCGGCCGAGGACACCTTCATCAGTGGCCATCCAGTTCACGCCGAGGCTGTGCGCGATCGAGAGAACTTCTTCAGAAACGCTGCCTTCGGATGGCCACACGCCCTTGGGCCGAATACCAAACACTTTTTCGTGAAGATCGAGGCCGCGCTGAAGCTGCTCGCGAGCATCTTCTGGATGGCGAAAGCGATTTTGTGGCAGGGGCAGGCCGGGGGTGGACACTGCGCCCTGATTGGTGTCGCAGATGAGCGGAAGAATTGGGTGGTAGAAAGCCGAGGTTGAGATTTGGCGATCAGTTCGCCTTCGCGAGCGATAACAAAGCGCTGATCATCGAGGGAATAATTTCGTGTTTTTTGGATCAGCGCAGCGATTTCGGGTTCCTGGAGGAAGAACTCATCGAGCCAGGCGATTTGCGAGAGCACTTGGAGATCAGTGAAATCCTGCGGCTGAAAATATTTTTCGGCACGGTCAGGAGACTCGCCGGAGCTGCGGAAACGCTCCCACAATTCGCGGTAGCGCGGGTAGCGACCGATCATGTTGACCGCGTTCGCCTGGAAGAGGTATTGCAGGGAAAAGCGGCGCTCGTCCGCGGTGAGGTCTTTGGCTGGTTTGGCAGCAACGTCGAGAAAGGGATCGTGCGCAGTTCCGGCGACGTAATCCTGAATTTGCGTGATCAGGCTGGGAACAAGATTGAAATTTTGGTGGACGTTGGGAAACTCGTCGAGAAGCTTCACCATTCCGTAATAATCTTTTAGCGCGTGAAGACGTACCCAGGGGAGGCGGTATTCGCCGGTCACCAGGTCTTTATAAAAAGGTTGGTGCTGATGCCAGAGGATGATGACGCGGAGGGTGGGCATGCGGAAAATTTAGTCTAGCATGCAATGGAGAGAGGAGCGGATTGGCTTAGTGTTTCGCCAGCCGCACGAAAGTCTATCGGCAAATTTTTCGCTACAGCAGGCCAGGATCACAGGCTAGGCCTTGACCGCGGAAGTTCGGTGAGAACATCCGCGGAATCCCGAGAGGGGATTCAGCAGCTTCCCAAGAAAATTCGGTGTGACGCTGCAGGGATGGTCCAACCCTTCGCGTCATCCGGTACACTAAACTGAAGTACGTTATGACACCTCCGGTAGCATCTCCGCGTGAGGTAAGGCTGATTACAAGTGAGGACCTTCATCTTTTCAACGAAGGAACGCACTATCGCGTCCACGAGAAACTCGGGGCGCATCTTCTACACGACAATGGGGAGCAGGGCACGGCGTTCGCCGTGTGGGCGCCCAACGCGCGTGAAGTTTCGGTGATTGGCAGCTTCAACGGATGGGACCGGCAGACGCACAAGCTGCAAGCACGCGGCAATTCGGGTATTTGGGAAGGATTTATTTCCGGAGTGGACAAGGGCGCGCTTTACAAGTTTCATATTCGCTCTCATCAACACGCGCACGTCGTAGACAAAGCCGATCCGTACGGAATTTTTCATGAAAAGCCACCCCGTACGGCGTCAGTGGTTTGGGATTTGAACTACGAGTGGGGAGACCAGGAGTGGATGCGCACGCGCGGCGGACCCGACTCGCTGAATGCCCCGATCTCGATCTATGAAGTTCATCTTGGGTCGTGGATGCGCGTGCCGGAGGAGCACAACCGCCCGCTAACATATCGCGAAACGGCGCCTCGGCTGGCGGAATATGTGCAGCGTATGGGATTCACGCATGTTGAGTTTCTGCCGGTGATGGAGCATCCCTTTTACGGATCATGGGGATATCAGACCACCGGATATTTTGCGCCGACATCGCGCTATGGGACTCCGCAAGATTTTATGTATCTGGTGGATTACCTGCATCAGCGCGACATTGGCGTGATTCTCGATTGGGTTCCGTCTCACTTCCCTTCTGACGCGCACGGGCTCGCGTACTTCGACGGCACGCATTTGTTCGAGCATGCCGACTCACGCAAAGGATTTCATCCAGACTGGAAGACGCACATTTTTAATTACGGGCGGAATGAGGTGCGCAGCTTTTTGCTCTCGAGTGCGATGTTCTGGCTCGACAAATATCACGCCGACGGCTTGCGCGTTGATGCGGTGGCTTCCATGCTCTACCTTGACTACTCACGCAAGCAAGGCGAGTGGATTCCAAATAAATTCGGAGGGCGCGAGAATCTGGAGGCAATTGATTTTTTGCGGCAGTTCAACGCTGAAGCCTATAAGGAGCACGGAGACATTCAAACGATTGCAGAAGAATCCACCGCGTGGCCAATGGTTTCGCGGCCGATTTATGTTGGCGGCCTGGGATTTGGTATGAAGTGGGATATGGGCTGGATGCACGATACGCTGATTTACTTTTCTCACGACCCGATCCATCGCAAATTCCATCACAATCTGCTTACATTTCGCATGTTGTATGGCTTCACGGAAAACTTTGTTTTGCCTCTTTCGCACGATGAAGTTGTGCATGGCAAGGGATCGTTGATCGGCAAAATGCCGGGGGACGAATGGCAGAAATTTGCCAACCTGCGCCTGCTGTACGGATACATGTTTGCGCAGCCGGGCAAGAAGCTGCTGTTTATGGGCGACGAATTCGGACAGGTGCGCGAGTGGGCGCACGACACCAGCCTGGAGTGGCATGTGTTGCAATACTCCGTGCACAGCGGGGTACAGAAATGGGTGGAGCAGTTGAATCGCGTTTATCGCGAGCAGCCTGCGCTGCATGAACTGGATAATGATCCGGCAGGTTTCGAGTGGGTGGATTGTAATGACACGGCGGCCAGCGTGGTGTCTTTGCTGCGCAAGGGACGATCACCGCGCGAGACGATCCTGGTGGTGTGCAATTTCACGCCGGTGGCGCGGGAGGCGTATCGAGTTGGCGTACCCTCCGACGGCTACTGGCGGGAGTTGTTGAACAGCGATGCGAGCGAGTACAGCGGAAGCGGGGTTGGTAATTTGGGCGGGGCGAAGGCCGAGGCGCATCCTGCGCACGGAAGGCCATGGTCGCTCACCTTGAGGTTGCCGCCTCTGGGAGCATTGTTTTTGAAAGCCGAATAGCTGGCAAGGTATGCCGAGAAATCGGCATTGGACTTGGGGCGAGCAGTTCTCGACTCGTGAAGTCGCAAGCTGCGAGATCAGATCCGCGCGAGTTCACATCGTCACCAGTTTCAAGAAATGGAGAACGCGCTCGCTTCCCGCTTGAGGCAGAGCAAGAATTCGATTCGGGCAAGGATTTCCTCGACGGGAGCGCCTTTCGAAAGCAGGAAGTCGACGTTGTGGCGTATGTTGTCCAGAAGCGGAAGGCACCCTGAGATCATGATTACTGGAAGGCTTGAGTTGTAGCGTTTCAGCTCGGCTGCCAGCTCGATGCCATTCATGCCGGGCATTTCATAGTCAGAGATAACCGCATCGATTTCCTTTACTTTTTCCTGAAAAACAGCTAGCGCTTGCCGGCCGTCTTGCGCAAGCAGGACATGGTATCCATTACTGCCCAACATGGTTTCATAGAATTCGAGGATGCCGAGATCGTCGTCGACGCACAGCAGCGTAAAGGCGTTGCATGCGGCATACCAAAAACTGGGCGCAGTCGCGGAACCAAGTTGATGCCTAACGCTTTCATGCTGGCGGGTGAAAGGGCTCTCGCCCGACACAGTAGGCGCTACTGGTTTAATTCCCGGAATGATACAGTTTGAAAATAAGGCACGGCTTCGATGCGCATTCTGACCCGCTATATTCTCGGCGAGGTGGTCTCGCATGCAGTGATCGGCATGGCCGTGTTTACGTTTGTGCTGTTTACGCGCGATCTGGGGCGCATTCTCGATCTCGTAGTACGGAACAGCGCGCCTCTCCCTAGTATTCTGCAGATCTTCTTTTTTACTGTTCCGGTGGCGCTCACGTACACCATTCCGATGGGCGTACTTGTGGGCATTCTGATCGGGCTGAGCCGGCTGGCTGCCGATAGCGAGATCACGGCGATGCGGGCCAGCGGTATTGGGGTCTGGACGTTCCTGCGGATTATTTCGCTGTTCGTGGTTGTTGCGTGGATGCTGGCGCTGGTGAATGGACTCTATGTTGCGCCAGAATCGCAGGCGGCGCTGGGACGTTTGCAGGATCGGCTGAAATCCTCGCAGGCTTCGTTTGAGGTGCAGCCTCGCGTGTTCTACGAAGGGTTCCCCAAGCTAGTGCTTTATGTGAATGATGTTAAGAGCGCCCGAGGAGCAGCAATCTGGAAGGGAGTTTTCATTGCTGATATGAGCACACCCTCGGCACCGCGCATAACCCTGGCACGACAAGGGATTCTGCTGAGCGAATCGCCAGAGACGCTGCACCTTCATCTGAACGACGGGGCAACGCATGAAACTGATCCGGCTGCCCCCGAGAAATATCAGATCTCGACATTTCAGCAGACTGACATTCCTATCCCAGTGCCGCAGGCTGACACAAAAGAGCAGGAACCGGCGCCAGCCTCGCAGTTGAAGACCTGGGAACTGCTCCGGCAGGCAGGCAAGGCCGACAAAATGTCGGCACGATGGGACCTGATCGAGTTTCATAGGCGGTTTGCTTTGCCGACTTCCTGCCTGGTCCTGGCGCTGGTAGGAATTCCATTGGGACTCTCCTCGAAGAAGAGCGGCAAGTCGGGCGGATTTGTGCTGACTATCCTGTTGGTGTTCGCTTACTACTCGGTCACACTCATTGGGGTTTCGCTGGCTCGGCATGGAGAGATCTCGCCCGCCGCGGGGGCGTGGCTGGCGGATATTGTTTGCTTTGTCTGCGGGGCATTCTTGCTGTGGCGCGCAGAGCGCAGGCCGCTGGGACTGGGCGCACTGCGGGGACATTGGAATCTCTTTCCCCAGAGGTCATCATTTGGCCCAGGCCTGATGCGCCTAGGCCGGGCGGAAGATGCGTTTCAAAAAGCGGCAACTCGCCGACGCGTGTTCAGCGCGCGCTTTCCAATGCTGCTGGATGATTACGTCCTGCGGGATTTTTTTGTTTATCTGGCCATGATTGTGGCAGCGTTTCTGGTCCTGTTGCTCGTCTTTACAGTATTCGAGCTGCTGGGAGATATTCTGCGCAATCACGTTTCGCCCTTGACGGTCGGCGAATATCTGCTGAACGTCACGCCATTTTTTCTCTATAACATCACGCATTTAAGCATTCTGCTGGCGGTGCTGATCACTTTTGGACTGATGCAGCGCTCGAATGAGATGACGGCGATCAAAGCGACGGGCATCAGCATTTACCGAGTGATCGTTCCGGTGTTGCTGGCCGCATGCATTTTCGCCGTAGGATTGTTCTTCTTCGATCAGTTTTATCTTCCGCGCGCCAACAAGCGGCAGGATGCATTACGCAATCAGATTAAGGGCAAGCCGCCGCAGACTTACTTGAATCCCGATCGCAAGTGGATCTTTGGGCAGAATTACAAGATTTACTTCTATCAGTTGTTTGATTCTGACCGGAACCAGTTTGGCAATCTTTCGGCCTTTCAGTTCGATCCGGCGACATTCCAACTTACGCGGCGCGTATATGCGGACCGGGCGCATTGGGAGGAGAGGTTGCAGCGGTGGGTTTGCACACAGGGATGGGAGCGGAGTTTGCGGGGATCGGCGATCCAGGACTTCCACACGTTTGATGTAGCGACCTTTGCGGCAATCAGCGAGCCGCCATATTACTTCAAGAAAGAGGTGCGGCAATCTTCAGAAATGAATTATGAAGAGTTGCGGCGATACATCCGCGATTTGCAGCAGAGCGGGTTTGATGTGGTGCGCCTGCGGGTGCAATTGTACGAGAAGTTCGCCTTCCCGCTGATCACGCTGGTGATGGCGGTTTTGGCGGTTCCGTTTTCGCTTTCGACTGGCAAACGCGGGGCACTGGCGGGAGTGGCGGCGGCGGTTGGAATTGCGGTGATTTACACCACTGTATTCCGGCTATTTGAATCTATGGGGAATGTGAGCCAGTTGCCGAGGTTATTTTGTGGCAACAGTTGATGGCTGTCCGCACTGCGCCTGAAAACATGCGACGCTCACCGGAGGGACGACCTGGCCTAACTGGCCGATCGTTGAATCGTAGCTGAAGATAGATATCGTGCCCGATCCGCTGTTTGCGACGTACACGAAATTGGTCGTGCCGCCGGTAGACTTCACGCTCGTAGTTCCAGCACGGACGGCTACCCACACCGGAGTTGTTCCCGTACCGATCGACCCGGGTGAGATGGATGTCAAGACACCTGTTCCCGTCGAAACCCTGTATTGCGACAGAAGATTGGATCCCTCATCGACGACATATAAAAACTTTGATGAGGGATCGAGTGCCATGGCCACTGGGCCGGGCTGGGCTGGGAACGGTGAACCTGCGACGGGCGTAAGCGCACCATCGGGTGTGAGGCAAGTGGTGGATTGATTGTCGCAAACGCTGAATGCACTGACGTTATTGGAACCAAAGTTTGCGACATACAAGAAATTGCTGGTGTCAGCAGAGCCGTTTTTCAGATCGGTGATGATAAGGGCGTCAGGAGTTGTACCCACAGAATAAGGAACTGGCTGGGACAGGTTACCCGAGGCGTCCACATTGTACTCGGTGACGGTCCCGCCGACCTTATCCGTAATGTACAAAAACTTCCCGTTAGACGTAATCGCGACTGCCGACGGGTCGGTGCCGCTTGTCGCCGTGACTGTAGAAAACAGGGCAGGCCCCATGAGGCCCGTTCCAGACACAGTGAATATCGAAATGGTGGCGGATCCCTCGTTTACGACGAACAGGTGTCCGCCGGAATCCATGGCCATGCTGACGGGATCGATGCCTTGGGTTTGCGTCGAACCGGCGGCGGTCAATGTCCCGTCAGAGTTGACGGCGTAACCGGTGATACTGTTGCTGACGCTGTTGGCCACGAAGAGTGCATCCCCCTTCGGCGACAGCACAACCGCGGAGGGCATGCTGTCTGTCGCGACCGCTTTACCGTTTGCTGTGAATTTTCCCGTGCTTAGGTCAATGGTGTAGGGGGTGATCAGGCTATCTCCCTGGGTGGTCACGAAGAGCGCGCCCGTGCCGCCGGTGTTAGATGAATTCTTAGTGCTGCAAGCAGTTAAAAATCCCAGCGAAATCAAAACCGGCAAATACACCAACGCGCGAAACTTCATCCGCATTCTTTCTCCCTGGGAAGTAAAGCCATTTATTGTACCCATTTGTGTATCAGGAATACGTGGGAAGAGCAAACCTTGACCCGAGTAGTTGGAGCATGGGTTGCGGTTGTAAAGTTGCCTCGGACGATAACCGTGCCGCTGCATGTCGCGCCGCTTCGCGGCTGGAAACTTGGGGCTTGCCACGCTGCGGGGCACATGCTTCTCGGATCGAATATGCCGTCAACATGCTTCATCTTTCCAATTCCGCGGTGCTTGTTCCCCTGTCGTCCGCATTGCTCAGACAAGCCAGGCACAGTATTATTCTGATTGCTTCCGGCATTCCGCGACTATGCTGCAAAGGCGTATCGACGATCAACCTGCCATCTCTCGAAAGATGATTGGTGATTTATGAGACCTGCGAAGACCGCCGCAACAAGAGCGATGGGAAACGAGTGATATAAAAAGGTATGCCCATCTTCTGCCCTGGCTGCGGTACCGAAATGCCCGACGAATCATCGTACTGCCCGGGCTGCGGCGCGAGCACAGGCACTGCTGTCCCGGCCACAGCCGTACCGTGCGGGATCACCGCCGGAATTGGCGACAACATCGCCGGAGCACTGGCTTACTTCTTTTTGCCTGCCATTGTGTTTGTGCTGGTCGATCCGTTCAAAAGGAGCCGCTTTATTCGATTTCACTCTTTTCAAGCGCTCTTCCTTGCGATCGCGGCGATCATCGCCGGGCTCGCTCTGCGCCTTATTGTTGCTGTGTTGGGGCTGATCCCGGCTTTGGGTCAGTTGATTGTTTTATTGATCATGATGACCGTCGGTATTGGCTGCCTGGTCTTTTGGGTCGTGCTGCTGGTAAAAGCGCTCCAAGGTGAGTTGTTCAAGCTGCCGTTCATTGGCGCAGTTGCGGAGAAACAGGCGGGCATTGCGGTGGCACAGTAGCCGATTGAAACAGGCCGCTCTTGCTTGACAGAACCTCCGAGGAATGGCATTCCTATTAACTTTTACCCACATTGCAAGGGGAACGCTTGAGAGTTCGGGTTTTCTACCACGACAGGTGTTTTGATGGGGCTTCTTCGGCTGCGCTGTTCTCGCGATTCTACCGGGAGCGGATTCGCAATAATGTTGAGTTCGTCTTTTCAGGCCTGCTGCATCGCGCCGGATCTCTGTTCGATGAAAAGCAATTTGACGGCGACGAGAATGCAATCGTTGATTTCAAATATTCCAGTTCTCCAAAAATTACCTGGTGGTTTGACCACCATCAAAGCGCATTTCTTACCCCCGAGGATGCTGCGCATTTCGAGCAGGACCAGAGCAACCGAAAATTTTATGATCCGGATTTTAAGTCCTGCACCAGCTTTATCGCCGCTATCGCCGAGCAGCGCTTCGGGTTCAATCCGGCTCCGGTTTCGGATTTGACTCACTGGACTGACATCATTGATGGCGCCATGTATCCCGACGCGAAGACCGCGGTTGAGATGAGAGAGCCTGCGATGAAGCTGACGATGATCATCGAATCGGCGCAGGATTATGGATTTGTCGCGCGCCTGATTCCGCTGCTTGCCACAAAGCCATTGGCGAACATCCTAGAGGAGCCGTTTGTCGCGCCGCTGCTGAAACCCCTGCTGGAGAGGCATGAGCGGTCGATTGCAATTCTGAAGGAGCGTATTGAATCGAAAGACGGAACGCTTTTCTTCGACATCACTGATCAGGATCTCGAGGGCTACAACAAGTTCATTCCTTACTACCTGCATCCCGAGTGCACATACAGTGTAGGCCTGAGCAAGAGCAGCTTCCGCGTGAA
>WNFW01008000.1_pt1 | contig 11345 bp, 10 predicted proteins | sample 5400131 | NCBI WGS metagenome assembly WNFW01 (sample SAMN13153362, study PRJNA577476) | soil metagenome | isolation source: 20 cm soil or saprolite under grassland replicate 1 | place: USA:California | collected 2016-06-15
ATGTTCCTGGCGGAAGGTTGCAACTGTTCTGCGAATGATCTCTGCGTATTCAGCGCCGAGTTGAGCACGGGAACGTCCTGCGGCTCTCGCGTCGTTCTCCGTAACCCCCAAGACCACGCCGTTGCCCGCTAGAATTTCTGTCCAGGCACCGCGGTCTTCGGCGTGAATCTCTTCAACCCGGATCTCATTTTTCCTCGCTATGTTGACAATCCTTTGCTCAATATTTTCTGCACGTTCTTCCGCGGAAAGTCCGCCGATTGAAGAATGTACCAGGAAGATTGACCTGCCATCGATCTCTACCGGAGCGCTGCTGGCTGCCGTCGCTGTTTGTCCCTCGTCGCTGCCAAGCTCTTGGTTTGCATGCCGAGCGGAGGAGCTGACACTCAAAGCGCCCACCATTGCACAAGTCAATATGGGTCTCAGGATTATTCGCGCGGGTGAGACGGTGCAACGTTTCGTTCGCTGCGGCATTTGCGCTTCACGCATGCGGGTTTCGCCTATTTTGTAAACTCACCACGTGCGCCAAGGCAGAAATGGCGCTGTAAAGAAGTCGAGACTCTGGGAGTGAGCTGCATTTGCTATTGGACGACTGTATTAGCGGCACGGAGTTGTCCATCCAGAGGATGGCCGTCATCAGCTTGTTTGGGTTTTTAGCATTTGCCACCTGACAAAAGTGACAGTTTATTTGGATAGGGTCGTATTCCACCCTGGAATCGGTGAAACGCGAGTCGCCTTGCGCAGTGCCTAGGCTTGGTCTTGCAAAGCATGAGTTAACGGTGGCGAGGGATTAGGGAGACGAAGATGCGAGTTCCAAAACATGACATGGAAGATTGAGGCAATCCCGCCTGTCTTAGTAAGCATAACAGCGACGCAGGGACTCAGCCTGTACTTGGCGGAGGAAGCCTTCATTGTGCTCGCTGTCACAGCGGCGATGCTAATCATTGGATTTCTCTTTGCCACCGCCTTCATTTTGTTTTGGGAAGTGGCGCGTTTCGGATTTGTCTGGCTAAAAGCTAAAGTTGCGCTGATTACGGGCTTGTATAATGACCATTTCGCTCATCAAACGCCCGGCCCATTCAAGCGATGAAACTCCGCAAGATTTGACAAAGCGCACTCTAAGTCTCCAAGGGAATTCATCCCGCCCTTCCGATCTTCAGGCGAAGCTTAGATGGTGTCACGCACGAATGCCCCGTCCAGTCGCGTCAGCCGAAGATGTAAGACGTATTCCATTGCTTGCGACGCTTTCTGCCGCTGAGGCGTCGATGCTGCGAACGTGAAGATCTCGTTGCGGGAATGGAATTTCGATGCCGGCTTCTCTTAAGGCCTTGGCCACGGCGACAGTTACATCGCTCTGGAGCTGAAACCAGGTGTCTTGCCGATCTGACCAGAAGCGCAGCTCAAACTTCAGTGCGCTCTCGCCAAATCCCAGAAAGAAGGCCATGGGCGGACGCGCGAGCAAGACTCCCGGATGTGATTCCGCGACTCCTACGAGCAACTTGATCACCCGTTCAGGATCGGTGCCGTAAGCAACCCCGACGGGCACGTCAACGCGCCGCCACTGGGATGACAGCGTCCAATTGATAACTTGGTTCGAAATCAGGTTGCTATTAGGCACGATCACTTCCGCACCCTGGAACGTTAGGATCGTGCTAGAGCGTGCCCCGATCCGCCGAACCATGCCAACAAGGCCACCGACATCTACTGTATCGCCGACGTGGATGGGACGCTCGAAAAGCAGGATCAATCCAGAAACAAAATTGTTCACGATATTCTGCAGGCCGAAGCCAAGACCAACCCCAAGAGCTCCTGTAAGTACGGTAAATTTGTTCAGCTCGACACCTGCAGCGGACAGGGCAGCCAGCGCAGCCAGCAGGAGGAGGACGTAATAGGCGATCGTTGAAATGGCGTACGGTACGCCGCGGTTCAGCGGCAATCTTGGAAGCACAACCTTTCTCAAGAAGAACGTGAACGCGTTCGCGAGAGAGTAGCCGAACAACAGGATCAGTACAACGCTGAGGGCGCCCCCTAGGGTGAAATGCACCAGATCAAAGCCGATAGGGCGTTGGAACATATCGGCTAGAGCGCCCATCAAGCCTTCGTAGATAGTCAGCAGTCGTAACGTGGAGTTTAGCCACAACAACGAAGCCGCAAGACTTAAGAGGCGACCGCCCCAGCGCTCTATGGAATCCGTCCGCATTTTGGGCAGGGCGCGCGCCCAGTTCGTGTGCAGGAAGGTGCTGAGAATTAGGGTCAAGACGCGGACGCCGCAGTAAAGAGAAGCGGCTACGAAGGATCCAACCGAGGCACTCAGTCCTAGAACCTGAGCCAGGGAAACAAATCCGACGACGTTTGCCACGAGAGATGCGGCCAGTAGCACGAGACCCCCTCGGATTCCGACCATGAGAACTCGCGTCTTTCGGTTCAGACTCAGTAGCGGGCCTATCCTCGATGGACGTACAAGCCAGGAAAAACTGACCAAAGCGCCAAGAACAAGCAGGGCGTAAAGCTCGCGCCTGAAAGGTGGCGGAAGCTGAATGAGCAGGTACGCAACACTAAGTGCGTATAATATGGCTAGGACATACAGAAGAATCCGAAGCTTGGACTCGGTCAATGGAGCCAGTAGTCGCAACATGGGAACTAAGTAAAACAGGTAAAAGACGAATGCGATGGCGATGGGTGTCGAAGCGACATATTGCCCTGTTCCGATCAGAACCACCAAAAGCGCTACTGAAAACGGGCGGCCCAATACCTGGTGCGCTTCGGCTGAAACTTCGGGCAGCGACGCAACGTAACGCCTAAGTTTGAACACACCAAGGAGCGCCAAAAGGTAAACCGTCGCGAGGATAAACGGGACGATTTTGTGTGCGCCCAAAAACTCCTTAGCGCTTGTAAAGGACCGGTCAAAGGGCCTGTGGAAAGAGGGTCCGATGTTTCGCTCCAGTGCCTGCGAATCGCGCGCTTCCCAGAGCGGACGGCCGTCCAGTTGTAGGAGACGACCGCGTTCGCGCTCGCGCGCTTGACGCACGCGCGCCAATATGTCCGAGATTTGCTGGTCTTGCTGAGAGATCCGATTTTGCAAAGTAAGCACTACATTTAGCTGCTCTTGTGCTTGCCATTTTGCAGCCTGAATCTTGTCCAATTGTTGCTTTATGCGCTCGACAATGGCTCCGATTCCTGGAGATTTGTGAATCTGGATCCAAGTGGCCACCCACTCCGGTTGTTGGGCTTCAAGTGTTTGGACCTGCTCCTCCAGTTTCCCCGCACGCAGCGTCAAGAGCTTGCGTTCTGCGGCGTATTCAAGGCTCCGAGAGCGCCAGTATCGCTGCTCGTCCTCCAAATCCAGCGATGTGGGGTCACCGGCCAAGAGATCCCTGGTTTGCAGAGCTCGCCGACGAGTCTCTGCAGCCTGTTCCTCGGCTTTCGTTTGTGACTCCTGGAGTTCAGACTTGGGTATCAGTTGGCTGCTGATTTCTTGCAAGAGGTGGTCTAACTCCTCCGCGCGGTCAGCGATCTGCGCCAGAGGAATAGTTTGGTCCACAGATCGAGTTGGAGGAACTGTCGGAGCTTCGCTCTCTTGCGACTGCTTAGAGTTGTTCGAAGGTGTCAACCGTACGGGCAGCGTCTGGGCCTGAATCCCGCGAATGAGCGGTGGGAAGGAAACGAACAACAGCGCGACGGCGACAATGCAGGGGGCAAATCGGTCAAGAATTTCCCCAAGGACTGCTCCTCGGGGGATGCGATGAGATGACCCATGTTGGGTCAAAGGTGTATACCCTCTTCTTCCTAGGTCTAAGTCGGCTGGAGTACACGCCAGACATGTTGTTCCGTGGGGTATTTGTCTCACACTGTCAGAACTAACAGATAGCTGTCGTCCTGTACTCAGCAACCGGCAGGTGAGTAGCTTCGCGAAAAACATTCTCTGCTGGAGGCGCCGTGAGTAAGCTCCGCAGGCACAAAGAACCGGAGAATCCTGCGCCGCCGAATACGGCGCAGCCTCAATCGGGGCTTGCCGGCGTGCCCCACGAGATAGTAGAGGCTATCTTTCAAACTACAACGAGAATTGCTATCGTATTCAACAAATACGGAATAAAGGCGGAAGCCGGGCGGTGTGAGAGGCGCCGGACCTCCGATGGACATACAAACGGAATTGCAAGGGGACCTCTTGCTGGTTACGCTGACTGGCAAAGTGGACCTGAGCTCCTCGGTGCGGCTTTTGAACCAAGCCTTTGATATCGCGGCGGAGACCCATGCCTACAAAGTTCTCTTCAATGGGCTTGCTGCGACAGGGAGTCTTTCCACTCTCGAGAGGTATGAACTGGGGTCGACGGTAGCGGCGCATGTGACCCAGCTTCGGACGAATCCAAAGATCGCGTTCGTTGGTGTCTCGCCAACAGTGAATGGATTTCGCTGTGCGAGTTGCCCAAAATCGTGATATCGCAGTTGAGTTGTTTCGCGACGTCTCAGAGGGCTTGGCGTGGCTTAGCAAGTGGCCGGCTCCCGAGAAACCAGGCAGCATTTCGCCCTAGGTGCTCCTGATTCTTCTGGCATTGTCCCCATCCTGAACGATGCACCCCGGAATCTGAACTCTGCATCGCCCTGTCACTTTTGACAGTTAACGAAGCGCATTCGCTTGCGGGACTGTGGACGCACTCGGAAAGTAATCCCGGAAGCCCAAGAGACGGTATTGATGCCGGCAGGCCGAGAGGCGGCTGGCGCAAGCGGGTATGAAAAAACCGGACTCGACAGGATTACACCACGGTGACAGGAAGGGTGTAGTGACATGAAACTAGCAAAAATACTCAAGGTCGTAGCTCTCTTCGCTGTGACGCTGCTCGCGGCATCAGTGGGGTTCACGCAGGAAGAAAGCTTCGATGCGCGGGAGCTGAATTTTCGGGCGTACGTAACGTTGCTGAGGGCTGATATCAAAGCGCAGCGAAAAGATATCGTTACACAGCTCATGGAATTCAACGACACCGATGCCGCGAAGTTCTGGCCGATTTTCCAACAGTACGACGCCGAGCTCACTACGATCGGCGATGGCCGCACGCAGCTCATCGTGGACTATGCGCGGGACTACGAGAGCCTCACCAATGATCAGGCCGATGCGCTTATGAGCAAGGCTTTTGAGCTGGAAGCCCGGCGGGCCCAGCTGAAGAAAAAATATTTCGACAAAATGAAGACTGCCCTTTCGGCAACCCAGGCAGCCAAGTTCTTTCTGATCGAAAATCAAATGCAACACATAGTTGATCTTCAAATCTCGGCCGGCTTGCCGGTGGTGAAAACGGCTTCGAACTGAGGGTTCGGCCTAGAAGGAAGGAGCAAGAGATGCGAAATTCAGGGAAGCATCGACGGGGCACGCTCGTCGCTACGCTTGCGGCCTGTGCAGGAATAGCGGTGGTGATGCCGGCTTGGGCCCAGCGCAAGATGGTGACGGTGCCAACAGGGTCTGCAGCACTCCCGGCGACGACCACCAACCCGGCCGCGCAAGGTAAACAAAAGATTACAGTTCCCGCAGGAACGCGAATCCTCGTCCGCATGATCGACTCCATAGACACCAACAAGCAAAAGACGGGTGATCGTTTCACGGCAAGCCTAGAGACCAACCTCCAGACGGCAGACGTAGTTGTGGCACCTAGGGGGAGTATGGTCCACGGCCGTCTTGCACAAGCATCGTCTGCGGGCAAGATGTCTGGGAGTTCCCAGCTCACGCTTGAATTGACAGACATCGTTATTAATGGCACGGCTTATCCGCTGCTCACCAGCTCGTACGAGATCAAGGGCAAGGGCGAGGGCAAGAAGACAGCGGGTAAAGTGGTAGGCGGTGCAGGGTTGGGCGCGCTCATCGGGGGTATTGCAGGGGGAGGAAAAGGTGCGGGAATTGGCGCGCTCGTCGGGGCCGTTGGTGGAACTGCAATTGCTGCGTCCAAGAAGGGTGAGCAGCTGCAGATCCCGAGCGAATCTTTGCTCGAGTTCCGGATTGAGCAACCCGTGAAACTCCCTGTGGCGGGCTAGTCTGGCCCGACATTTCCAAGGCATGTGAGGCGACCACTTCATAAGCGCGGTTACACTGGTTAGAACGGACTGGAGTTCCGGATTAACGCGACTTATCGGGACTTAGCCGATTTCAACACTGCCAGAGGGCTTTGCAAGCGATGGCAATTTAGGCCTCCAGGACGGCATGTCCAGCGTTGCTGTCTGCAGTGGCGAATTTTCAACGAATGCTTTAGGAATCGGGCGCGGCCTTTCCTTTCCTGAGTGAGTGCAATTCGCTCGTGGGAACCATGAGTTCTGCGAACCCACAGTCCAAACAGACCAAAACACTCTGGCAAACGTAGACGGGAGGAACACGCACTCCCTTTGGGTCGGGGAGGCTGGCTGTCAGCTCTCCTTCATACTTTTGTAAATTCTCAGATTTGCAAACCTTACATGGCATTTTCACCCCGAACCGACAGCTGCCCGAAGCGAACAGAGTACTCGCGCAACGCTGTCTCGTCGCTTGAAAAAAAAGTCTATCACATTACCCCTACCATTTGACCATGTCGGGCTCGGTGACGTGGACACGTGCCGGGCCCGGCTGGGTCGGGTCTCTAGATGACTGGCATTCTTTACAGTGGAGACGACATTTTCTTCCGAATATGCTGGGCTTCAGCGATCAGGATTGCCGCGCTTGACGATTAGCATCGCTGGAACGAACAACGTGCCCTATGATCGGCATAGATGCTCTCTGGGCGTGCAGGCATCGGACGGGCTGATTGAGCAAAGTGAGAATACTTCTCGCAGACGATCACCCGCACTTTCCGGAGATGGAAGAGCGGCTCTTAGAACCGGAGTTCGAGGTCGTTGGAAAGGTCTGCAATGGCCAAGCCTTGTTTGAGGAGGCCATGCGGTTGAGGCCTGAGGTCATTGTGACAGATATTTCGATGCCCATTCTTAATGGCATCGAAGCCGCCGACCGTTTGAAGGAATCAGGCTGCAATTCGCGGATCGTCTTTCTGACCGTTCACTCGGACACCGAGTTTGTGCGCAGATGTCTCTCTGCCGGTGCTTTTGGATACGTTTCGAAGTCCCGAATCGCCAGTGAGCTCGTACCCGCCATTCGTGAAGCTCTGGCGGGTAACATCTTCGTTTCGCGATATTTGCCACACCATGACGAACCGTAGAGCCGTGCTTCTTGGTTGATTCAGCCGCCATGGTCGGTGTCGCTTATAGGTCTAAACGCATGCCAGCTTCGCAACCTGCAGCCACACCTGAGCACTTGAAGTCTCGATTTCTCGGCGGACTCGCTCCGCGTGACCTTAAGGTCGTTCTGGCCGCTGCTAGGCAGAGGCAGTTCTTCGCCAATTCTGTAGTCGCAAATCAAGGCCATCCCGCTGATTATCTTTTTCTGCTGACAAGAGGCCGCGCTCGATTTTTCTTCAACACGCGCGAAGGGAAGAAAGTCGTTCTTCTTTGGCTTACGCCGGGAGAAATATTCGGCGGCTCAGCACTCTTAAATCTCGCGGCCCATTACCCAAGGTTGCTGGAAAACGCATTGCTCATCGCATCGGATTATTTGGCTTGGTATCTTGCTGACCACGTAGCTCTGATCAGCCAGAGAGCTCCTCAAAGACTCGCCCGCGTCCTGGTCTGTCTGGCCGAGACCATTGGCGACAAAACTTCAGAGGGTTTCGAATTCGATGCCACGAACGAGGAGCTGGCAAGCGCAGCAAATGTTACCGCGTTCACCGCAAGTCGGCTCTTGAGCGAATGGCAAAGTAATCGTGCCATCGTGAAGCGTCGTGGCAAAATTCTCCTCCGCTCTCCCGAGAGACTTCTCGTACATACAGCCTGACCGCCGGTCTCCTTCCGTTCTTTCTTTACGCGACTGCCGTCATTTCCGATTGCCGTAGCGCAAGTTCGAAGTTGCTCATGCGCAACGACTCCCCCGCCTTGCGAATGTAACACTGCGCAGTGGCCATCTCTCCAGAAAACGGTGGGGTAACTTTCGGAACATGAACATCGAGGAGACAGTGGAATTGCTACAGTCAACAGTGCGCGTACTCGTGGTGGATGATGTCGAACTTTGGCAAACTTTTGTTCACATGCATCTTGACAAGGAACCGAACCTGCACGTCATCGGGGTCGCAGCCGATGGATTGGAGGCTGTTCGGAAAGCAGAAGAACAGCTGCCGGATTTGATCTTGCTGGGCGTCAGCCTTCCCAAGTTGAACGGTCTCGAGGCCGCCCGACAAATTCGTGAAGTCGCCCCTAAATCGAGAATACTCTTCTTGAGTGTGGAGTCTGATCCCGATGTTGTGCTAGGCGCCTTTAGCGCGGGCGGACTTGGCTACGTTCTTAAGTCGGATGCCGCTCGGGATCTGCTTGCGGGCATCGAATCCGTTCTTCTCGGCAGGCGATTTGTCAGCAGAAGCCTGTCGGATTTCGGCGATGTGACTTGAATCTGTGGCCCAGGGAGGTTAGCCCGGCTGGCTCGAATCTATGCCCGCTTGATAATCACGACTGTTAGATCGTCTTGCTGCTTGGTGCCGCCGGAAAACGCAATCGTGGCTTGATACAAAGCGGAGATGATTTCCCTCGGTTGCTTTTCTTTGGAGATCCGGATGACCTCTTCCAATCTCTTGGGGCCGAACAATTCTCCTTGCGAATTAGCCCACTCAAAGAAGCCATCCGTCGCCAACACCAGCAGGTCGCCCTTATTTAGCTCGAGAATTTGTGGAGGCTCAGAAACAAGCTTAGCAACGATGCCGAGCGGCAGCCCTTGCGCCCCCATCTCTTTAAAGGAATCTTGCTTCAATACATAGAGGAACAGCGGTCCATGGCCTGCTGAAAGCAGCTCTACACGTGGACACCCCGGAGCACAAACCGCCGCTACAAACGTTACAAAACGCCCCTCCCCGATGTCATCTGCGAGCGCCGCGTTGATTTGTTCCATGGCGTCAAATAGCCCGTTCCCCGCCCGGAAGTTGGCCCTCGCATAGGCACGACAGACTGCTGCGAGGAGCGCGGGACCAATCCCGTGACCTGTCACATCGGCCAAGGCCACGACCACTTTCCCATCCGCTAGAAGCTGCCAGTCATAGTAATCTCCGCCAGTCTGATCGGCAGGTTGGTTCCATCCAGCGATCTCGAAGCCTTCAATCTGTGGCATCGTTCTTGGAAGCAGAGACTGTTGTATCGATCGGGCCACCTCGAGGTCATGTTCCAAGCGATCCACTTGACGTCGCATTTCTGCCTCGCGGAGCGCGGCGTCGACCTGCTTTCGGATTTCCCCTGCTACTACCGCAGCAACAAACCCTGCAATGATGAGGGCGGTGGCATAACCGAAAACAGCTTTTTGCGGGGAAAGCAAGGATGTGCCCCCGCTGATCGAAGGTCGCCAACCGAGATATGCCGCTGCAGCAAGATAGCTAACAGCTGCTGTCACTCCAGAAAGTCTGCAAAGCGCAGGATTTAGGCGGAGCGTGGAAAGGATGATAAACACAAAAAAAGCCAGGCCCGCGGGGTTTGCCAGTGGTCGGTAAATTGGATCGATGGATGCACTAGATAGAAAAGCGACGGCAAGAGCCGGCAAGAGAGTTTCCAATAGGATGTTGCTCAGCCATATCCAATTCCCAAGTTCTCGAACTCTCTGAATTGCGCGATTCACTGCGCGCAGCATCACAAATTCATAGGTGACAAAAAGGCTCAGCAACCCGAGCATCATGAGCCACGAGACGAAGTTTTCGCGGCCGCCGCCTAGAGTAATTCCTCGAATCGTTCGCAGCAAGAACGCCGCAATGATAGCCCCCAGAACGATACGAATTCGGAGGTGCTCGCTTTTCAGGAGAGCCTCCCGAAAGGCAATCGATTCGTCACGCGAGTTAGTCATCGTTCTATTGCCGGCGCGGGTGACCAGCAGACCTTTGTTTCATTCTTCGGCGCAAATGACCTCATTGACGAACCCCGGGCAACCAGAGAGCCCGTGGATGGGCGTCAACGACAAGCTCAATAGTAAGGGGGAACGGTCGGCTCTCGAAGACGGTACCGATCTCATGATGGTCACATCTTGGACCGTATTCGCTCGACGTTTCATGATGTCACTGTAAGTTTTGCCAGATGCTTCATTCGCATTACGCGGCATAGCGTAGTGACTGCGGACATACCGATTGTGGACTTCCGATCGGCGCCAAAATGAAGCTCTCACTCTCGCGCAGCTCGATCCTAACTGCGCTCGCCATCGCGATTCTGTTAGCGGCGCTGCCGAGTGCGATTGCAAGGCTCGTGCGGACTGGGGATCCCTACTTATTAACTCAGCGATTCTTTGAGGACATGTTTGCGCGTCTCTCGGGAGTCGGCCGTTTACGCTTTATTCTGCAACCCGTGGCCGCGCTCCTCGTCGGCACACGTGACGGCATAAAAGACTCACGGGGAGGATGCCCGCCCTTTTTGGCAGGGCTGGTGTCCCACCGGGCACTCAGGACGGAGCTCATACGAAGTGCATTTGCCTCGGTCCGCGACCTGGTGGCGATCGCGATAATTCTGGACGTCATCTCTCAATTCCTCATTTTCCAGGAGGTTCATCCAGGCGCCGCATTGGTACTTGGTCCCTTGCTAATCACCGTACCGTACTCGATATCGAGGGCCTTGGCGAATCGGATCGCCCGGAGACGGGGTCAGCAAGCGCCAGTCATTCGCCCCGGCTGATTTCCCTGAGAAGTGGTCTCGCCGCGTGAAGTGGCAGGTCGCAATACGATCACCTCTTTAGAGACGCCGAGTTATGTTTACTTGGACTGCGGCTTCTATACAGATATGATTCGACACCAGGTGCTATCGTAAAGGGCGCTTCGCGCATCGGGCCGTGGGTTTTTATCGCTTCATCCTAATAATGACCGGTATATGAGTCGTGCGCGTTCGCTACGTCCCTGCGCATCTGCGCATCTGCGCATCTAAGTCCTTGCGAAATATCGTTACTTTGTGATATATCGTCCGATCTTGGATCCATACGCCGCGCTCTTCCCGCTGCTGGGCTAGAGCATCTGAGGAACTTATGAAATTGCCACGACTGATCTTAGCCGATGACCACACCCTTGTCGCTGAGGCTTTACGTCAGCTCTTTGCTCCCCACTTTGAGGTTGTAGCGACCGTTGCCGATGGCCGCGCACTCCTGGATTCCGCTACACGCCTTAAGCCCGATGTGGTTGTGGTTGATATTGCTATGCCATTGCTCAATGGACTGGAGGCTAGCCGGCAACTCAAGCAGAGGGTACCTGGTGTCAAAATCATTTTTCTGACCATGAACGAGGACCCTGAACTTGCTGTGGAGGCCATGAAGTCAGGTGCATCAGGGTACGTTTTGAAGAAATCTG
>WNFW01012539.1_pt1 | contig 11345 bp, 13 predicted proteins | sample 5400131 | NCBI WGS metagenome assembly WNFW01 (sample SAMN13153362, study PRJNA577476) | soil metagenome | isolation source: 20 cm soil or saprolite under grassland replicate 1 | place: USA:California | collected 2016-06-15
CGATGCGACCGCCGCACGGGAGGAGCTTCTCGCCCTCGGTCCCGGGCGGATGGGTGAGTTCGACCTCGCGAGCGCCCCGCGGGTACGCTTCGCGCGATGACCGAGGGCGCGCGCGAGTGGGCCAAGCGGCTCGGCGCGGTCGGTGTGTGGACGCACGATGTCGAGCGAATGTCCGCCGCGGACGCAGGGGACTACGTGCACGCGATCGAATCGTTCGGGTTTGAAGCGCTCTGGATTCCGGAGAGTCTCGGCAGTAAGGAAGCCTTTGCTCACGCGAGCCTCCTCTTGGGCGCGACGACGAATCTCGTCATCGCGACCGGCATCGCCAACATCTGGGCGCGCGACCCCGTCGCGATGGCGAACGGAGCCCGCACTTTGGTCGACGCTTACCCCGGCCGCTTTCTGCTCGGGCTCGGCGTGAGCCATGCCCCGATCGTGCAGACGCGCGGGCAGAGCTACGCGCGTCCGCTCGAGTACATGCGCGAGTACCTCGACGGGATGGATGCCGCTCCGTACGTCGGACCGAAGGTCGACGTGCCCCGGGTGCTCGCGGCTCTTGGGCCGCAGATGCTGCGGCTCTCCGCCGAGCGCACGCTCGGTGCGCATTCGTACTTCGTCCCGATGGAGCACACCACGGTCGCGCGCAAAGAGCTAGGCGCCGCGCCGCTTCTCGCGGTCGAGCAGGCGGCGGTCCTGAACGAAGATCCCGTCGCCGCGCGCGGGATCGCACGGCGACACATGAAGCGTTACCTCGAGCTCGACAACTATGTGAACAATCTGCGGCGCCTCGGGTGGGGCGATGCGGACCTCGCCGAGGGCGGCAGCGACAAGCTCGTCGACGCCATCGTCGCTTGGGGCGGCACCGGCGCGATCAAGGGTCGCATCGACGAACACCGGAAGCGCGGCGCCGACCACGTCTGCCTTCAGGTGCTACGCGCCGATCCGAAGGGCTCGCCGACCGCGGATCTCGAGCGGATCGCGAAGGTGGTGCTCTAGCTCCCGTCCTTCTCCGGAAACTCGACCGGTGTGAATCCGGGCTGGTCCCAACCCAACACGGTGTAGGGCGGGAGATTCACCGCCTCGACGCCGCGAAGCTCGGGAATGTCGCCGAGCAGCGCGCGCTCGATCCCGCTCTTGAGCTGCAGCGTCGCGACGAGCCGTCCCGTCCGCGGCCGCGTCACCGAGACACGGATCCGGGCGATCGCATCCTCCACGTCGACGAGCTCGACGTGGCCGCCCGTCCTGGAGAGATAACGCTCCATCTCGGTGAGCTTCGCGGCAACGCGCTCGGCGAGGTCAGCCATCTTGAGCGAGCATACGGAAACCTATTCGAGGAGGTCTGCCTTGTGTTATCCGCCGGGCGCTCAACCGCCCGACGTTCCCTTCGATCTCCTTCCTCCGATGATCGGTGGATCCGGCGGCGAGGGCGTGACCCTGACGAGCGCCGATGGAACGAAGTTCCGCGCGCATCTTGCACGTGCCGGAGAGGGCGACGCGGGCGTCGTCATCGCGCCGGACGTACGCGGGCTGCACTCGTTTTACGAGGATCTCGCCGAGCGGTTCGCGTCGGCCGGCATTCACGCGATCGCCTTCGATTACTTCGGGCGTACCGCAGGGATGGATCGGCGCGCGGACGACTTCGACTACATGCCCCACGTGCGCCAGACCACGCCGAAGAGCGTCTTCGCTGACATCGCCGCGAGCCGAGCGAACCTCGAGAAAGAGACCAAGGCCCGCCGCGTGTTCGTGCTCGGCTTCTGCTTCGGCGGACGCATCGCCTTCCTGTCATCGGCCGAACAGCCCGGTCTCGCCGGCGTCGTCGGCTTCTATGGCCGGCTCGGCAAGCGCGAGAACGAGGTCTGGCCGGTCCCGGCGGAACAGGCGGCGCGCATGCGCGCACCCGTACTCGGTCTCTTTGGCGGCGACGACGCGAGCATCCCTTCGACCGACATCGCGGCCTTCGATAGCGCACTGACGAGCGCGAAGCTGAAGCACCACCTCGAGACCTACCCGGGTGCGCCGCACTCGTTCTTCGACCGAACGTTCAGCGAGCACAAGAGGGACTGCGACGACGCCTGGCGGCGAGCCCTGGCGTTCATGAAGACCGGCGACCCGGCGAAGAGAGGGTGACCCTGGACGGCTCGATCGTCGCCTTCACAGGCATCGCGGCGCTGCTCACGATCCTGCCTGGGGCGGACATGGCGCTGGTCGCGAAGGTCACGTTGCTCGACGGAAGGCGTGCGGCGTTCTTTACGAGCCTCGGCATCTGCACCGGCCTGCCCGTCCACGCGACCGCATCGGCGCTCGGGCTCTCGCTCATTCTCGCGACGAGCGCCGAAGCTTTCACGGTGGTGAAGTTCGCCGGTGCCGCATACCTCGCCTATCTCGGGGTCCGCACGATCCGGGACTCGCTTCGGCCCGGCAACGATGCCGTGGCCGTGGCGACCCGGGCCCGCACGTCTCGCGCCGCCTTCGCGCAGGGCTGGCTGTCGAACGTGCTGAACCCGAAGGTCGCGCTGTTCTACCTGACCTTCCTGCCGCAGTTCATCTCACCGGGCGACAACGTCCTCGCCAAGTCGCTTCTGCTGGCAGGGATCCATGCGGTGCTGGGCCTCGTCTGGCTGCCGCTGTACGCATATGCGATCGACCGCATCGGCGCGGTCGTCCGGGGGGCGCGACGCTGGCTGGAGCGCGTGTCGGGCGCCGCCCTTGTCGGCCTTGGGGTGCGTCTCGCGCTCGAGCGTCGCTGAGCGCTTCACGCGATACGGAACACCGCCGTCGAGTCGGCTAGCCTCAGGTTGATGCGCTCTTTCTGGCTCTTCGTCGTCGGCACGGTCGGGTTCGTGCTGATCAGCTACTTCGAACAAGTCCCGGTGCTCGGCTGGCTCGGCGCCCTCATCTCTGTTGTCGCCTGGGTCACGCTCGGACGCGCGCTCGCACGGGAGGGAGCGTCCGCGACGATGACGTCCGGGATCCTCGGCGCATGGACCGGATTTGTCGGAGCCTTCAGCGGGTGGGCGTTCCAAACGGGGAATCTGTTCGGCCTGACGACGCCCGGCCTCGACCGCCTGGGCGCGGGCTTCGGCTTCGTGGGCGCTTCGCTCGGTCTCCTGTACTGGCCGTTGATCGGAGCGCTGGTGTGCGCCGCGGCGGCGTTCTTCTCCTTAGGACGCCGACTGGCGTAGGGCTACCGACAGAGAGACGGAACCGCGGGTGGCACTGGCGAGCGGGTTGTGCGCGAGCCGCGGGTGCCCCGGGAACCGGCCACGCGGAGTGAGCGCAGCGAACGACGCGGAAGGTCGGGAGGGTGCGGCGAGCGCGCGGCCCCGAGCCAGGGACAGGACCCGCGGTTTCGTGATCGAGAAAGTGCCGCGTTAGGCGACGCGGCGGCGTTTGTGAGAAACGTAGTCGACGAGAACGTATTCGCCGAGATGCTCCGGTTCAACGTAGAAGGCCCGCCCATTGTTGATCTTCGACATCTGATTGACGAAGTCGACGAGGTAATGACCGCGGGCGAGCATGAAGGTGTTGATCGTGATGCTCTCGCGCGTGCAGCGGATCACCTCGCGGAGCGTCGCCTCGAACGTGCGCTTCGTCGGCGGGTAGTTGAACTGCGGATACGTGGCCCCGGGCTCGAAGTACGCGGTCGGCTCGCCGTCGGTGATGAGGATGATCTGCTTGTTCTTGCCGCGAGACCGAGAGAGAAGCGTGCGCGCCGTCTCGAACGCGTGCTGCATGTTCGTCCCATACACGTACTCGTTCCAGGTGAGCCGCGGAAGATCGGCGGGCTTCAGCTGCGTCGCGTACGCGGAGAAGCCCACGATGTAGAGGTCGTCTTTGGGGAACGTCGAGCGGATCAGTGAGTCGAGCGCGAGCGTGACCTTCTTGGCGGCGAGAAAACAACCGCGAAAGAGCATCGAGCGGCTCACGTCGACGAGGATCGCGGTGGCCGATTGCGTGACCAGCTCGGTGCGGTAGACGTCGAAGTCGTCGGCGGTGAGCTTCACGGGGACCTTCGCGCCCTGGCGGATCACCGCGTTGCGGACGGTCCCCGGCAGGTCCAGGAGGAACGGATCGCCGAACTCATAGGTCTTGAGCTCGTCCGTCGGATCACCTCCGCGGCCGCGCGACTTCGAGCGGTGCCCACCGAACGCGTCCTTCTTGAGTGTGGAGAAGATCTCCTCGAGCGAGCGCTGGCCGATCTTGCGGATCCCGCGCGGCGTCAGCTCGTAGCGCTCGCCGTCCTTGCGAATGAGTCCGGCTTCCTCGAGGAGCTCGGTCATACGGCGCAGCTCGTCGAGCGCCTGCCGCGCTGAGGGCCCCGCCAGGCGTTCGACCTGGTCGCGGTCGAGCGATTCGAGGTCGTCGGAGTTTCGCGCGCCACGGACCGTGTCCTCCATGTCCGAGATCTGGTTCATCTCGTCCATGAGTCCGAGCGCCTCGGCGAGCGTGAGCGGCTCGTCGCCGGACGTCGCGTGGTCGTAGCCGTCCATCGGCATGAGCTGACCGAGCGTCTCGGCGAGATCGTTCATCGCATCCTGCAAACCCGGATCGTTGAAGGCCGCGCCGAGCAGCTCCTCGAGCTGCGAGCGCATGTCCGAGGACATGGATTGCCACAGCGAACGCATCGCAGCCATGCCCTGCGCGAGCTGGCGGAGGAGATCGTCCCAGTCCTTCGCGCCCCCGGCGAGCTCGGGGTATTGCCGCTGGAACGCCTCGAAGTCCGGTTCGCCGCCCTCCATGCGCTCCTTCAGCGCGCGATTCAGGTCCCGGATCATCTGTCGCGTGCGCTCGAGCTGCTCCGGCGTCAGGTTTTGAAGCGACTCGCGCATGTTCTTGAAGTACGAGCCGAGGACCTGCTGCTGGAGCTCCTTGAGAAGCTCCTGGTATTTCTGAGCCGCCTTCGGTTCTACGAATTCGTAGTCCTTGAGCGCGCGTACGGCGCGTCCGAAATCCTCAGGCAATGCGTCGAGCTGGGCCATTCGTTCGGACGCGAGCTTCTCCATCGCCGCCTTGAGCTGTTCGTTCGGCGCTTCCGCGTTGCGCCGCCGATCGAGTCCCTCGCGCTCGAGCTTCTTCACCTCCTCGAGCTTCTCCTTGAGCTCGTCGAAGGTTTTCGACAGATCGTGCCGCTGCGCACGCCGCTGCTTCGCGGTGCGCAGCCGTTCGAGGAGGTCCTTGAGGCCCTCCATCCGACCGGGTATGCCCCAGCGCGAGAGGCGCGCCATGGCGTCCTCGAGATCGCCGCCGGAGAGAAGCTCGTCCGCCATCGCGCCGAGAAGCTCCTCAGCCTCGAGCGCGTCGAGGCGCTGGGTGCCGTCCCAGCGCGAGTACCGAACGTCGCTGAACGGCTGCGCCAGCCCGGGCGGATCGTTGCGCGGATCGCTCGGGGCGGGATCCTGCATCAGGCTCTGAAGGTGGAGCGGGTCTCGCCACGCTCCTTGTTCAGCTTGCGGTTGAGGTGGAGACCCTCGAGGACGAACTCGACGGCGGCCGCGATCGCCGCGGGATTCCCGGTCGCACCGAGCTTTGCGACCGCGCCCTTCATTCCCGGTATCTGAAGCGCCTGCTTCACGTACTCCTGGCTCGAGAGCGTGGGCGAGACATGCATCGTCGCGCCGCGCTGGAACGCCGCGAGGAGCGAATCGAACTCGACGAGCGAGAACGTCCGGTTGAAGACGTTGAGAACCGCACGCTGCACCAGCCGGTCGATGACGCGCTCCTCGGAGACCTCGCCGACTGACTCGAGCTCGATCTTGCCTGCGGTCGACGCGACGACCGCGGGCAGATCGCTGATCCGCGGCACGACGCTCGTCTCGCCGGTGCGGAGCGCGCGCTTGAACGCCGCCGACACGAGGTTCTCGTAATTGGCGACGGTCACGCGGACCGAAACGCCGGACCGCTGCGAGATCTCGGGCGAACGCCGGGCGAGCTGCGAGATCTCCGCGAGGAGCTCCTTCATGTAAGCCGGCACGATCGTGGTGATGCCTTCGTCGACGAAGACCTGCCGCTCCTGCTCCATGATGCCGACCTCGGTCGCGATCTCTTTCGGTTAGTGGGTGCGGATCTGTGAACGGGTCGACCTCGCCGATGAGATCGGCGATCGAGATGTCCGGGGTCGCGAGCTTCTCGCTGTACCGCTGATCCGGTGTGAGCCACACAAGCTCAACCGAGTCGCCGTCGTTGGCGACACGGTACTTGCACGCTGCGCAGATCGGAGCGAAGGGATCATCGTTGATCTCGCAGCCGGCGATCGCGGGTACGGTCTCATCGAGGAGCTCGATGAGCCGCCGCGCGATGCGCGTCTTCGCCTGGCCGCGTTCTCCAAGAAAGATGATGTCCTGCCCCGAGAGGATCGCGTTCTCGATCTGCGGGATGACCGTCGTCTCGTATCCGACGATGCCCTTGAACATCTCGCGCTTCGCGGCGAGCGCCGCGATGAGGTTCCCGCGGAGCTCTTCCTTCACGGTCTTCGGCCTGTAGCCGGTCTCGCGAAGCGCGCCGATGGTCGTGGCTTGTGTCATACGGTCGGATCTCCTCGCATATCGATCGGTGTCGCCTCTCCACGGTACTCGGCCAGGGCCGCGCGGACATCGGGAATTTCGCGGCGTCGCGTCTGGAGCAGGTCGCAGAGAAAACCCGTGCGACGCTCCAGCTCCGCCGCCACGACATCGATGTCCTCGTGCCGGCGCTTCGCCACGAGCTCAAGCTCGGCGTCCTCGTCGTGGTCATGCTCGTCCGTTGCCTCGCGGTGCTCGACGAGCGGCAGAAGCCGGAGGCCGGTCCCGTCCCGTGGGGTCAGGCGATGCAGCGTCACGACGCGGCGCGCGTACTGACCGCCGATGGTCGCGTACACCCGCATCACCATGAGCAGATCGACGCGGGCGAGATCGCCCGGCGCGACCCCGAGCTCGCCGGTCAGCTGCGCGATCGCTTCGTCTGCACTATCGGCGTGTAGCGTCGAGCCGAGCGCGTAGCCCTTCCGAAGGGTCTCGAAGGCGCGGACAGCCTTCGGGCCCCAAAGGTACACGGGCAGGTGAGAGGACAGCTCGTTCCCGAGAAGGATCGTGCGCTCGGGGGCGGTCTGCTTCAGGTAGTCGAACGTCTCGACCCAACCGCGCAGGAATATGCGGCGGACGTCGTTTGGAAGGAAGTCGAGTAATGCCGTGAGCGTCGTGGTCTTTCCCGAATGCGGCTGCTCCGCCGCGATGAGGATCGATCCGTGCGCCTCGAGCACCATCCCGCAGAGCGCCGCGGTGCGCGCATCCATGTTCCGCGCCTCGAGGAGCTCGGTCACCGACATCGGAACAGGCGGTTCCCAGTTCCAGCCCCACCAACCCACCGGCATGTCGTAGTCGCGCGGGGACAACGGACGCTCGACGAGGCTTTGACGGCGGTATTGCACGGCCTTCGACTCCTTCGCCGAGCCTAGCACGCTATCCTGCGCACTCACGGTGCCTCTGGACGAACGGAACATCGATGATCCCGCGCGGCTCGCGGACGAAGCGCGCGAGATCGTGCAGAAAGCGGCGACGGAGCTGCGAGCGCAACGCATTCCCATCGAGACGGAGCCTCCGACGGTCTTCAAAGCGGATTGAGCTTCGCCGAAATCCGGTTCGCGACCGCGGCAGAGCTCGGCTCGGCGCTCCGCAAGCGGCGAATCTCCGCGCTCGAGCTCGCTCGCGCGTCGCTCGATCTCCTCGGACGGCTCGGACCGAAATACAACGCGGTAGCCGCGCTTACGCCCGAGCGCGCGCTCGACGAGGCGCAGCGGGCCGATAGCGCGCTCGGAAAGAAACAAGGCGGCGCCCTCACCGGGATCCCCTACGGCGCGAAGGACCTGCTCGCGGCGCGCGGCGCGCCGACGACGTGGGGTGCGCCGCCGTACCGCGACCAGATCATCGGCGAGGACGCGACCGTCATTGCCAAGCTCAAGAAGAGCGGTGCCGTGCTCGCCGCGAAGCTCGCCATGGTCGAGCTCGCCGGCGGCGGTGGATATCGCTACCCAAGCGCATCCCTCCAGGGCCCCGGCCGCAATCCATGGAATACCGAGCGCTGGTCCGGGGGCTCGTCGAGCGGATCGGGTGCCGCGGTCGGGGCCGGGCTCGTGCCGTTCGCCATCGGATCCGAGACATCGGGCTCGATCGGCACGCCGTCCGCGTACTGCGGCGTCACCGGCCTCCGTCCCACGTACGGCCTCGTCTCCCGAAAGGGCGCGATGGCCCTTTCGTGGACGCTCGACAAGCTCGGACCGATGGCCCGAACGGCAGATGACTGTGCGGCCGTGCTCGAGGCGATCGCCGGAGCCGACGCCGCCGACCGCACGACGAGCGGGAAACGGTTCAAACCCATGACGTCGCGCGCCGCGGCGACCGCCGCGAAACGAGCGCGGATCGCGTTCGCGGACGAGGACATCGCGGACCATGCCTCGACCGAGGCAAGAGACGCGCTCGAGAAGGGCGTGGCCGAGTTCAAGAAGATCGCCCCGAACTTCGTCCGCGCGGCGCTGCCGGCGATGCCGTACGGGCCGATGGTGCAGACGGTCTACGGATCTGAAGGTGCGGAGATCTTCGCCGAGCTCATCGAGGGCAAGCGATTCGAGCAGCTCATCGACGCGCGGCAGAAAGCAGGTCTCCGCGCCGCACTCGAGACGAAGGCGCGCGACTACCTGCACGCGATGCGCATGCGCACACGCCTCCAGGACGCGCTCGACTCGATGTTCCGCGACGTCGACGTGATCCTCTCGGTGGGTCGCGCGATCACGGCGACGCCGATCACGCAGCCGCTCGACAGCCCGCCGACGACCGCGAGCGCGACACCGCCCCCGAACCGGCGTCTTGGGAACATCGGGCTCATCGCCGCTGGCAATCTCGCCGGCGTCCCCGCGATCTTCTTTCCGTGCGGCTTTGCGACCGATGGACTGCCGGTCGGGCTGCAGCTAGTCGGACCGCCCTTCAGCGAACCGCTCCTCGTCGCTCTCGCGTCCGCCTACCAGCGCGAAACGGATCACCACACCAAACGACCGAGGGACTAGGGCAAGCCGCGGGTCCTACACGTCGAGGCCTGAGCAGCGCCGGGGTCTTCTTCGCTCGGCCCCTCGTGGGATCGCGCTGGACCGCCCGCTAGGGGCCGCTCGCTCCAAAGACCCCGGCGCTGCTCAGTACGCACCACATTCCACCGGCTTCGTTCGGAGTCGCTACGTCTGCATGATCGCCTCGATCGTCTGGTCGATTGTCATATCGGTCGAATCGATCACGACCCATCCGCGCTCAACAGTGTTCTCCGCCAGGAGGAGCGGGTGCAGGCCGCGGCATGCGGCTTCAAGAACGCTCGAGTCGAAGGGCTTTCTTCCGGGCGCGGCGTTACGCGCCAAGACGGTCTCGAGGCTCGGGTTGAGCAGCACCTTACGAAGCTCGGTCTTTCCGAGGTAGTCCGTGTATTGCCCGAGCTCTGACTCGCGGACGACGTCGTCAAGTACGGCAACGAATCCCGCGTCGGCGTAATCGGCGGCGATCCGTGCGGCGCCACGTCTTGCCAGAGCGAACTGTCGGCTCGTCTCGGCCGTCCACTCGACCGGATTCGCGAAGCCAGACCGCACCCAGTCGCGAATGTCGTCGACGGGGATATGCATGGCCAGTGGGAACCTTCGGCAGAGCTCAGCCGACACCGTGCTTTTTCCGGCGCCGGGCGCGCCGGTTACGAGCCAGATCGGTGGTCGCGGCATGTCTACGCGAGCTTCGCGGTGATCCCGGCGAGAGCGGCGATCTGCTCTCGCTCTGACCCGTACGGCTGGAACATGATGTTGGCGTGCGCGATCCCGACCGCGGCGTATTCGCGAAGTCGGCCGAGCGCACGCTCCGGCGTTTCCCTTAAGAGTCCCGGCCGTTGCTCGAGGATTTTCGCCGGAGTCGTCCCTTCCTGTTTCGCGAACTCGTTAAGCAGGGCTTCGCTGCGCGTCGACGTCGATCCGACCGTCGACATGAGGAACGAGCTCCGGAGGAGTGTCGACGGGTCGCGCTCCACGCCTTTGCAGATGTCGTCCATCTGGCGCATCGCTGTCTTCAGCGTCTCCGTCCGTGCCGAGGTGCCGAGGTTGAAGTTGAAAGCGGTCGCATAGCGCGCGGCGGCGCGCATGACCCGAGGCTTCGACCCGCCTATCCAGATCGGCAGTGGATTCTGCATCGGCTTCGGTGAGCAGAGCGCATCGTCGATCCGGTAGTGCTTCCCGTGAAAGGTCGCCCGCTTCTCCCGCCACATCCTCGTGCAGATCTCGAGCGTCTCGAGGAGCTGAGTGACTCGGGTTGGCCCGTCCGGGAACGGGTACCCGTAGGCCCGGTACTCGATCTCCTTCCAGCCGGCGCCGACGCCGAAGTCGAGACGCCCGCCGCTCATGACGTCGACGCCCGCCGCGATCTTCGCGAGAAGGGCCGGGTTGCGGTACGACTGGCACGTAACCATGGCGCCGATCCGGATCCCCTCGGTCTTGACTGCGAGTGCGGCCAAGAGGCTCCACGCTTCGAGGCAATCGGTCGTCACCGCCTCGGCATCGTTGAAGAAGTGGTCCGACACCCACAGTCGTGTGAATCCCGCGGCGCGGGCATCGTTCGCGATCGCAACGATGTCGTCGAACTGGAAGCCGAACTGCGGCTCGATCTGAACGCCGAGATCCATTCGCCGGACTCTAGCGGCGCGCGGTCCTCAACGCTCCGGTGGTGTCTCTTCCTCGGCGGTCAAGCGGAACATCATGTGCCTCCCCGTCACCGTCAACGTCGCGAGCATGAATGCTGCGAAGACCGCGATGCCGACGTTCGGGACCGGGCCTAGTCCGACGATGAACGCGTTGAAGGCCGCGACGAGCACGAACCAAGCAACGAACGCGAAGGCCGTCTCGCGGAGCTGGAACGTGATCGGACTCCGCGGGACCCGGCGCTCGGGCCTGCGCTCGGGCGGAAGGAGGGCCTCCGCCTCGCGCCGGCGGCGCCGGTCGGCGCGCATGACACGCGCGACGTACCCCACGCAGGCGACGAGCACGAGGAATTCCCCGAGGACGTTGACGTAACGGCCGAGCGCGATCGACACCGGGATGAGCAGAAGCGCGAGCACCGCGATGACCGTCGCGAGCGTTGCGAGAAGGATCGTGAGCGCGCGGCGCCCGCTCATGTGGCGGCGAGCGCGCGGTCGAGCACCTCGACCAGGTGCAGCACCGGGATATCGGCGCGTCCGCGCGAGCGCAGCCCGGCGGCGAGCTGCAGCATGCATCCGGGATTCCCGGTGACGACCGCATCCGGCCGCGTGGCGAGGATCGCGTCGATCTTCGGCTCGAGGAGCCGGTCGGCGTAGTCAGG
>WNFW01006528.1_pt1 | contig 11342 bp, 10 predicted proteins | sample 5400131 | NCBI WGS metagenome assembly WNFW01 (sample SAMN13153362, study PRJNA577476) | soil metagenome | isolation source: 20 cm soil or saprolite under grassland replicate 1 | place: USA:California | collected 2016-06-15
CAAGGTTCTCCCACCATGGACACTACTGGCACGCCTCTCGGATGGCTTCGAAGTGCTCACCGGCGGTAGACGAGATACGCCTGTACACCAGCACACGCTGCGCGCCACTATAAGCTGGAGTTACAATTTGCTCTCGACTGAGGAGCAAAGCCTCTTCCGGTCCTTCTGTGTGTTTGTGGGAGGCTGTACGCTGGAAGCGGCCGAGGCGGTCGGCAAAGCAGCGAGCGAGAACGTCACTCCCATTCTGGATGTGATCTCCTCCCTGCTCGATAACAGCCTGCTCGTGCAGAGGGAACAGGAACAAGGGAAGCCACGTCTCTACATGCTGCAGACCATCCGTGAGTATGGCCTGGAGGCCCTGGCCGCGTGTGGAGAGCTCGAGCGCACCCTGGAGGCCCATGCGGCCTACTACCTGGCGCTCGCCGAGCGCGCTGAACCGGCTTTGCGCGGTGCAGAGCAAGGGAACTGGGCGGAGCGGCTGGAGCGAGACCTTGAGAACATCCGGGCAGCCCTGCAGTGGCTGCTGGCAGCCCATGAGATCGAGGAAGCGTTGCGCCTGGCAACCGCCCTCAAACTATTCTGGTTATTGCGTGGTTATCTCAGTGAGGGTCGTCGCTTCCTGGAACAGGCGCTGGAAGCAGCAAGCGCGGACCAGCGCGTGGTCTCGCCACAGGTATGGGTGAGAGCACTTTACGCTGCCGGATACCTGGCGGTCTTCCAGAACGGCCCGGGACGGGCCACCGCTCTGCTCGAAGAGAGCGAGCAATTAAGCCGACAACTGCTAGACAAACGAGGCATCGCTAGCGCATTGACCTATTTGGGGTTGATTACACATAATCGTGGGGAGGTAGAGGCTGCACGGAGGATGCACGAAGAAGCCCTCAGGCTCTGCAAGGAGACTGGAGAGCGCAGAGATCTCGCCGAACTCCTGGGGGTGATGGGAGGAATAGCGATGTTCCTTGGAGCGTATGTGCAGGCGCGTGAGCTCATCGAGAAGGGTCTGGATGTGTTCAAAGCAGAAGGAGACACCTGGAAAATAGCCATGTTCTTGCATTTTCTCGGATGGTTAGCCTACGAGCAGGGAGCGTATACACGCGCACGGGCGCTGACCGAGGAGAGTCTGACGCACTTCAAAACATTAGGCAAACCAATTATGTTCATGGAAGCCTTGATCACGTATGCCTATGAATTGCTAGCACTTGGGGACGAGTTGACCGCACGCACATTGCTGGAGGAGGCGCTCTCGCTCAGTCGAGAACTGGAAGGCCTGGATGATAGGGCGCGGACGCTCTGTGGACTGGGCCATTTCGCCCTGCGTCAGGGAGACCTGGACCAGGCACGCACGCACTACGAGGAAAGCATTACCACCTTACAAGGACGCTTGATCGTCCCCCGGCTGAGGTGGGCGCTGGCCTCGAGCCTGGAAGGCCTGGGGGAAATAGCGCTCGCAGAGGGGCAGGCCACCTGGTCTGTCCGGCTGTTCGCGGCGGCCGATGCCGTTCGCACCGTCCATGGTTATGCTTACCTGATCGGGATCGAGCAGCCGTTCTACGACCAAACACTAGCAGCAGCACGCGCTCAGGTTGGGGAGAAAGCCTTTGCTGCCCTCTGGACCGAGGGCCAACAACTTACTCCATTACAAGCGCTGACCGCAGAAGCACGTGCCCCCATAGCCACGTCGGGCCCACAGGCGGTGCCAACTTCAACGCTGCCCCTTCTTGCTGCTTCTCCCAGTGGGCTAACGGCACGTGAAGTCGAGGTGCTGCGCCTGGTGGCAATGGGGCTCTCCAGGAATCAGATCGCCGAGCAGCTCGTCCTCAGCCCAAACACCGTCAATGTGCATATTCAATCGATTTATGGGAAGCTCGGCATCAATTCACGCAGCGCCGCCACTCGCTATGCCATCGAGCATCACCTTGCGTGAGTGAGAAAGGTAGGGGCGAGGCTTTTCCTGGCATCTCGCCTGACTGCGCAGCAGTTGCTTCTCGTTCTGACTGAGCGTCAGCTAGATGCGCGAGCCTCGTTGTCAGAACGGGTAAGAACTGACGCGCTCGCGTCGTTGGTGAGATGGATAGGTGCCAGCCATCGCCCGGTAGCCTCGCTCCAGTCACATATGCTTCTCATCACTTCTAGCGCAAACACACTAGACAACACGATCGACTCACAGTGTCGGCAAACACAAAAATAGTGTGTTTGAAAGATGCCTTTCCGTTCTTACTCCTGTATACTTATGATTGGGAGTTACCAGACCCCATGCATACATGCAGAAGTTTGCATCTACCTTTCAACCAGGACGTTGATGAGCCAACATCCCTACGTGCGTGACGCAATAGGACTGGTAACGAGAGCGACAAACGCGCTCCCGAGAGACGTATCTCTCGACGCCCCACACGAGATCGGAGTAATCAGGTTGATCTTCAAGTACAGGACGTTGGCCCTCATGCCGATCTGTGCAAGTTCGAAGATTCTCCTGCGCTTGCCTGATTTTTTCTTGCATCAACAAAAGACTCCTCTTTTGTATGCTGGATCCAACTATCGTACAGGTAATAGATTGTATGCGAAAGGAACGAATTCATGAGCGAACAAACCATACCACAAGTCGATCAAATCGAGGCCCTGTTTGTGCAGAGCGCCCACGGGCTAACGACCAGTAATGGTTCCGTGACATTTCACGGACTGGCACACGCGACCATCTTCTTTTCCGATCGGCCCCAACGGGTTGTGGGCCACCTGACTTCCAAAAAGTTCGTGGAGCAGTGGGGCGAGGGCGAAGACAGCTTCGCCGAGGATCCACCGAACGCGGTTGTGTCCTTCCTGGAAGATGGCGACACGGTCCCCGAAGAAGTGACGATGACCATCAGCGATCCGCAACTGGACGGGGATACCCTCACCTATACGGTCGATATCCTTGACGGGATGCTCCCGACCAGGGCGGGGCCCTGCTCGCTGTTCATTGACCCGGTCGGCAGGCCGTTGTCGCCGGTGTCGGTTGCCGGCGTGCGTCGCCGCCAGCGCCGCCGTGGTCGTTAGGAGTGATGCTCTAACCTGAACGGGGCGAGGGCATGGGCAAGCGTCATTGCCCGAATTACATTATTCGTTTCGGGCAATGACGCTTGTGGTCGCCCCTGGACGCAATCGCGTATCTATCACTGGCAGCAGCCCTTCCGAATGCAATTCCATATGCAAACATATCAGGCGACACGTTCAACGCATATCTACTGTCAGCAACGACAGAAAGAAGAGGAGTCTTATGACAACCACAACTACCTCATCCAACATACCAGGTGAATGGTCGCGGGATTTGTCAACGCGAGCTGAGCGCTATGCTGCCGGTAAGGCGCTGCGGAGCAAAGCGCCCCGTTCCAGCCATGCAGAGTGGGCGCCAGACCCCGAACGTCCCGACCCGATCAGTATGTTGGAAGAGTCCAATAGGACACGACTGCAACACCTGGTGCCCATCCGCTTTGGACGCATGTCGACGTCAGCGTTCACGTTCTATCGCGGAACTGCCGACATCATGGCATACGACCTGGCCAGGACGCCCGTCTCAGGCATCCAGGCGCAGCTCTGCGGTGATGCGCATCTGAGCAACTTCGGCGTCTTTGCCTCCCCCGAGCGCAGGCAGGTCTTCGATGTGAACGACTTCGACGAGACACTCGCCGGTCCCTGGGAATGGGATGTCAAGCGGCTGGCGGCCAGCGTGGTCATAGCTGGTCGACAGAATGGCTATACCGCCAAAGAAAGCAGGCAGGCGGTGTTGAGGTGCGTGCAAAGCTACCGTGAGCATATGCAGCAGTTTGCCCTGATGAACCACCTGGATGTGTGGTACTACCACCTCGACGTGGAGGCCATTCTCGCCATGGGACGTAGTATGGCAGGCGCCAAAAGGGTCCAAAAACGCGCGGAAAAAGCAGCGGCGAAAGCCAGCAAGCGCACCCGCATCGAAACGTTCCCCAAGTTGGCCGAGGCCGTGAATGGCCAGTATCACATCAAGGATGAGCCGCCGTTGATCTTTCACTACGACCCACTGGACACCGACAAGAACAATCTGGATACCGGAGAGTGGAGAGCGATGGTGAGAGGATTCCTGGCATCCATGCCGGAGGAGCGGCGTATCATTGCCATGCGCTACCGTGGGGTTGACCTCGCGCAGAAAGTGGTGGGCGTGGGCAGCGTGGGCACGCGTTGTGCCATCATGTTGTGTTTAGGGGGAGCAGAAGGTGATGACCCGTTGATCATGCAGCTCAAAGAAGCTGGGGCGTCGGTGCTTGAGCAGTACGTGGGGGCGAGTCCCCATAAGAACCACGGGGAGCGGGTGGTAGTAGGCCAGCACATGATGCAGGCAGCCAGCGATATCTTCCTGAGCTGGTCTACCTTCAATGGCATAGACTACTATGCGCGCCAGTTGCGCGACATGAAGTTCTCGGCGGAGGTCGAGACGATGGTCCCGGTAGGGTTTACCCTGTACGTCGAGTTATGCGCGACCACCCTGGCGCGAGCGCACGCGCGCACCAGTGACCCGGCACAGATCAGCGGCTACCTGGGCAACAAGGATCCGTTTGACCAGGCCATCGCTGACTTCTCCGAGGCCTATGCGGACCAGGCCGAACGCGACCATGCCGCTCTCCTTACTGCCATTAAAGACGGGCGCGTGCAAGCCCAAACCGGCGTGTAATATCCAGATGGTTTGTTCGTTGAGCAAAACTAGTAGGAATACGATCCGTGGAAACACAGGGACAGAGGCATACACAGGATCCAGAAACTGCTGACAGCGTCCTGGTTCAGCAAGCACTCGCAGGTAATCAGGAAGCATTCGAAGCGCTGATCAGCTGTTATAACAAAGCGCTTTTTGTTCTGATCTACCACTATGTAGGCGAGTATCACGAAGCGCATGATGTCATGCAACAGGTATGGCTCCAACTCTACCTGTCCTTAGCCACGCTCCGTCCGCATCTGCACATCAAGCCATGGCTCTTCACCGTTGCACGGAATCGCAGCCTGGACCTCCTGCGTCGCAAGCGCCTTCTCTCTTTTTCTGAGGTAGAGACGGGAAATGAGGAGGATAAGGCGGCCTTCTTAGACACCATTCCTGATACGAGTCCTACGCCAGAAGAACTGGCAGAGCGTCGTGACCTGCAACATGAACTACAGCGTGCGATCCTGGCGTTACCGCACACGTATCGCTCGGTCGTTTTGCTTTACTATGGAGAACAACTGAATTTCTCTGAGATCGGACAGGCCCTCAACATGCCAGTTTCGACAGTAAAAACCCATTTCCATCGAGCCAAACCATTCCTACGCGCTGCCTTGACAGCACAGTTGCACATTACGAGTGTCCAGGCGTAAAGATCGAAATTACATGCATGACGAAGGGAGCAGAACGATGAATCTGAGAGCTATGAATCAAGATGTGCTGCCAGGTTTCTCTGAGATGGTTGATCACTTTATCAGGCGATACTGTAGGCTTGGAACCGACGTGAATATCTCAGATAGAACGCTTTTCCCTGCGTTTCGAGCTTTCTGGATAGCTACAACACATGAGACGCCACACCCCGCACTGCTTGGTCAGTTCCGCGTTGAGTTGACTGAGCGAGGGTACCATTCAAACGGCCGGAAAAGACCTCGCTGGTATGGCTTAACACTGCATCAAGTTGCAGTGTTAAGCGAACAAGAAGATGAACGTCTCATTGTTCCTTGATCTGAGTCGGTTTCTTCCCCCTTACACATCGACCTCCATTGAGTATCAAATGTGTATTACATCTTTAGACACGCTTGTTTTGCGCGCTATTGCGAGCGATTGGCGCCCGACACCCTCAGGACGGGTAGTGCGTTTGCACTACCTAAGTTGACCACTTCCGGTGCTGTTCATGCGAACAAAATAGCATGTTCTGAAGATGTGTTTTCGTCCTTACGCCAGTATACTTATACTAAGGAGGTGCACTTCACACGAGTCTGTTTATAGAACAGGTACCACTCCAGAGGGCATATCCTCTGGACTCGATCTACATTTGATACATCCAACTTGAAAGGAGTACATACCCATGGCAACGTTAGTCGTCTTTAAGTTTCCTACGGCCGAGGGGGCCGAGACGATGCTGTCCACTTTAGCCAGTCTGCAAAAGCAGCAGTTGATCCAGATTCAAGATGGTGCCATCCTCACCTGGCCTGCCGGAGCGAAGAAACCCAAGACCAAACAGCTCAGCGACATGACCGGGGCTGGCGCACTGGGTGGCGCGTTCTGGGGCATGCTGTTCGGCTTGCTGTTCTTTATCCCGTTCCTCGGCCTGGCGATAGGCGCCACGATGGGTGCGCTCATGGGGCATTTTGCTCACTATGGGATCGACGAGAGCTTCATCAACCAGGTGCGTGCCAAGATCACACCAGGCACTTCGGCGCTGTTCCTGCTGGAGAGTGGTGCGGTGGTCGATAGAGTTGCTGAGGCGGTCAAGGGTCAGCAGTTCGAAATCATTCAAACCAACCTGTCCAAAGAGCAAGAAGACCAGCTCCGTGCGGACTTCGGCGAGTAAAGCAGCGTACAGCACGTGCTGCTCTTGTTGCAAGGGTGGAGGACAGATGCTCGTCTTTCCTCCACCTGCGTCTTTCCCTCAAGCGGCGGCTCTGGAAGCCCATGGAGGAGTATATTCCATGTTTCCCTCCTCCACCAAACCGGGGCAAGATCACCTTAGGATGGAGGAGTTTTATGTACGAGGCGAGCGTGCCGAAGCCACCTGGTATAGGTGAGCGAGATACACATACACCTGCCTGGCTCCGTGATGCTTGATAAAGAGACCACTCTTTCGTATTTTGCATCTGACTATCGTCGTTCAACAGTGTACTAACTTTACAAGGAGAACGAACCATGACCAAACCATTTCAGGGCGTCGTCAACCTGGATATCCGCGACTCGGTGCCCGACTGGGAGCCGTACGAGCAACCAAAGGCGCCGGAAGGTGCGCCCAATGTCCTCTTCATTGTCTGGGATGATGTGGGCTTTGCAGCGATGGAGCCGTGGGGTGGACTCATCGAAACCCCTACTATGTACCGCCTGGCCCAGGGAGGTCTCACCTACACCAACTGGCACACCACCGCGCTGTGTTCCCCCACGCGCTCCTGCTTGATGACCGGGCGCAACCATACCAGCAACGGTATGGCCTGCATCTCAGAGGCGGCGATCGGCTTTCCCAATGCCAACGGCCATATCCCGTTCGAGAACGCGACCGTCGCCGAGATGCTAAATGAGCACGGCTTCAACACCTACATGCTCGGCAAGTGGCATCTCTGTGCCGAGGATGAGATGAACATGGCCTCCAGCAAGCGTAACTGGCCGGTGGGACGCGGCTTCGAGCGCTTCTATGGCTTCCTGGGCGCCGAGACCAACCAGTGGTATCCCGACCTGGTGCATGATAACCACCCGGTCGAGCAGCCCAAGAGTCCCGAAGAGGGCTACCACTTCTCGGTTGACATTACGGACAAGGCGCTGGAGTTCATCCGCGATGCCAAAGCCATCGCGCCGGAGCGGCCCTTTTTCATGTACTTCTGCCCCGGCGCTGCCCACGCGCCGCATCACGCGCCCAAGGAGTGGGCCGACAGGTACAAGGGCAAATTTGACATGGGCTACGAACGCTACCGAGAAATCGTGCTCGAGCGCCAGAAGCAGATGGGCCTTGTGCCACAGAACACCGTGCTGTCGCCGATCAACCCGATTGGCACGCCGGCTGAAACGAAAAGTCCCGATGGAAAACCTTACCCTCCAATGGATTACGTCAAACCGTGGGACGCGCTGCCTGAGAACGAAAAGCAGTTGTACCGGCGCATGGCCGAGGTGTACGCAGGTTTCTTGAGCTATACCGACCACCAGATCGGCCGGATCATCGACTTCCTGGAACAGTCGGGTCAGCTCGACAACACCCTCGTGATCGTGGTCTCCGACAACGGCGCCAGCGGTGAGGGTGGCCCCACCGGCTCGGTCAACGAGTGCAAAATGATGAACGGCATCCCAGATAGCCTGGAGGAGAACCTCAAGTACCTAGACGTGCTGGGCAGCCCTCTGACCTACAACCACTATCCTACCGGCTGGGCGATGGCTTTTAATACCCCGTTCAAGATGTGGAAACGCTATAGCTATAACGGCGGTATCTGCGACCCGCTGCTTATGTCCTGGCCCAACGGCATCAAGAGCCGTGGCGAGGTGCGCCACCAGTACCACCATGCCATCGACATCGTGCCGACGGGAGCTCTACCATACAGCCGAGGATCGCTCCGAGAGCCACAATCTCGCTGTGCAGTACCCGGACAAACTCCAGGAGTTGATCGGGCTGTGGTTTTTCGAGGCGGGCAAATACCAGGCATTTCCCCTGGATGACCGCTCGGCGCTCGAAATTTTCCTCACCCCACGCCCACAAATGACCAAACCGCGTGACCGCTATGTCTACTACCCGAACACGGCCGAGATACCTGAGTCCCAGTCGGTCACTATCCGCAATCGCTCCTACGCGATCAGAGCCGAGGTGGAGATTCCAGCCAGTGGTGCAGAGGGGGCAGTGTTCGCCCATGGGAGCCGCTTTGGTGGGCACGCCCTTTATGTGAAGGATGGTAGGTTGCACTACGTTTACAACTTTGTCGGCATCACCGAGCAGAAGATCAGTTCCAGCAATTCGGTACCGACCGGAGCCTCGACCCTCTCGGCCATCTTCACCAAGGATGGAGAGAACCCACCGCACGTTGCCAATGGGACGCTGGCCATCTACATCAACGACGAGAAGGTCGGCGAGGGCAAGATCAAGACCCAGCCGGGCAAGTTCTCAGTTGCAGGTGAGGGGCTGAACGTTGGGCGCGACGGTGGCGAGCCGGTCACGCCGGACTATCCAGGCGAGTATCCCTGGGCGTTCACCGGCACGGTCAAGCAGGTGGTCGTGGATGTCAGTGGTGAGCTGAACATCAATCACGAAAGGGAAGCGCATGGGATGCTCATTCGGGAGTAACATTGCAGTGAGCTGACTCTTCGTGCTCGTGCAAACGGGCAGGAGTTGACTTCTCATCAAAGGGCCAACCTCCTGCCCGTTTCACGTGATGCCAGTCGTTTACAGGTCAGCGCCGACACGCACAATGATGATTTCTTATGTGGTTCGATCCGTTCACGAAGATTCTTGAGAGCCAACCATGCCCTCGGCTTCAGCTCGCCCACCACGCAGGCTTACGACCAGGATGAACATGCTGATCACAAACACCCATGCTGGAAAAACCAGAATCAACCAGGATGAGAAGTCGCTGCTCACCAGCAGCAGCAACGCCAGCGCGTAGGTGAGGAACACAAACACACGCGGCATGACGCGAGTGCGAATCCAGATGGTGGCCAACGCAATCATGAACACACCGGCCATGCGAACGGCATATACTTTCGTGATCGTGTACATCACCGCACGCCCAAAGAGAAGAACGCCGCTCTTCGTCAACGTGTCCGGTGAGAGGGCATAGCTGGAAAGAATACCACCTGCGATCGCAGCAGTGGCAAACATCATCGCCAGAAACAGTAACCCGCTGCCAAAGAAGACGGTCGAAAATAATTGATCTTCCAAGGCGCCCATGCGATCGCGCACCACGCCTATGAACCACAGGAAGGCAATGCCTGCAAAGGGCACCAGCGTCAGCGCCAGCGAAATCGTCGTCGAGTTCCCCTGAAGCCAGGCGGCAGTATTCGTCCCACTCAATTCTTCGGGGATGGCGAGCCGGATAAGCACCAGGCTGGTCGTGATCAACACCGCAAAGATGATCCCTGCGACCGCGGCGGCGCGCGGCGTCTTGAGGGCCTGACGCGTCAAGGCAACTTGTTGTTTCATTGCTTGCTCCCATTGATTGTGCCAGGGCCAAGACCTGACAGGTTTCTCTACGTTCGTGTTACCCAAAAATCCGGGCGTTGACAACCGTTGCGCGTGCCATGCCGTCAGAGACGGGCGAACCGGCTTCGCTGCCACTATGACGCTGATCGTTCATAGCTTCACCTTTCCTCACGGAAAGCACGTTCGTCTCTGCTTCTAGTATAGATTACAGTGGTCAGAAACACATCTTTAGAACGCACTATTTTTGCGCGCTGCTGCTACAAGTCTCCATCTGTTGCGCCCAGATAGGGTAGCACATTTGCGCTAGTATCAAAACAAACGGGAAATCAGGATGAGCAAAAGGGTCGCCCAATCAGCGTCACCTGTAAGGCCGAAGGTGGCTGGGTGGATGCAGGATGAAGGTCAGGCTCTTTCTGGGGCGGAACCCAGGGTCTTCAAGGTACGGATGGCCTCGTCTGGTCTCACGACTATGGTGAATAGCACGCCACAGACCAGGAGCAACACCGCAGCCAACACATACGCATGGTGTAATCCCTGGCTGGCATCGTTTCCTGCCGCCTGAACCAGTAGCCCGGTCACGAAAGGAGCAAGAAAACCGGGCAACGTGGCAAGAGTCACGATGGCCCCTTCGAAGATCCCGCGATGCGCCTCCGGCGTCACGTCCAGCACGATGGCTGCCAGCAGGGGGATAGCAGCCCATGCAGTCGCTGCAAGGATGAAAAACGGAACGGCTCCCAGCGTTGAAGGAATAGTCACCGCCAGAAAGAGGAAGATGGCGCCCAGGATCAGCAGTGCCCCGGCCGGTATGACACGGGATGTGCGAGCCCTGCCTGTCCGCCGGAAGGCGCGATCAGCCAGCGCACCACATAGAAAGAGTGCAAGCCCCTGAACAATCCAGGGGAGGCTGACTCCTACAATATAAAGAGGACTGGCGAGTGTGAGATGCAGGACGGTGGCCAGGTAGACCGGAGTCCAACTGAGCGCTAAAGCCGTTGCCCAATAGATGCTGAACGCTGCCAGGATAGTGAACAGGATGGTGCGCGAGAAGAGGATGGGAAGCACCTGTGTCCAGTTCGTCCTGTGGTGAGTCGCGAGTGTCTTATGTACTGGTGGGCTCTCATCGGCTGGACGTTCTCGTGCCATCAGCAGCCAGGTGACCACCTAGAGTGCGCCGATGATGCCGAGAAACACAAAGGCTGCGCGCCACCCAACCATCACGATCAGAAAGGTGAGCAATGGGGCAAAGACAGCAGGCCCGATCGCGCTGCCAAAAGTCACCACGCCCAGGCCAAGTGCACGGCGGTCAGGTGGTACCCATTTCGACGCAGCGGTGATCGAGGTGCCATAGGACGGCCCTTCTCCTGCTCCCAGCACAACGCGTGTGAGGAGCAACCCAAGAAAGGTGGTGACAAAGAGGGTGGCAATTTGCACCAAAGCCCAGGTTGCCGCCAGCAGCGCCAGGATTTTCTTCGTTCCGACCACGTCCGCCCAGGCAGTCACCAGCAC
>WNFW01004152.1_pt1 | contig 11341 bp, 7 predicted proteins | sample 5400131 | NCBI WGS metagenome assembly WNFW01 (sample SAMN13153362, study PRJNA577476) | soil metagenome | isolation source: 20 cm soil or saprolite under grassland replicate 1 | place: USA:California | collected 2016-06-15
TGTCAACGCTTCATGGCCAGCCTTTCGACTGACCACACATGACTCGGGGTCGGTGTGGCTCGCTGGGCCTTCACCGTACAGCTCTTTCATCTGCTCCTCCACGCCGGTTTATCCCGGCGCTAACCTATTCGTATCTCAAAGCGACCATCGGATCGACGTGGGCGGCGCGCCGCGCGGGAATGTAGCACGCGGTGAACACGACTAAGGAGAAAGCAAGCGCGACGCCAGCAAATGTAACAGGGTCGGTCGGCTTCACCCCAAAAAGAAGACTGGTCAAGACCCGCGTGAGCATCCAGGCGCTTAGCAGCCCTAAAGTTATGCCGGTCAAGGCAAGACACGCTCCTTGACCAATAACTTGATGCATCACGTCCCGTCTTTGTGCTCCGAGCGCCATGCGGATTCCGATTTCCGCCGTTCTTTGACGGACAGAATAGGTCAGCAGCGCGTATAGTCCAACGAGAGACAAAGCAAGCGCCATGCCCGAGAATACCGACAAGAGCAACGTCTGAAAACGACGTTCCTCCGTGGCCTCAGAAACAAGCTGGTCCATGGTTCGAATATCGGCGACTGCTAGTGCGGAATCCAGGATGCTCAGTTCTCTGCGAACAACAGCGGCAATTGTTCCCGCGTTCGTGCTCGTTCGAAGGACGACCGAGGCAGTTGGGACGCTCGATTGCCAGAACGGCAAGTAGGCTTGCAACCGCGGCCTCTCTTCCAGACTCTCGTTGCGTACATCATCGACAACCCCAACAATGGTCCACCAAGTGGGCTGTGGGGCGCCATCAATGAAGTGGAATCGCTTCCGTAGTGGATTGTGGCCTGCAAAATACGTTTGTGCGAACGTTCGGCCAACAATTGCCACATTCGGATGGCCCGTCGAATCCTCATCGGTGAAGAATCGCCCCGCCAGAAGCCGAATACCCATGGCCGTGAAGTAGCGCGGCGTTACGGACCTCGTCTGGAAAAACACCTTCTCGTCAAAGTTGTGGCCTTCCACTGTCAGCCAGCTGATCATCTCGCCATGTCCAAGAGGCAAGTTCGTCACGGCACCGGCTGCTTGTACGCCCGGCAATGCGCCGAGTCTGTCGAGCAGGTTTCGGTAAAAGGCGACTTGCCGTTCGGGTTGGGCGTATCGTTCGTCCAAGGAAAGACTCATGGTGACCGTTGAGTGTGGGTCAAAGCCTTTTTCGACAGACAGGACTCTGATCAAACTCCGAATGAGCAACCCGGACCCAGTCAGCAACACAACGGTCAGTGCAACTTGGGCAACGATCAGTCCCTGACGAAACCTGTTTCGAGTGCCCCTCACGCTCCTGCTTCCAGATTGACCGAAAACTTCGGATGGATCGCAACGGGAAGCGGAGAATGCCGGGAACAACCCGCATAGCGCGCTTGTCAACAGCGAAATGCCCAGCGCGAAGAGCAGCACTCGCACATCAACGGATGCCTCCTCCAGTCGCGGAATGGTCCCAGAATCGAGCCGCAAGAGAAGCCGAATCGAGGCAAATGCCAAGCAAACTCCCAAGGCGCCGCCAGCGATGCCTAAAAGGAGGGATTCGGTAAGAAGCTGGCGAAGCAAACGCGCGGGCCCCGCACCAAGGGCCGTTCTCACACCCATTTCACGAATCCTGCTGCTTGCGCGAGCCATCGCCAGGCTAGAAACATTGCTGCAGACAATGAACAACAACAATCCGACAGCTCCCATCAGGAGCAGGAGCGCATGCCGGGAGCCCCCGGTCACGGAATCGAACAGAGGCTGGACTTGCGCGCCAAACCCCCGATCCTTTGGTGGGCGCAGCAAATCGATGCTCGCCATGAGTGTGCTCATCTCTGCCTGCGCCTGCTCCAGGGAAACGTCCGGACGCAATCGGCCAATGGTGTCGCCCGCGCTGTCTTCACGGTTGGCTCTTTGCTCAGGCGGCATTGCCCAAGGAATCCAGAGGTCCGTCACTTTAGCGGTGGACATTACGTCGGTTGCGCGCGGAAACGCAAACCCAGCGGGCATGACTCCAATGATGCGATACGGCTTCGCGTCGAGGAGCAATGTCTTGCCCAATACCTCCCTTTGCGCGCCAAACCGTTCTCGCCACAAACTATGACTAATTACTGCGACCCGCTCTCGTCCTTGCTGATCGTCCTCTTGATTCACCGTCCGTCCTAACTCTGGTCCGACTCCCATCGTCTCAAAGAAACTCCCTGTGACCCGCGCCCCGCTTAAGGCGTCCGAGCGCCCGTCCACCGCAACATTGAATTTTGCGACGCCGAACAAAGCAAGGCTGGTAAAGGAATGGTTCTGCATCTGCAAATCGAAAAAGTCGGCGTTCATCGGCGTGAGGTATTCGATAGGCAGTTGAAACCGCGGATTGGGAGACCACACGTACACAAGGCGATCAGGATGTGGGTACGGCAGCGCTCGTATCAACACCGCGTTGATCACGCTGAAGACGGAGGTGCTAGCCCCGATGCCAAGACCGAGCGTGAGGATGGCGACGGAAGCGAAGCCAGAGGATTTGCGCACCGCGCGAACGCCATAGTGCAAATCCTGCACAAAGTCTTGAATCCAGTTTACACTGCGTGCGTCGCGGCTCTCCTCCTTTACCTTCTCCACACTGCCCAGGTCTAACCGCGCCCGCCGCCGCGCCTCCTCCGGTGCCATCCCTTTTGCAACGTATTCCTCGGTTTTTCGTTCGAGGTGGTCGCCCAGCTCGTCGTCCAGTTCCTGGTCCGCCTGCGCCCAGCGAAACAACGACCGCAGCCGCAGTGGAATCGTGTACAGCCAATGCTCCGGTCGCATTCCTCGACCCTCCTTACTCCTATGAAAATAGCTGCCTATCGCGTTGAAAACAAAGCATAGGTGCCTGGGTCCATTTTCATCCTTCGTTGTGGCTCTCCGAGAGCCATGAGTTACTCGTACCTCAGCGCTATCATGGGATCCACATTTGCCGCGTGCCGCGCCGGCAGGTAACACGCGAGCAAAGCCACACCCGCCCACAGCAGCGCCGTTCCTGCAAAAGTCAGCGGGTCGGTGGGGCTGAGACCGGAGAGGAATCGTGCCAATAAACGCGTAAGTCCCACGGCAGCGAATATGCCGAAGACCACGCCCAGCAAAGCGATCTTCATTCCTTCACGCAAAACGAGCCGGTAAATTGCGCCGGAACGAGCGCCTAAAGCCATGCGTAAGCCGATTTCCTGTGTGCGCTGAGTAACGTGGAATGCCATGACGCCGTAGAGGCCAACCGCAGCAAGCACGAGCGCCAGCATGCCACACAGAATCAGTACGGACGATTCCCAGCGTACCATCCAATAGGAGCGCTCCACCTGCGAAGCCAGCGGCTCCAGCGCGTAAATGCGGGCCCCAGCGCTCTCTGCGCGGATCGCGGCGCGAATCGCAGGCGCCACGGTTGCGGCGTCGGCGAAACTTTCCACGGTCAGCGTGGCAAGGCCGGTGTATCTCTGTGCGAAGGGCCGGTAGAAATGAGGCTGGGGAGCTTCGCCTAGAGTTCGTATGTTCGTGTCGCGGACTACGCCTACAACCTCAGCGGTAGTGCCATCTTCGCAACCGAACCGCACATGCTTGCCCACGGCGCTTCTTCCTGGCCACAACCTCCTGGCAAGATTTTGGCTGACCAGGACGACTGGAGGCGAAGACGCCGTGTCCGTGACGCTAAAGTCACGCCCTTCGAGCAACGGAATCTGCATGGTGGACAAGAAACCTGGAGAGATCACACCGAGAGTGGCGGTAAATGGCGAGGAATCGTCAGCGGATACGCAATCGTTTTCCTGACCGGTGGCCATCAGCGGCAGAAAGCGGGTGAGCGCGGCGCTGCGGACCCCGGTGAGGTTCCGGAGACGCTCTAAGGTCTGCTGGTAGAACTGCAAGCCAGTCGCCTTGGTAAATTCCGGGGCCGAAACAAAAGTGAGCACATAGAAACGATTCCTGACCGCGAATCCGGGGTCCGAGGCTCGCATCCGGTAAATCGAGCGGAGAAAGAGCCCGGCGCATAGCAGCAAAATGAGCGACAGAGCCACCTGGGCGACAAGCGACGCATGCCGCAGCCTCGCACGTTGTCTTGGCGCACGTCCGCCCTTGAGAACGGGATAGACATCCCGGCGAACAGTACGCCAGGCCGGGAGTAGGCCACAGAGCAGAGTGCAGACAAAGGACAAGCCAAGCGCAAACGAGAACACGCGAGAATTGAGAGAAAGATCCAAGTGCAGCGCGACTTGTGCCTCTACCGGTAATGATCCAAAAAGGACATTCAGCAAGTGATTGGTCCAGTCGCCAAGAAGGAGTCCGCCTCCGGTGCCAAGCAGGGAAAGCAGCATGGTCTCAAGCAGAAGTTGACGCAGAAGCCGCTCCTTGCTCGCTCCTAGCGCTGCGCGTACGGAGAGTTCTCGTTCGCGTGCCACGCCGCGAGCCAGCAACAAGTTGCCGACATTCACGCAGGCAATCAGAAGAACGATGCCAACAACCAGGAAGAGTAAGGTCACGAAAGGAACGGCACCACGGCGGGTAACGGGGCTCGGCGCCCCACGAATGATTTCCAGGGTTAGGGGAGCCGTTGCGGCTTTCGAAAAGTTAGGATTTTCTCGCTTGATCAGCCCATCAATGGCATTGAGATTCGCTGCGGCCTCAGACGAAGCAATATGCGCTCTTAAGCGCCCGAAGACCATCACCCTCGGCCACGGATTTGCCCGATCAAGGAGATGAGCTTGGGCGTCAGGATATTGCTGGGTCCAGATGTGCAAGGGGACCCAGATCTCGGTCTCAATCGGAGTATAGATGCCGGTGAACTTCGGAGACGCAACGCCGATCACCGTATACCATTGCGTTTCTGAACGCACGCGCTTGCCAAGGACGCGCGGGTCACTGTCAAAAAAACGGCGCCACGCATCGTAGCTCAAGACTGCGACCGGCTCATTTTCATCGGTGAACCAGCGGCCCAGAGTGGTTGGCAATCCCATGGTCTCGCTGTAATTGCCAGAAACCGCCTCCGCGGTCGCTAGATGAGTCTCGTCATTTACCTCCAGACTGGATTCTGTCGGCAAACTGGCAGCCAGCCCCGCAAAAGCTTGGCTGCGGTCTCGGTATTCTGCGTAATCGGGATAAGAAATTTCAGGGTTGCCAGCGCGACTCAAGATGGTCATCTGGTCCGGCTCCCTGACAGGGAGCGGCCGCAAAAGGGTAAAGTCCAGGACAGTGAAAATCGACGTGTTGACTCCGATTCCGAGCGCCAAGCAGAGCACCGCAAGAAGGGTGAATCCCGGGCTCTTACGCAACATACGGAGTCCGAAGCGCAAATCCTGAATCAGGTCTTGAATCCAATTCACTCGGCGCGTGTCACGACATTCTTCTTTGCGTTTTTCCATTCCACCCATTTCGAGGAGTGCTTGGCGGCGCGCTTCGTTCAAGGGCAGACCTTTGGCGACATACTCCTCAGTCTTCCGCTCGACGTGATCCCGCAATTCATCTTCGAGTTCTCGGTCTGCCTGTCTTCGGCGAAATAAAGATCGCAAGCGCAAAGGAATCGTGTACCGCCAATGCTCCGCTCGCATCTCCGACTCTCCTTTACTCGTACCTCAGAGAGACCATGGGATCGGCGCGCGTTGCGCGTCGAACTGGGAAACAGCACGCCATAAGGACTACGCCTAAGAGCAAGGTGGTCCCGCATACAAATGCCACAGGATCAGCACTGCTGATGCCGTAGAGAAGAGAGCGGATCAATCGCGTGGCAACAACGGCCACGGTAATACCCACGCAGGAGCCCAGTAGTGCGAGGCGCATGCCCTGGCCGAGAACGAAGCGCATCACGTCCCTGCGCCCAGCCCCTAGGGCCATACGAATCCCGATTTCATGAGTCCGCTGTGCCACGAACTGTGCCATGACGCCATAGATCCCGACCGCAGCCAAAAGCAGCGCCAGGCTGGCAAACGCCGCGAGCAATGCCGTGCTGAAACGGTGCGGGATAAAGGTGTCGTTGAGGCGCTGCTGCATGGTCTGCGGCCCCAGCAGAGCCATTTGATTGTTGATGGACGCCATGACGCGGCGGACCGAGGGCAAAAAGGCTAGGGGTTCGCCGGCTGTGCGCAGGATGATAGCGGCATCGTAGTCCGGCGCCTCGTCGCCCAGGATGTGCAGAACCTGCAAGAAGGGCAGATACGCGGTTGGAGTACGGTCGCTGTCCCAGCCGAAGTACTTTTCATCGGTAACCACGCCGACGACGATCCACCACGAGGCCAGATTATCCACGCCGAACTTTAGCCGTTGCCCTACCGCATTCTTTCCTGGAAAGAGTGCGCGCGCCGCCGCTTCGTTCAAGATCACCGCTAGAGGCGCGCCAGCGACGTCAGCACTCGAGAACTCACGCCCGTCGAGCAACGGCAAACGCATGGTGTGAAAATATCCGGGACTGATCGGGTTGAAGATGATGTCCGGGGCACGGTTGGGGTCCATGTCGGGGCGGTCAGAAGTGATGACAGGTCCGTCGACCTCGAAGCCGCTCGGAGGAATAGAGCGAGACATCGCGACGGAAACGACGCCCGGAATTGTGTTCATGCCCTCCATTACCTGGCGGTAGAACTCGGCCGCCTGCGGCGCTTTACGTACCTGTGGACTGAGATAAAAGGTAAGAAGGTTGTGTGCGTCATAGCCTGGGTCGGCAGAAATGAGTTTCAGCAAACTGCGCATCGCTAAAGCTGCGCCGGTCAGCAGTACGAGGGAAAGCGCAATCTCCGCGACCACAAAGGTTTGCCGCGCGAGTCCGCGTTCTACTCCCGAGCTTGCCCGGCTGCCTTCTTTTAGGGCATCAGCCAGGTTCATGCGCGAGATGCGGAACGCAGGAGCCAGTCCAAAGAAAATACTGGCACCAATCGAAATGGCGGAGGCGAAGAGAAGTACGCGGGCGTTGATTTGAACTTCTTCTAAGCGCGGAATGTTTGCGGGACTGAGAGCACGAAATGTCAGCAATCCCCAATAGCCGAGCGCAAGCCCCAGCGCACCTCCGATGAGACCGAGCAGCACGCTTTCTGTAAGGCACTGGCGAACCAGCCGGGTGCTTCCGGCTCCAAGCGCTTTCCGTACAGTGATCTCTCCGTGACGGCGCACCGACTGCGCAAGCGTCAGGTTGCCAATGTTCGCGCAGGCGATGAGCAAAACGAGCCCCACAGCCGCAAGCATGATCAAAAGTGCCTCGCGGGTCGAAATTGCAACTCTGCTAAGCATAGGGATGACCACCGCTCCCTGTTCCGCGTTGTCAGCTGGATATTCCTTCTCCAAGGCGAATGCGATTGAATCCATTTCGCTTTCCGCCTGGCGCAAGGAGACTCCGGGCTTGAGGCGACCAACCACGGAGAGGAAATTGTCACCGCGACTAGTTTTGTCCAAATTTAACGGGACGAAAATCTGTGCGTCGCCCATCAATACGTAGCGGAAACCTGGAGGGAGTACACCAACAAGCGTGAACGGCTGCCCGTTTAGAATCAGCGTTTGTCCCAGCGCGTCAGGGCTGCCGCCAAATCGTTTTTTCCAAAAGCCGTTGGTAACTAGCGCAACGTGATCACTGCCGGCATGCTCTTCCTGCTGCAGAAAATCGCGTCCAAGGGCTGGGGCCACCTGCAACACCTGAAGAAAATTGAACGAAACCGCCGCGCCTAAGACGTGTTCCGGTTGATTACCGGCCATGAACGTGAATCCGCGTCCATCGAAACCAGCAAGAGACTGAAATCCCTTGGCGCGGGCTCGCCAGTCGAGGAAATTCGGCCCTGAGAGCGGCACGGGGTAGTCGAACCGGGGCTCCGTTCGAGCGACCACGATAAGCTGTTCCGAGTGTAGATAAGGAAGAGGCTGCAGCAGCACGCCATTCACAACTGAAAAAATTGCCGTATTCGCGCCAATGCCTAGCGCGAGCGTCAGGACAGCGACAGTGGTGAAGCCTAGCGACTTCCGAAAGATGCGCAGACCAAAGCGCAAATCCTGAACTAGGTCCTGAATCCAGTTCACGCGGCGTGCCTCCCGGCATTTCTCTTTGGTCTGCTCGATACCGTCCAGATCGATTCGCGCACGGCGGTGCGCTTCTTCTTGCGTCATCCCTCGCGCGACATATTCCTCGGTTCTTCGTTCCAGGTGGTCGCGCAACTCGTCGCCCAATTCCTGGTCCGCCTGCGCCCGGCGAAACAACGACCGCAGCCGCAGTGGAATCGTGTATAGCCAATGCTCCGGTCGCATTTTCCTGCCCTCCTTCACTCGTATCTCAGGGCAACCATGGGATCGACACGCGAAGCTTTGCGCGATGGCAAATAACTGGCCAGCAGCGCAACGAAGACTAGAAGTCCTGCCGCCGCCCCAAACGTTGCCGGGTCGAAGGGGCGAACGCCGAACAAATAGGAAGCGAGCAAGCGCGTAGCGCGGAGCGCGAAGCCTAGCCCGGCGACACTCCCAGCGAAAACAAGAAAAACGCCTTGCTTCAGGAACAGCTTCAAGACCTGGCCTGGTTTTGCGCCAAGCGCCATCCGTACGCCGATTTCCCCCGTCCGCCTTTTCACATCATAGGCGATCACCCCGTAGAGACCCATCGCACACAGGAGCATTGCCAGCGCAGACACAGCGGTGAGCGCGGCGCTCGCGACACGGAGGTCCACGTACGTGCCCCGGACTTGATCGATGAGGGGAAGTGTTTCTGTAATGGGAACATCCGGATCGATGCGTGCGACGGTTTTACGAATCGCGGGCAGAGCCGCAGCCAGATCTCCTGCAACACGGATGCACATCCGCGCGTCAACTTCGTTTTCGTTCTGCCAGTAAGCTACATAAGCCACAGGCACCGGACCTTGGAGGGCGCTGTGAAACTGTGCATCTTTCACGATTCCGATAATTTGATACGAAGCGCCGTCGAGGCTGATCGTACGGCCCAAAGGCAGCCCGGAGGGGAGAATCTCGTTTGCAAGTGTCTCGTTCACGATGGCGACTCGAGGAGAGGCTGGGACATCGTGTGCGTTGAAATCGCGGCCGGCGACAAAGGGGATATGGAGCGTTGCGAAGTAGTCCGCGAAATGGGGCTCGAAAGCCTGCCAAAGTTATCTGCTTCTTTTTCGAGCTGTCGGCGCCCGAGGCGTGTGAGGGAATAGTATTTCGCCCGCCGGCCATACTCGGATGTTTTCCACTCGGCTGTAATCCAGCCCTCTTGTTCCAACTTGTGCAAAGCCGGGTAGAGCGATCCGTCGCTCACCTGCAACACGTCGCCGGACACTTGCTTTAACCGCTGACTGACGGCGAATCCGTTCATCGGCTCAAGCGCCAGAATTTTCAATAGCAACATGTCCAACGTGCCCTGCACGAGATCCGAAGGTTTGCTCATGTCTATGTCCTCGGTAACCGAGGCTAGCACCTCTGACCTCGGTAAGCAAGGGGAGATGCTTTTCGGACTGCCGGTTTCCGTTCCATCCAAGGTGCCTTGAGCATAGGTGGATGTGGCAGTTGGTCATTCGGCGGCTTCGGGCAAGAACTCTTCGATGTTCTTGTATCCGTTGTTGCCCTGACCGACTTTCACCAGGCAGGGAAGATGGAGTTCCATCCCGGCTTCGATCTCACCTTGAGAAAAAGAGAATCGCCCTGACGGGTTTTCATGCGATCAATCTTGGTGATGACCGCGTGAACAGGACTCCCTTCCTTGGCAGATGTCGCGCGAGACTTGATCGGCGGTTTTGCCGTGCTCGGTGAGATAGCTTCCCGAGCGTATTTGTTTTCTGAGGGTGCGGTGCTCTTACCAGCAAGAGAAGCCAGGCGTTCGAGCAACTCGTAGGCATAAGACGCGGTTTCCCGGTCTTGTACCTCGTCGTTCGTTACGCGCCTGAACCTCAACCAGCGTGCCGTTCTTTCCGTCGGTCTGGACGTTGCGTCGGATGCGAAAGATGAGCGGAGACACTTCCGCAGTCGCGGTCTCAATCGCCCGAACGGACCCGTTTCCGTCCGCGGGCGATGAGGCTTCGCTCTGCGGTGCCAACGTGGTGACTTCTCCCGTATGGACGGACATCCGCACTACAAGCCGTTGACCGTGACCGCATACACCAGACCTGGCGGAATTCTGGTGTTTTCGGTCAAGAAGCCCATACCGCCTCTAATGAACATCGTGGACCTGGCCGCCTATCCCCCAACCCAAGAAATTCTTGAGAATGGAGTAATTGCCAGTTGGCCTCCCAACGGCATCCAAAAGGCCGACCATTGGTGCACTCCCGATCCGCACGTCACCGAACCGCAGAAAAGACCAGGAGAGGTACTGTTCTTCGTCCATCCACTGAACGTTTGGCAGAATTTTTGGTACACGCTCTTGAAGTAGTGACGGCCCACATACGCCCACTACCTTGATTCAAACGGCATAACCGGTGAGTCAAGTACTCGCCCGAACCTTACCGGTAAGGTGACATTAGCGGCCAATCTGTGCCCATTTTCAGGGTGAAGCGAGCTTTCGCGCTTCGCGGAGAATTTTGCTGAGTCGGTTGGAGAGTCGATCGAGGCGACGGCGAGAGACTCCGTTTGGAAGGGTGCGACGAAACATCTCGAGCACATGTTGAGCAGTGCGCAGAGAATCGAGCACTCCGTTGAGACCGGAACGAAGTGGGGCGGATGGCGCTTTAGGTTGCGGAACCAGATGGCGAGGTTTGGAGCGCGCCAGCTCGAATTCCCGCTGGAGATCCGTCAAGACCACATCGAGATATTGCATGGTCATCTCGGGGGAGAGGTGACCGAGTAACTTCATCACCGCGGGAAAGCTAACGCCAGCCCGAAGCATTTCTGTGGCATAGCTATGCCTCAGCTGATGAGGGACGATGCGAGTGGAAAGGCCGAGCGAATGACAGACCTGATGTAAGTAATCACGAAAGTTACGAAGGAGTGTGTCTTTGGCGCCTGGACGGGCCAGGAGCCGTCCATCGGCGGGCAGCGGATCCAGCGAACGAAAGAAACGGAGACGTTGGACGAGTTCACGCACGAACGAATCTACAGGGACCATCCGTTCTGTTTTGAGTTTGCCGAGCGGCACATGAATCGCCCATTGATTCGGGCCGGTGGAGCGCAGGCAATCGACGGAGAGATCGGCACATTCCCCGATGCGCATGCCGGTGTGGCGCATCAGCAAGAAGACATTGCCACCCAGATCGTTGCGGCGAAGGAATTCCTGCTGCAGGAGTTGATCCTGCTCGGCCGTGAGTGGCCGTGGAAGTCTTTGCGGGGCACGCGGAATGTCTTCGCGGCGGAGGAGATGAGCGAGTTCAGGAAGCTGTTCGGTCCAAGCCAGTTCGTTCAAGATGGGGCGCAGAGTGATGAGGCGGATGATATAGGACGTCGTCC
>WNFW01007427.1_pt1 | contig 11341 bp, 8 predicted proteins | sample 5400131 | NCBI WGS metagenome assembly WNFW01 (sample SAMN13153362, study PRJNA577476) | soil metagenome | isolation source: 20 cm soil or saprolite under grassland replicate 1 | place: USA:California | collected 2016-06-15
CAAACACATCCCCTTCTTCGTCGGCGCCGATCATCACGCGCCACATCCCTCCCTCGCGCGCCTGCGCGACCTGCTCGCCGATCTCGAGCCCACGAGCGCGTTCCGCATCTCTCGGCTCGACGAATTCTTCCAAGCGGCCGACAGCACGCCGGCGCAGGCCGTCGCCGGTGAGCTGCGGTCGTCGCAGGGCTACACCTGGACGTTGCAAGGCGTGCACGGCACGCGCACGCCGCTCAAACGCCGCCACGGGCAGATCGAGCTGTGGCTCGAGCGGATCGCCGAGCCGCTGGCGGCGCTGGTCCGGCTGGCGGGTGGAGGCGATCGCCGCCCGATTCTCGACTCCGCGTGGCGCACCATCCTCCGCACACAGTTCCATGACACGATCGCCGGGTCCACCGCCGATCCCGTCGCCGCCGCGGCGGAATGCCGACTCACCGAGGTCGCCGCGTACGCCGGGGAGGTGACGCGTGGGGCGTTGTTGGATCTCGCGGGTCACGACGCGAATGCGCAGCGCGAGCGGACCGAGGGCGCCCAGCCGGCGTTGCTGCTGTGGAATCCGGCCGTGCGCCCGCGCGGCGGCATCACCGTCGCGGACATCACCGTATTTCGTCGCGATGTGCTGGTCGGTCCACCGAGCGGCGGGCGCGTGCCCCGAGAGGGAGGGGGCTATCGGCCGTTCAGTCTCCATGATCGCGAGGGACGCGCGATACCGGTCCAGGTGCTGGCGCAACGGCGCGCGCAGGAGCGTCTCGAGGCAACGCGCCATTACCCTGATCAAGATGAAGTGGATCAGGTGCGCATCGCGTTTCGCGCGCCGGCCGTGCCGGGGCTGGGTGTTGCGGCGTTGACGGCGGGGCCGCCCGTACCGCTGCCGCGCGGCGGCGACGTGCGCGTCTCGGGCCGGGCGCTGGAGAATCGCTTCGTCCAAGTCGCGCTCGAGTCCAACGGCGCGCTGACGTTGGTCGATCGCCGGCGCAACGAGCGCTACGGCGATCTCCTGCGCCTGGAGGACGGCGGCGATGCGGGCGACGCGTACAGCTACTGCCCGCCTGCACGTGATCGTATCAAGCAAAGCCGCGGTCCCGTTACCGTGCGGCGCATTGCGGCAGGTCCGTTGGTGGCCGCGTTGGAGGCGCGCTGGGAAGTGGTGCGCGGGATCGACGCGCGTCTGATTGTGCAACTGTTCGCCGACAGCCCGATCGTTCGCGTGACGCTCGACGTCGACAACCGCAACTGCCATCACCGCCTGCGAGCCCGACTCGCTACCGGCCTGGCGGGCGTAGCTGCCACGGCCGGTGCCGCGTTCGGCGCGATCGAGCGCCCCGCGGTAAATGTCGACGACAAGCATCCCCCCTCCCCCTCTCCCTCCCCCTACCCGCACGAGACGCCGGTCCGCACGGCACCCGCGCAGCGCTTTGTCGCCGCGGCGCAGGGTGGGCGAGGGCTCGCCGTGCTTGCTCCCGCGTTCTTTGAGTACGAGTGGACCGCACGGGGCGATCTCCTCGTGACGCTGCTGCGCGCGATCGGCGATTTGTCTCGCGGCGATCTGCCGGTGCGGCCCGGTCACGCCGCCTGGCCGACCGCGATTCCCGCCGCGCAGTGCATCGGCGCAAGCAGGATCGACCTCGCGATCGTCCCGGTGAGTGCCGGAGACGTCGAACGCGGCGAGGCGCTCCCGCAGCTGTGGGAGGAAGCGTTCCTGCCGCTGCACGGTCTGTGGCTCCGCGATGCGGCGTCGCCGCCCGCCCTCACACCCATCAGCATCGCCTTGGAGGGCTCGGGCTTGGTCTACTCGGCGCTGAAGCCGGCGCAAATCGGCTCGCCGACTGTGCTGCGCTGCTACAACGCGACCGGTCGCAAGACTGCCGGCGCGTGGCGCTTCGCGCAGGGTGTGAAGACGGCGCATCGCGTGCGTGCCGACGAACGCGAGGCGGTGGCACTTGTGCTCGAGCAACGCGGCAATGTCGTTCGCTTCGTCGCCGAACCGCATGAGATCGTGTCGCTGCTGGTGACGTGATGCAGGAGCATGTTCTCTCGACCTCCCGGACCGCGCGCTACTTTACGTTGGGACACCCGACGGACGCGACGGAGCTGTGGTTCGTGTGTCACGGGTACGGTCAGCTGGCCTCCCGCTTTCTCGAGCGCTTTCGCGCGCTCGAATCGCCGGGGCGTTGTATCGTCGCGCCCGAGGGCTTGTCGCGATTTTATCTCACCGAGCATCCGACCGAGCGGCGGGTGGGGGCGAGCTGGATGACGCGGGAGGACCGGCTCCATGAGATCGACGACTACGTTCGCTATTTGGACGCGGTGCACGCGCAGGTCGCGTCCGGCAAGGCGCGGGTCACGGCGCTCGGATTCTCACAGGGCACGGCGACCGCGTGCCGGTGGGCAGCGTTCGGGTCGGCCCGTATCGACCGGTTGATCGTCTGGGGCGGGGAGGTACCGCCCGACCTCGATCTCGGAGACTCGCGCGTGAAGGAGCGCCTCAGCGCTCTGCGCCTCGCGCTTGTCTACGGAACCGACGACGCGTTCTTCACACCGAAGATTGTCGCCGCCACGACCGCGCGGCTCAAAGCATCCGGCATCGCGTACGAGCAGGTGCAATTCGACGGCGGGCACGAGATCCATGAGGCGACGCTGCGCAGCGTGACCTAGCGTCGCACATGCGGATCGAGCAGATCTCGCAGCGCATCGCCCAGCAGCGTGCATGCCACGACAACCAGCACCAGCGCGACACCGGGCGCGATCGCGACCCACGGGGCGTTCACGAGCGTGTCGCTGCCGGACGTGATCATGTTGCCCCACGACGGTGTGGGTGGCTGTACGCCGAGCCCGAGGTACGAAAGTCCCGCCTCGAGCACGATGGCGTTGCCGACGCCGAGGGCCGCGGCGACAATCACGGGAGTCAGCGCGTTGGGCAGGATGTGGCGGGCCAGAATGCGCAGCCGGCGCGCACCCACGGCAACGGCACCTTCGACGAATGGCCGCGCGGCGAGCGCCCGCACTTCGCCGTGCACGAGTCGTGCGATGCCCATCCACCCCGTCACGCCGAGCACGGCGATGACGAGCAGCGTGCTCGGTTGCCAGAGTGCCGCGAGCAACAGTAGGAGCACCACGCGCGGGAGGGCGAGCGCGAAATCGGTGAGGGCCAGCAGCGCGACGGAGATCGGACCGCGCCAGTAGCCTGCGACGGCGCCCACGATCATGCCCAAGACCACCGAGACCAGCACGGCGAGAACGCCGACGCCCATGGAGACGCGCGCCCCGTAAATCAGCCGTGTCCAGACGTCGCGCCCAAAGCGGTCGGTGCCGATCGGATGAAAGGCGCCCTGGAGGTCCTGAGAAAGCGGCGGCAGGAACCGCGTCGCGACGATGTCGCGCTGCGCGGTCGGCTCGCCGTTCGTGACCAGCGGCGCGGCAATCGCGCACACGACGATCACCAGCAGGACCAGGAATCCGAACGCGGCGCGACGATCCCGCAGCAGCCGTGTCATGACGCCACCCGGCTCCGGACTCGCGGATCGAGCCAGGCGGCCAGCAGATCGGCGAGCAAATTGCCCGCGACAACCAACACCGCGCTGACGGCGGTCGCGGCCATGACGACTGGATAGTCGCGCGCCCTTACCGCTTCGACGAGCACCCGGCCGACGCCGGGCCAGGCGAACACTGCTTCGACGAACACCGCGCCGGAAAAGAGTGCCGGCAACGATAGGCCCAGTAGGATCACGACGGGCGTCAAGGCATTTCGCAGCGCGTGCCGGCCTACGACGCGTCGCGGCGTCAGTCCCTTCGCCCACGCGGTCGTCATGAAGGGCTGGTGCAACGTCTCGAGCATCGCGCCGCGTACGAAGCGCGCGGCGCCGCCGATCCCGATGAGGGTGAGGGTCGCCAGTGGCAAGGTGAGATGGCGCAGACTGTCGACCAGGCGGCTGACGCCGGGCACGTAGTCGGCATCCAGCCCAGCAATGCCGAAGGCCGGCAGCAGCCGCGCCCAGTACGTGAACACGAGCACGAGCATCAGTCCCAGCCAGTAGCCGGGCACGCCGAAGAGGGTGACCGAGACAATCGAGAGCAGCGTGTCGAGTCGCGAGCCGCTGCGAGCCGCCTGGAGCGCTCCCAGCGCGAGCCCGACCAGGTAGCTCAGGATCAGCGACAGCGCGACCAGGCGCGCCGTCGCGGGCCAAGCGTCTCCGAGCATGGTGCGCACCGGGCGACCCGTGGCGATGCTGGTGCCCCAGTCGCCACGGGCAAACCGACCTAGCCAGCCCGCGAATTGCCGCGCCAGGGATTGGTCGAGCCCCAGGGCCCGGCGTTGGCTCGTGAGCTGCTCGACAGTCGCGCGGGGGCCAAGCAGTATGTCGACAGGATCGCCGGGTGCGAGATGTAACAGCAGGAAGGTCAACGTCACGACGCCGACCACGACGGCGAGACCGGCGAGCAGGCGGTGCCCCAACCTGGCAAGCATCGCCGGGAATCTCGCGCCGCCTCTCGCGCGCCGCTAGAATGCGGGGCGTGTCGCGCTTCTCCGTCAAGATGCTACTGGCCGTCCTGCTCGCGACGAGCGCGTGCGGGGAGGAGGCAACGCGGCGCGGTGCGACCGTGCTGTTCGCCTCGGGCGCCGATCTGGCGAGCATCAATCCGTTGCTGACCAATCATCCGCTCGCGCGACAAGTTCAACGCTACGTGTTGCTGACCACTTTGGCGCGCTACGACTCGCTGCTCGTGCCCCGACCCTATCTGGCGCGGAGCTGGCGCTGGTCCGACGCCGGCCGCACGCTGACCTTCCGCTTGCGCACGGACGTGCGGTGGCATGACGGCGTGCCGACGACGGCGGGCGACGTCGTCTGGACGCTCCAGGCGGCGCGCGATCCGGCAACGGGATACCCCCGCCTGACGGAACTGCAGACGCTTGCCACGATCGCGGCGCCCGACGACTCGACGGTGACGCTCCACTTTGCGGGGAGCGCTCTGCGCACGCCCGAGGCATTGCCCGACGTCTTCACCGACCTCGCGATCCTACCCGCGCATCTGTTGGACAGCGTGCCGCATGCGCGCCTGCGGCAGGCGTCCTGGAATTTCCGCCCGGTCGGCAACGGCCCGTTTCGGTTCGTCACCCACGAATCGCACCGCCGCTGGGTCTTTGCGAGAAGCACGGACTTTCCCGAGGAGCTGGGCCCAGCGCAGGTGGACCGGCTGATCGTCGTGGTCGTCGATGACCCGATGGTCAAGCTCTCGGCGCTGGTCGCGGGCGAGCTCGACTTCGCGGGCATCAGTCCACAGCATGTCGCGTTCGTGCGCCGTCACCCCGCGCTCGCGATTCGCGAGTATCCGCTGATCTTCCCGTATGGTCTCGTCTTCAACACGCGCCGGCCGCCATTCGACGATCCGCGCGCCCGGCTCGCTGCTGCGCTCGCGATCGATCGGCAGGAGATCGTGGACGGCTATCTGTTCGGGCTCGCGACGCCGGCGGAGGGGCCGGTTCCTCCGGGTCTTCCGGGGTACGTCGCCCCCCCGCATATCCCGTTCGATCCCGATTCGGCGCGCCGGCTGATCGCCCAGCTGGGCACACCACCCCGGTTCGAACTCGTGTCGGTGGGCAGCGGCGAGGCGCCGCTCGAGCAGATGCTCCAGGCGCGGCTCGCCGCGGTTGGATTTCAGGTGACGATCCGGCAGCTCGAGTTGTCGGCATTTCTGGATCGTGTGTACGGCCCACGCCACGATTTCTCGGCCGCGGTCATGGGCATTCCCGGAGATGTCGGTCTCGGGTTTCTGCAACCGCTCGAGGATCTCACAGGAATTCCCGTACCGCGGGACCCCGCTCTGGCGCAGCGCGTGTTCGCGGAGCGGCAGCCGATCGTCTGGCTGTATCACGGGCGCGGGGTCCAGGCGATGAACCAACGCGTGCGCGGCGTGCGCATGGATATGCGCGGAGAGCTACCCAGCGTCACCGCGTGGCACGTGCAGCAATGAGACGGCGCGATCTCCCCACCGAGCTTCATGCGAGCGCGCCCCTGCGACTCGATTTCGCCGGTGGCTGGACCGATGTGGCGCCGTTTTCGACGCGCGAGGGCGGAGTGGTCGTCAACGGCGCGATCGGGTTGCGCGCGCACGTGAAGCTCGAGCTCGGCGGAAAACTCCTGCGGCTGGTCTCGGAAGAGCTGGGCGAGACACTCGAGTGCGCGAACGCCGGCGGGCTGGTCCCCGACGGGAAGCTCCCCTTGCTGGCGGCGGCCCTGCGCATGTTTCCCGTGCTGGGCGGTTTCACGCTCACGACGCGCTGTGACGCCCCGCCAGGCTCAGGACTCGGCAGCTCGGGTGCGCTCGGCGTCGCGCTCGTCGGCGCGCTGACACGCGCGCGCCAGGACGGGATGGCCTCGCGCCCGCAGGACGTGGCGGATCAGGCGTGGCAGGTGGAGACTATCGAAGCCCGTCTGGCCGGCGGCAAGCAGGACCAGTACGCCGCGGCTTTGGGTGGCTTTCACCGTCTGACCTTCCGCGATCCTGATGTGGGGATCGAGCCGATCACATTGGATCACGCGTTCGCTGCGGCCCTGGAACGACAGACGCTGATTTGCTACACCAACAAGAGCCGAGCGTCGGGGAACACGATCACCCGCGTGATGGGTGCCTACGAGCGGGGCGACCCGAAGGTCACCGGCGCCCTACACGGTCTGAAGGAGACAGGTAACGCCATGGCCGAAGCGTTGCGTGCCGGCGATCTCGCGCGCGTCGCCGCATTGCTCAGCGAGAACTGGAAGCATCAGCAGGCGCTCGATCCGGGCATGCGCACGGCGGAGATGGCCCAGCTCGAAGTCGCCGCGGCGAACGCCGGGGCGCTGGGTGGCAAGGCGGCCGGCGCGGGGGCCGGGGGTTGCATGTTCTTCATCATGCGCCGTGACGCACGCGCGGCGGCGGCGGCCGTCGCGAGCTCCACGGTGGTGCCCTTCACGTGGTCAGCGGAAGGCGTGCGCACATGGTGACGGCCGAGGAACTCGCCGCGCGCCGAGAGGTGATGCAGGGCTCTGCGGACCTGCAGGCGCTCCTGGCGCATCTCCGGGAACGGGCGCGGCCGCTGCTCGAGCGCATGCCGGTGATTCCCGACCACAAGGCGATTTTGACGACGGATGGGGGCTTCTGTCCCGAGGACGGCACCGGCCTCACGTTCGATCCGTGGAGTCCGACCGACCACCGCTGTCCGCGCTGCGGCAAAACCTGGCGGGGCGAGCGCCACGATTGGAGCTGGGTGCGCCTTCAGCATCTCTGGTTGGCCGAGCGCGCCGCGCATCTCGCCGCGCTCGCCGCCCTCGGAGGCGGGAACGATCGGCCGGCGGGGGCGCGGGCACGCGAGATTCTCAACGCGTACGCGCAGCGCTATTGGAGCTATCCGAATCGCGATAACGTGCTCGGCCCGAGCCGGCTCTTCTATTCGACCTACTTCGAGTCGCTCTGGACCTGCAATTATGTCGCCGCCGCGACGCTGCTACGCGCGTCCGATCAGCTCGATGAGGCCACGGCACGGGGCGTCAATCAGGTCGCCGAGGAAGCGGCGACGCTGATCGGGGAGTACGACGAAGGATTCTCCAATCGCCAGACGTGGAACAACGCCGCGCTCGCCGCGGTCGCCGTGTGGTTCGAGGACGAGGATCTCGCGCAGCGCGTGATCGAAGGAGACACGGGACTCATCGTGCATTTGATGCGCGGCTATGGCCGGGACGGGATGTGGTACGAAGGCGAGAACTACCATCTCTTCGCCCTGCGCGGTCGGTGTCTCGCTGGCCCAGCCCGCATACGTCGAGCTGTGGGAGATCGGTCTTGCGAGACTCGGGACACGGGACACGGGAAACGGGAAACGCGACGACCTGCCCGGCTGGTTATCGGCACTCTATACCCAGGCCGAGCCGCCGAGACAGGAGTTGCTGGAGTCCTATCTTCATGACGCCCCTGTGTCCCGTGTCCCGTGTCCCGTGTCCCGTTCAAAGCTGTCGTGGTGGTCGCTGCTCGAAATGCTGCCGGCGCTCCCGGAGAGCGATGTTCCCTGGGAGCCGCAGAGCGTGCTGCTCGAGGGCCAGGGCGTGGCGGTGCTGCGCCGCAACGGTCGCTATGTGAGTGTCGAATGCGGACCGTACGGCGGCGGTCATGGCCATCCCGATCGCCTGCAGCTCACGCTGTACGCTGACGGCGTCTATTGGCTTCCGGATCCGGGCACCGGGTCGTATGTCGCCCGCGATCTCTTCTGGTATCGCTCGACGTTGGCGCACAATGCGCCCCGATTGAATGGTGAATCCCAGTCACCGGGGAACGCGACATGCGTGTGCTTCGACGATCGCGGGGACTGGGCGTGGGTGTGCGGGCGGTTCGATAAGGTGACACGCCTGGTCATGACGGGTCCCCAGTACGTCGTCGACATCACGGTGCTTGGCGCGAAGGACGAGACCATGCTCGAGCTGCCCTGGCACATCGCGGGTCGAGGCGGCCTGGAGACCACAGGCCGCTGGGTCGATGACGAGCTGCGGGATGAGTTCGCGACGCGCGTACAGCGGTTCATTCCGGACGGCCCGGGACCGGTCGTGCTCGCGCACGTCCAGGAGCACGCGCAATTCACTTCCCATCTCCTCTTTGACGGTCACTTGCTACAGGCGGAAGGGCCCGGCCTACCGGACCAGCACGACCGGGCGTCGTTCTACCTGGTGCGCGTGCAGGGGCGCAACGCGCGCATCATCACGGTGATCGAAACGCACACCGGCAGCCCGGTGATCCGGGCGGTGCGGACGCGCGGCGACACTGTAGAAGTCGAGACCGCAACTGGTACGGATCGTCACCGCTTCGGCACGGCGGAATGGGTCATCGAGCGTCATGGAGAGCCGTCGATCACCCTGCGCGGCCAGCGCGACGCCATGCCGCCGTTCGTGCCGCTGCTCGAGATTGATGCGCCAACCCCAGTGGGCGCGCCGGCGTTTCGCGTCGGGACCCCACCGCCCCTGGACGGCTCGCTCGACGGATTCGACCTCGCGGAGCCGCTCGGCCTGGGACTCGAGGACCAGTATCGTCGGAGCGAGGATGCCTATCCCGGTCCGGACGATCTCTCGGCGGTCGCGCATGCGGCCTGGGATGAATCGGCGCTGTACCTTGCGGTCGAAATTACGAAGCCGGACCTCGTGCTACGCGCGGCCGACGCGCCGCCGCTCAGACTCGACAACGAACCGGACGACATCCATTCCGACGGCCTGCAAGTGTACCTCGCTCCGGCGGCCGGGCCCGATGGGGGAGGGGGGGGGAGCCACGACGGCGCCGCGCCCGTCGGCTATCTCATCGTTCCGAACCAGGCCGCTCACACCGTGCGGGCACGCCCCACGTCGGACACGCGTGCCTCCCCCCCTCCCGCGGGCCAGGTGCGCGGCGGCTGGCGCCGCACGGCCACGGGATACTGTGTGACGATTGCCATTCCCTGGCCCGCTGGGGTGTACCCGCATGCCGGCGCGCGTGTGCGCTTCGATCTTATCGTCAATGAAATGCTGCCGGGCCGCATGCGTCGTGTCGGCCAGCTGGTGTGGAGCGGTGGGGGCGGCTGGTTGTGGCTCCGTGGGGATCGCCAAGATCCCGCCCGGTTCGGCATCCTGGAGCTCGTTGGATGATCGTCGTGGTTCTCCACGAGCCGCAGGACTTGGTGAACATCGCGCACGTCGTGCGCGCCATGAAAAACTTCGGCGTGCGCGACTTGCGTCTGGTGAACCCGCGGGAGTACGAAGCGTATCGCATCGAGGGGATTGCGCATCAAACCCAGGACGTGCTGGCGCGCGTCCGGACGTTCGCGACTCTCGCCGAGGCGCTGGCCGACTGCGTGCACGTTGTCGGGTTCACGGCACGCGGACGGACGGCGAAGCGAAACTTGCAACGACCGAGAGATGCTGCGGCCGAAGTCGTATCACTGGCCCGCGGTGGAGGAGGGCCAATGGCGTTGCTGTTCGGTCGCGAGGACAAGGGACTCTCGAATGAGGACCTCGATCGCTGCCATCGTGTGGTGACGATTCCGAGTGACCCCACCTACGCTTCCCTAAACCTCGCCCACGCGGTCATCATCATGTTGTACGAGGTTGCCCTCGCACAGGGGGTGGAGTCGCGTCCATTCAAAGCACCGCGACGCGCGTCCGAGCCCGCGGCTGTGGAAGAACTCGAGCGGCTGTTCGCCGACGTCGCACGCGCGCTCGGAGCGATCGAGTTCTTCAAGACCCGCAACGCGGACGGCGTCATGCGCACGATGCGGGAGATCGCGCATCGGGCGCCGCTGGACGCCCGGGAAGTCAAACTGCTGCGCGCGATGGCGATCGAGGTGACCAAGTACGGTGAACGACTGGCGCGTTCCAGGCTTCACGTCGACCGGTAGCAAGCGGCCGGATGCGCTCTTCGGGACGCCGGCGCGGATGACGCGGGCGTCGGGCGCTCGCGTGTGGGATGAGGACGGCCGCGAGTACGTCGACTACGTCATGGCCCTGGGCGCCGTGGGGCTGGGATATGGCCATCCGGAGGTCAATCGCGCCGCGGAGGCCGCCATCGCCGCCGGCGTCGTCGGGCCGCTCCCACCGGTTGTCGAGGAGGAGCTCGCCGAGGCGCTGAGCGCGCAGATCCCGTGGCTCGAGCAGGTGCGCTTTCTGAAAACCGGGGCCGAGGCAGTGGCTGCCGCGGTGCGCCTGGCACGCGTCGCCACCGCGCGAGATGAGGTACTGGGCTGTGGCTATCACGGCTGGCTCGACTGGTGTCAGGGCGCCACGGAAGGCGTGCCGGCCGCAGTGCGTGGTCTGTTCGCCGAGCTGCCGTTCAACGATGTGGCGGCCGGCCGCGAGATGATTCGCGCGCGCGCGCCGCGGCTCGCCGCCGTCGTCGTCGAGCCGGTGATCGTTTCCGAGCCCACGCGCGAATGGCTGCAGATGCTGCGCGCGGAGACGCAACGGGCCGGCGCGGTGTTGATCCTCGACGAAATCAAGACGGCGTTCCGGCTCGCTATCGGCGGCGCGGTTGCCCGCTACGACCTCGACCCGCCGGATCTCGTCGTGATCGGGAAAGCCATGGCCAATGGTTTTCCGCTCGCGGCCGTGGGCGGCCGTAGGGACATCATGGCCGACGCGAACCGGACTTGGATCTCATCCACCCTCGCGACCGAGGGCGTGTCGCTTGCCGCGGCGCGGGTCACCCTCGCCGTCTACGCGCGCGACAACGTCTGCGACCATCTCCATCGTATCGGCACGCGGTTGCTGCACGGCCTGCACGAGGTCCAGCGCGCGCACTCTGGGCTCGTGACGGGAGTCGCGGGAATTGCGGAGATGTGTTTTCTGCATTACGCGACCGA
>WNFW01007495.1_pt1 | contig 11338 bp, 8 predicted proteins | sample 5400131 | NCBI WGS metagenome assembly WNFW01 (sample SAMN13153362, study PRJNA577476) | soil metagenome | isolation source: 20 cm soil or saprolite under grassland replicate 1 | place: USA:California | collected 2016-06-15
CGGAAAAAAGCATCGCGGTGCTTCCATTCGAAAACCGGAGCGAAGACAAAGCCAACGCCTACTTTGCCGACGGTATCCAAGAGGAGATTCTGACACGCTTATCCAAGATTGCCGATCTGAAAGTGATCTCGCGTACATCCACCCAGCATTACAAAAGCGCGCCTGAAAACCTGCCCGAGATCGCCAGGCAGCTTAGCGTCGCCCACATCCTGGAGGGCAGCGTGCAGAAGAGCGGCGACGCCGTGCGCGTGAACGTGCAGTTGATTAAAGCAGCCAATGATTCTCATCTTTGGGCCGACACGTTTGATCGCAAACTGACCGACATCTTCTCGGTCGAGAGTGAAGTGGCCAAAGCCATCGCCGACCAGTTGCGAGCGAAACTCACGGGTCGGGAAGAGCAAGTCATCGCCGCCAAACCGACAGGCAATACCGAGGCTTACGATGCCTACTTGCGAGGGCTGGCTTATTATCTGAAAACGGGACTCACACCTGCCAACTCCCTTGGCGCGCAGAAGTATCTCAAAGAAGCAGTGCGCTTGGACCCGAAGTTCGCCCTTGCTTGGGCGTTGCTATCATACGTTGAAGCGCAGGGCTACCGCACACTGAATCTTCAACCCACGGTCGCGCTGCGTGAGGAGGCCCGGCAGGCGGCCGAAACCGCTCTCACTCTTCAGCCCAATCTCGGCGAGGCCGTATTGGCCAAGGGATATTACCACTACGCCTGCCTAAAGGATTACGACACAGCGGTGCGTTACTTTGAGCAAGCGCGTCAGCTTCTGCCCAATAGCAGCCGGATTCCTGAGTCGCTGGGCTATGTTACACGGAGGCGCGGCCAATGGGACCAGAGCGAGAGTTACTTCAACGAAGCCGAGCGGCTCGACCCGCGCAACGTCGAGCTACTCACCCAGCACGCGCTTTCCTACATGATGCTTCGTCGTTTTCCCGAAGCGCTGCGAAAGTTTGATCAGGTTCTTAACATCACACCAGACGACGTGGATACCCTCGCGCTAAAGGCGATTATCGCACAAGCCGAAGGCGACCTGCCGCAGGCTGCTGCACTACTCGCTCCGCTGCATCCGAACGCCGACCACATCAACGCCTTGGAAGCACAAGTTTACCAAGCAATCCTGGAGCGCCGTCCTGCACCAATCATCCCTCGGCTAAAGGAGATATTGGCCAAGCCTGATCCAGCGCTGGGTTACATTAATGGCGAACTGCGCTTTTGGTTAGGCTGGGCGCAAAAAGTCGCTGGCGACCATACCGCCGCCCAGGAAAGTTGGCGACAGGCGCGCAGCGAACTGGAACCTTTGCTCAAAGAACAGCCGGAAAATGTTCAGCTCATTGGAGATCTCGCGCTGACCAATATGGGCCTCGGAGACAAGGCCGCCGCATTCAAACTGATCGAGCGGGTGTTGGTCGTGATGCCGATCGAGAAAGACGCGATAGAGGGTCCCATTGCCATCGAGATCCTTGCTCGTGTGGCGGCGCAGACAGGCGAACCCGACCGCGCCATCACCGCTTTACAGAAACTACTCTCAATCCCCTATGATGGCGCGGTGGCTCAAGGCAATCCGCTGACTCGTGCGCGGCTGCGGCTCGATCCAATGTTCGATCCGCTTCGGAATGATCCGCGTTTCCAAAAACTCTGCGAGGAAAAGAAGCCGTGAAGCCGGGCGGGTTCTTTGCCGAGCTGAAGGCCAGCAAGGCTGCATCCTCGCATCGCATCCCGAACGCACTGAATCCCCGGCTGCGGGTTACAGGGAATCAGGGCTGCAGCCAGTTGGCGCAGAAACTTTGCCCTGCGAACTTACTTCTGATAGGCTCGTACACAAGGTCGCTGCAATATGCCTCAAGACGGCACCGAACATCGCAAACTCGCCGCGATTATGTTCACGGACATGGTCGGCTACAGCGCTCTCGCGCAGCGCAACGAGCCGTTCGCACTTGAGTTGCTCGAGGAACACCGCCGGCTCCTGCGCGCAATTTTTCCAAAACATGAGGGGTCTGAAATCAAGACAATCGGGGACGGCTTCCTAGTCGAGTTTTCCAGCGCCTTGGCGGCAGTGCAGTGCGGGATTGAAATTCAGGAGGAGATCGCTAAGAGAAATTCAGCCAATCCATCGCAAGGGAATTTCCAGGTTCGTATCGGAATTCATGCTGGCGACGTTGTCCGTCGTGCTGATGACATAATTGGCAATGGCGTCAACGTCGCTGCTCGCATCGTACCATTGGCCGGTGCGGGCGGCATTTGTATTTCCCAGCAGGTTTTTGACCAGGTCGAGAATCGCGTTGCCAATTCGCTGAAAAGAATGGGGCAGGTGAAACTCAAGAATATGATGCGGCCTCTGGAGGTGTATTGGGTCGGATATGGGGGCGCAGCGTCCGGTCCGCCGAGCCTTATGCAAGCGAACAAGTCTTCTGAGACTGAGAAATCGATTGCCGTCTTGCCTTTCCTGAACATGAGCTCAGATGCCGAGAATGAGTACTTGAGCGACGGTCTGACAGAAGACCTGATAATGGCGTTTTCACGATTGAAGGGGTTACGCGTGCCCGCCCGGATTTCGAGCTTCGCGTTCAAAGGGAGAAATGAGGACATCCGTCAGATCGGCCAGCAACTGAATGTGAAAACGATTTTGGAGGGCAGTGTCCGCAAAGTTGGCGACCGCCTGCGCATAACGGCCCAACTGATCAATGTCCTTGATGGTGATCATCTGTGGTCTCAGACGTTTGATCGCCAAATGCAGGAAGTGTTTGCGATTCAGGATGAGATTACGCGCGAAATCGTGGACGCCCTTGAAATGCAACTGGTTGGCGCGGGCGATCAACCGTTGGGGAAACATGGCACTTACAACCCCGACGCCTATCAACTTTATCTTCAGGGCAGGTATCACTTTAACAAATTCACTGGTGAGGGCTTCAAGCGCTGCATAGAGTGTTGCAAAAAAGCCCTCGAGATAGAGCCTAACTACGCACTTGCTTATGCTGCGTTGTCGCTAGCCTTTCAACACGGCTGGTTTTACGGACATCTCTCGTTTGAAGACAAACTGGCCGCAATCGGTGTTCACGATCTGTTCGCAGAAAAGGCAGTGGAACTCGATCCGAACCTGGCCGAAACGCAGACCGCGTTGGCCATCGTAAGATTTTGGAACGAGCGGGAGTGGTCAAAGGGTGAAGATTGCTTTAAACAAGCCATTAAACTTAACCCAAACTACGTCACAGCTCACGAGCATTACGGCCTTTTCTTGGCGTGCAGAAGGCGGACCGACGAGGCGATAACTCAAGCCCGGCGAACGCTACAGCTCGATCCCTTGTCCCCCATGAACACTCTCAGCGTAGCAGCAATGTATTGGTTGATTCACCGCTACGATCTGATGTTAGAACAAGCCCAACGATTGTTTGACCTGGAGTCAAACTTCTTTGGGACATATTGGATGTTGGGGTTGGCCCATTGGTCTCAGGGAATGCATGATGCTGCCGTCGCAGAGTTGCGCAAGGCGGTCATGCTTAGAGGAGGGCCTGTTCCATTGGCTGATCTTGGCTGCCTGCTGGGCCGCTTAGGTCGGAAGGCCGAAGCCCAAAACGTTCTCGAAGATTTGGGCGAGCTCGGAAAGCGGATGTATGTCCAGCCGCCCTATTTGGGCTTCGTTCATGCAAGTCTAGGCAATCACGACAAAGCCTTTGATTGCTTTGCTCAGGGCATGGAACACGAAAACGGTAGCATTGCGTATCTCCGAGAATACTGCATCTGCACTGGTTTGAATGAATTGAGCGCGGACCCACGATTCCCTGCCTTGCTTGAAAAGATCGGAGTCGAAGCATGACCGAATTGTCGTAAGATTCCTCTTGCAACCCCGAAGCCCCTGAACCCCTGTCGCCTGAGACTTTGGAAATCGTGTTGCAGGGGTAGCAGGAATTCACCGAAAGGCAGCGCGGGGTTACCTCTATGAATACACTTGTCGTGGCAGCGATCCGCTGCTCTTTGATGTTCCTCGTTCCAGCCGTTGCTTACGCAGGCAGTGCCCAATGGGATCTCAATCCCACCTCGGGCGACTGGAATACAGCTGCCAACTGGACGCCAAATGGGATTCCCAATGGCCCGGCGGATATTGCGACGTTCGGTCTTTCGCACACCACCGATCTTTCGATCTCGGCGGACACCGAGGTTAACGGCATCATCTTCACCTCAGCCGCAACGAATCCCTACACCATCACTGCGAGCCCAGGATTGACGCTCACCATTAGCGGCGTGGGCATCACGAACAATTCGGGCGTTACACAGAACTTTGTCACTGCCGTCGAGGGAACCGGCAGCCGCGGGCAAATAATCTTCCGCAACAGTGCGAGCGCCGGAAGTTCCGGCATTTTTACCAACAAAGCCTCGGCGGCCCAGTTTGTGGTGGGCGGCCAAACGGCCTTCTACAACACGTCCACTGCAGCAAACGGTACTTTCGTCAACCAAGGCGGCTCGTTCTCCGGTTCCTATGGCGGCAGAACTACCTTCCATGACTCCTCATCCGCTGGCAATGGTAATTTCACCAATAGGGGCGGTACAGCCTTCAACACGGGGAGCGGTAGCACGGATTTCCTCGACAGCTCAACTGCAGCCAATGGCACCTTTATCAACGAGGGTAGCGCTGCCAACTTCGCAGACGGTGGCAGCGCGATCTTCGTCGACAGCTCAACCGCGGCTAATGGCACCTTTATCAACAATGGTGCAACGATCAGCGGAGGATTTGGTGGTTTTACGCTCTTTGAGGACAACTCAACGGCGGGCAACGGCATCTTTATCAACAACGGCGGCGCTGCCGGTGGCGTATTTGCGCTCGGCGGTGGTAACACAATCTTCCTCAAAACTTCGACGGCTGGGAATGGCACTTTTATCAACAATCCTGCCACTGCCAGCGGTGCGGAGGGTGGTGTTACGGAATTTGGGATATTTCCGAGCGCCCACAATGACTCGCCAAGCGCCGGTAACGGTACGTTCATTAACAATGGAGCGACTGTTAGCGGTGCAGCCGGCGGGAAGACGGTCTTCTACGAGACCTCGACGGCCGATGCTGCAACGCTGATCGCCAACGGCGGAACAAACGGCGGCCTCGGTGGAACGGTTTTCTTTGAAGAGAAGTCTACTGGTGGTACGGCACGGGTGGAGGTTTTCGGCAACGGTAGTCTGGACATAAGCAATCACTTCTTAAGTCCTCTGGGCGTGACGGTGGGCTCAATTGAAGGCGACGGGAATGCTTTCCTAGGATCCAACAATCTGAAGGTAGGTAGCAACGACCTTAGCACCACCTTTTCTGGAGTAATTCAGGGCATGGGGGGCTCTTTGACAAAGATCGGTACCGGAACCCTCGATCTGACGGGAGCCAACACCTACACCGGCAACACCAATGTCAATCGCGGCGTATTGCAGGTCAACGGCTCGATCACCAGTAACACGTTTGTGCGTGGTGGCGGCATGCTAGCGGGTACGGGAACCGTCTATGGCAATCTTGTCAACAACAACGGTGGCAAAGGTGAGCCCAGGGCAAGAGCTAGGCCTCCCCGGCGTGCTAACCGTCGTCCACAACTACACGCAGGCGCAATATGCCCATCTCATGATCCAGATTGCAGGTGCGAACGTTGGTCAATTCAGTGTTCTGAATGTTCTCGAGACTGCTAATCTAAGTGGTCGTTTGGATCCCGTCCTTCTCAACGGCTTTGTCCCAGCGATTGATGATTCGTTTACCTTTTTGAATGCCGGAGCTGTGAACGGTACACTGTTTATTTTCAACCCCAACATCGGCAACGAGCCTGAGCATTGGGAGATTACCTATTTCCCTACCTACGCCATTCTGACTGTGGTATCAGGAAACGTTCACGTTCCTGATCAGGGTTCAACATTCTTGCTGCTGACATTGGGATTGCTCGGTCTGGTGACGTATCAGCGGCAAGCGTTGCGTAAACAGTTCTAAGCGTTGTGCGCGAAACGCGCAGGGGTGTTTTTCTCGCTCCTACCGCTTAAAAGGGCTGGTTTGACGGTTTTACTGATCATTCAGGGCGGTTTGCGGCGCGGGTTTGCTTAGTTCTAGCTGTGCGCTCACTTTCTGTAAGCCAGCAGTAAGCGTTTCAACCTGCTTTTCCAGGCGAACAATGGTAGCTCCTTTGCACGGTGCGGTGCTCTTTGAGAAACTCATTGAGCAACATCGCGTTCACTGCTTCGTAGCGCACGGTGTAAACCTTGCCCTTCGCGTCTTTGACGACCAGATCGGGATTGACCTTTTCAACGTCCTCAGCCATCAGGCCAAACTGCGATATGGCCGCTGGGTCAAGTTCTTGCTTTATGACGCACCGTAATTTGGGTTTGGGCAGCTGTTTGCCGGGGTAAATCAGAAAAAGCCTTGAAGAATCCGCCCGTCCTGACTCCTCAGAAATACAGTGGGATACCCGACGACAGTAGCGGGCAGCATTGGGGGAGGCGGGCACGGCGGGATTATCTGACGGAATACCTGTACAGCAGCCGGCGCTGAAGACGTTAATGAGCCGCCACTCGAAACTTCAGACCATTCCCCAAAACTGCTGCCGTCAAAGTCGTTCTCCCAGACTCCGTCATCTAGACCGGTTACGAATAGCTTCAGAACTCCGTGATCAACCAGAGCAGACGGTCCTTCAAGCGTCAAACCTCCACCGTGAACTCTATCCCATCCCGTAAACGGAAAATCATTCTCCCAAATCTCGTTATCTAGACCTCTCACAAACAATTTCAGAATGCCCTCATAGACGACAGCAGCTGGCCTTGAAAGCGTGAAGCCTGAACAACAAACTGGATTCCATCCCCTGCCGTCAAAATCGTTTTCCCAAATCCCGTCATCTAGACCTCTTACAAATAATCTGAGCGTCCCCTCGTTATCAACCACAGCTGCAGGTCCTGAGAGGGTGAAGCCATTACCAAAAACTTCAGACCAGCCAGACCAAGCATAAACATCTGGGTCTCGTAGTATAGGCCTAAAATCGTTCTCATAAATGCGATCATCGAGACCGCGTATAAATAATTTGAGAGCATCTTGATGGATCACAGCAGCTGGCTCCGAACCGGTCTCGGCCCCTCCCGGCGGAACTTCGACCCAACGTGTAAAATCGCTAGCTTCGCCAAACTTCGCCCCCCTATCCATACCATTCGAATAGATATGATCATCATTACCTCGTATAAACAGTTCGACAATACGAGTGTCGGACAGTGTACCCGCCACCACACCCGGCCCTGAAGGTGTCCTGCCGTCACCGGGCACTTCAACCACGCGAGGACCTGCTTTGGCCAAAAAACTGTGCAACTTGCCACATATATGCAGCAGGCCGTTAGCTCCGGAAAATTCTACGCCTTCCGTGGGCTCTGTGTCTATAATTGCTCTCTCGGGGGAAACTTCCTCAAGATGGAAGGGATCATCCGAAATTGCGGAAGCGAAGTGGGCCTGGATTCGGGGGGTTACGGGACCTGGTGATGTCCATAAAAGCGTAAGTTCAAGAAAGTCCACCTGCCCTCCTGAGTCGAAGTTCTCAACATCCGCAATAAGATCCACTGGCAGGGGACCGGTATCGAGATCGGGAATAACAACTTGGGCCCGAAACGGCCCCTCAAAAGGTATCTCGCCCTGGCCGCATTCTTTGTGTCCACGCAGGTTTGTATTCAAAAATATTTGAAGGTCAAACTCGAGACCTGCTATCGAAGTCCCATCGTAGATGCTGCCCAAATCATCACTACCCATGGCGCAGATGCCTGGACCTAGAGCAGTACCTCTGAAATGCCACGTGAGCGGCTCAGCCAGGAGAGACGAGCCGACGCATAGTGAAGCGATTAGGAGAAGATGTTTGAGATTCATATAGAAGATGTCGGTTACGAGTTAGGTTGTGTTCAGTGTGCTGTTAACTGTGTGAGGTTCGGATAGCCTCCGTCCGGTGGAGGATCAACGGCGTGGACAGCGGGCGAAAGCCCGAAGCAGGCCAGCATGACCAGAAATAATGGAGTTGCTTTTCTTAGTCGGATCAACGGATTCATAGTTCTTCCTTCCTTTTCCCCGCACGTGTTAATTCTGTGGAATTGCGGGTCTGGAAGAAGACGAAGAACCCAGCGGGGGAAACGTCCTCCGCCTGATTCAGATCCGTTTAATTGCGTCGAGTGTGGACAAAATCGCGCCCCGTAGTCAAGAAAGAAATGTAAGGTAAAGGGATTACATTGAGGCGAGTTAAAGCCCCTAGGTAAGGCTCCGCAAAGCCCAAATGGCCGCTTCGAGTTCTACAAACGCCGTCAGCTTCTCATCTGCACAACGTAACGCTTCCCGTCGCTGCGATGTGCGTCAGCAATGAAGATTGTTCGCCGTTCGCGATTCACAGTCGCAACGCAGCCCCAACTCCAACTGGCTTTGCTGAGATTGTCAGTGATTATTCCGAGTACTTCACGTGATGGATTGTGCTTCTTTTGCTCTGCACACGGCAACGTCAAAGTGAAATGGACAGGCGCGATGACGCGGGCGAGAACGTATGCCGGGCTCCCGTATTATACTAAGGTATAATAGACAGCACAGCCCACGCATTCCTATTCTCACTGGTTCTAATGCCAGATCACACTCAGGATTTCTCCAATCTGTCGGAAGATTCGCAATCCTGAGCCAGCAAATCTGCCAGAAGAACACTAGTAAGCCACTCCCAACATGATGCGGGCCGCGATGACATCGATGAATCCTGCACATGTTTATGAAGTCCGTCCCCGTAAAGACGATTGTGGCGTTAATCTAATCTCCGACGTGCTCCCGTTTCGGTGCGCGGTGTTGTCCGGCGCGCCGGACGCAATAAATAATGCAATCGAGTACGCGAAGCTTTACAGCCGCTCACAGGACGCAGTGATTCGCGTTTATGATCAGGCAGGCAATGTGATCGAAACGCACGAGCAGGCGGGCCAGTTCCAACAGCCATGAGCATTTTAATATCGCGACAGTCGAGAACCTGAGCATGTCGCAGCCCCAACTTGCTCCGTTATCGACTTGGACGCGGGACTACATACTGTCTCTGCCTCCCAATGAGTTTGATTGGTTAGATTTTAAGAAATCCGCCTGGTTGAGCCTTGACGGTGGATGTCTCGATAAACTTTCTCGTTACGTCTCCGCTTGGGCTAATTACGAGGGGGGTACCTGATCATTGGTGTTGAAAATCCAATGGGAAGCGGCCCGCTGAAGCTCGATGAAGGCGTAAACCTAAGAGCAAAAGGTGATCTAAAATCATGGCTGGAAGATAAGCTGCCGACGTTGGTTGACGAACCACTTGAGCAAGTTGGCGTGCACACCGTCCCATCCGACCAGAATTCGGATTTTGGAATAGTCATCATTCACATTCCGGCGAGTAGTGCCGCGCCACATCAAGCTCGTGACGGCAAATTTTACACGCGATTAGGCTCCAAGTTACATTCTCTTCCTCGGCGAGCGATTTTTGACATTGCTAATCGACACAAGCATCCACGAGTGAGGAGTTCGCTGCTGGTAAACCTTTATAACCCCGATCCGCTCGACCGAGGACGACTAATTTGGGAGGCTCGGAATGAAAGCGATGTGTTCTGCCGTCATGTGGGCGCCATTATTCAGTTGCCTGTTAAGTTCAAAAGCGCCTTCTTGCATTTCGAAGATGGCATTCTCGAATCCAATTCTGATAACCAAAACTTCTGGATCGTGACGTTAGGAAATGGAATTGGTCAGCCACTTTTTCCCAAGTCATCTTCGAAACGCCACGTGAAGGCAAAACTAGCCCGAAACCTCACCGATAAGACTGCCGCGGTGCTTGGTCGGACTATCGACCTGATCAAGGTACGAACTTTCGCAGACGGAGCTCCTTACTTGGATCAAGAGTTTCCTCCCGACGAAGTGATTCACATTCGAGGGCCGCATCATTGGTAGCATGCTTCCGAACGTGGGCGCCTCGGCGCAAATTTTCAGCTTGTCTTGTTTTCGTTACGGGAAGGGACGCGTGAGTCGCAGATTCGAGTTCCATAAACGCAGTCAGCTTTTCATCCGCACGCCCAATGAATCGCTTTCCGTCGCCGCGATCATGGTGCAAGCTCTTCCTGAGAAACCGGCAACTAAATAAGTTCCCTTTCAAAAAGTACTTCGATTCAGATCGTACAACTAGGCAAACCAAAAAAAACACACGCCGTTGTGTTCCGGCGCGAATCTTTTTCGGGGAATTTTGCGGCCAAAGGTTCGCTTGCCCCGGACAGGGATGAAACTCGCCTTTCGAACTTCGCTGCTGCTTCTGTTTTGGACGCTACTCGCTCATGCGCAAATCTCGCGTTTCCAGCATGTCATCGTGATCGTCCAAGAGAACCGGACACCGGACAATCTTTTCCAAGGTCTGTGCCGTCCTCCCTTTGGTACGAGCGCATCGTGCAGCACAACCCCAAACGCAACCCAGTACAACATTCAAACCAGCGATTGGCTAGACAAGCACTCGCCGACGGGCGTAACGCAACCACTGCCAGTTCCTTTGGGAAACAGCTACGATCTGAGCCACTCACACGGAGCTTTTAACAATCAATGCGACGTACGTCCATCAGGGGCATGCAGAATGGACGGGGCAGGCGACGTCCCCTGCGCCGGCACGTGTCTTAGTCAGCCGCAATTCAGATTTGTTGCGAATTCTATTGCTGGCGGGCACGGGATTCTGAACCCGTACCTGACGCTTGCGACGCAATATGGGTGGGCAAATTATATGTTCCAGACCAATCAAGGCCCAAGTTTTCCGGCCCATCAGTTCATCTTCGGAGGTACCTCAGCTCCCAATGTAGGCGATGATCACATGGGCATCTTCGCCTCGGAAAACATGAGAGGGGTATTACACAGCAACGATCATGCGGGATGTATTGCGGAAGCGGAGACCAGAGTCGAATTGGTTCATCCGAATCCTAATCCGCCTCCCCGTGGTGTTGAGAACTCCGAGGTTTATCCTTGCTTCGACCATCAAACGATTCCGGACATCCTGCCGGCAGGGGTCTCGTGGAGATACTATACGCCAAGCGCGGGTTCCATCTGGACGGCGCCGAATGCGATTTCCCATATCTGCCAGCCGACGGGGCCGGGAGGAACGTGTCAGGGTCGGGAGTGGTTAAACCATGTGGATCTCAGGCCGTCGGATGTGCTGGCCGACATCAGGAGCTGTAATCTCCCATCGGTGAGCTGGGTTATTCCGGCGGGGCAAAATTCCGATCACGCCGGAAATCCTGACAATACCAGTGGACCAGCTTGGGTGGCAGCCATTGTCAATGCCATGGGCAACAACCCAACCTGTCCCAACGGTGAAATTTATTGGCACAATACTGCGA
>WNFW01008825.1_pt1 | contig 11338 bp, 6 predicted proteins | sample 5400131 | NCBI WGS metagenome assembly WNFW01 (sample SAMN13153362, study PRJNA577476) | soil metagenome | isolation source: 20 cm soil or saprolite under grassland replicate 1 | place: USA:California | collected 2016-06-15
ACGTTCCCCAGGGCGGTGGCTTCTTCGGGACCGGCCACCACCCGGCGTCCGCACGCCTCAGCCGAGAGCTGGTTGAGCAGCCGGTTCCGGGCGCCGCCCCCCACGATGTGCACGACCCGGGCGCGGGCGCCGGTGAGCGGGTCGGTCGCCGCGATCTTCGACGACGTGTTGCCGCCGCCGGGGTTGGTGATGCGCGCGTCGGCGCCGAGCAGGTTCGATCGGTAGACCAGCCGCGCGACGGGGTCGAGCGCAGCAGCGACGGCGTCGTTCCAGCGGCTACGCAGGTAGTCGTCGGGCACGCCGCGAGCGTTCCTGACAGCGCCGAGGGCGGCGGCGCGGGGCGGGGTCGTCGTCATCGCGTCGCAACCGCCACGGGCAGGAATTCGCTCAGAGCGGCGCTGGCGCGGGCCACGTCACGGATCGCCACGCCGCGCGGCAGGTCGCCCAGCGCGCGCGCCTGCACGAGGACGTTCCCCAGGGCGGTGGCTTCTTCGGGACCGGCCACCACCCGGCGTCCGCACGCCTCAGCCGAGAGCTGGTTGAGCAGCCGGTTCCGGGCGCCGCCCCCCACGATGTGCACGACCCGGGCGCGGGCGCCGGTGAGCGGCTCTCGAGCACGAGCCGGCACATCTCGCCGCGCGTGGCCGGCACGGGAACGCCGCCGTCGCGGCATGCGGCCGCGACTTTCGCCGCCATGCCGCCGCGCTCCCCGAACTGAGGCGCATCGAGGTCGATCACGTGGCCCGAGGAGGAGGCTGCAGCCTCCGTGAACAGCGTTTCCCACGCGAGCCCGGGGTCTTCGGCCCGCCACTCGCGCAGGCACTGCTCGAGCACCCACATGCCTGTGCGGTTCTTCAAGAAGCGGATCGTCCCGTCGAGTCCCACCTCGTTCGTGAACCCTGCCCGGCGCGCCGCCGCCGTCAACACTGGGGCACGCAATTCCGCGCCCACGAGCGACCACGTGCCGGAGCTGATGTACGCCCAGGCCTCGTCGCCCGACGCCGGCACGGCCGCGATGGCGGCCGCGGTATCGTGCGAACACGACGCGACCACGAGGGGACGGCGCCCCGTAGCGCGAAGCGCGGCAGGCAGCACCTCGGGCAGGACCGGACCGAGCACCGTGCCCGGGTTCACGATCGTCGGCCAACGCGCGGGATCGTCCCCCGCGGCCCGGATCACGTCTTGCGACCACGCGCCGGCCCGCACATCGAACAGTTGCGTCGTGCTTGCCATCGTCCGTTCGGCGACGGGGCGGCCGCTCAGGCGGTAGAGGAAGTAGTCCGCGATCAGCAGCCGCGCATGCGTCCGCGCCACGACCTCAGGCTCGTCGATCAGGTCCGCCACGACCTGGGGGAGCGTATTGATGTCAAGGAATTGGATTCCGGTCACGCCGTACAGCACGTCGGCGTCGATGCGACGCAGCACCTCGGCCAACCGCCCCCGTGTACGCGGATCGCGGTAAGAGTACGGGAGCCGGAGCGGCGCGCCGTCCGCGCCGAGGGGGACGTAGTCGACCGCCCAACTATCGACGGACACCGAGCGAAGCGCTGGTGCGATCTCGAGCCCCGCGTTGAGCGCGGAGCGCAACTCACCCCACAGGGCGTCGATGTCCCAGTAGAGGTGGCCCGCCTGCTCGATCAGCGGGACGGGGAATCGGTGCACCTCACGCGTCGCGACCCGCCATCCCTGCGGCAGTCGCTCGAGCGTCCCCAGCACCGCGCGGCCGCTCGACGCGCCGAGGTCGAGAGCGAGATAACTGGGCGGCGCCGGTGCCACGGCTTACAGGCTGCGCGGCGGCGCATACGTGCCGCCCGTTCGTTGCGCCGCCACGCGCGCCCGGTAACCCGACGCGCGGAACGCGAGCACCGGGTCGAGCGCGGCTCCGGCGCGCCGGCGCGCTTCGGCCACCAGCGGGCGCGCATCGGTCTCGAACGCGTCCTTGAGGGCGCGCTCCGCCAGCAGCACATCGCCGGACTCCTGGTACTCGGTGAGCGCCCCGTGATCGACCAGCTGCGCCTTCGCGTATGCAAGCTGGAGCTGGTCCACCGTCTGCAGCAGGTCCTCGATCGGGTCCTTGATGTTGTGGCTCTGGTCCATCATGTACGCCGGCCGAAACCCCGCGAGCCGCTCGCGCTCGGCGAGCACCAGCTCGTGAAAGATGAGGAACAGCCCGTACGGCTTGATGGAGCCGGCCGTGAGGTCGTCGTCACCGTATTTCGAGTCGTTGAAGTGGAAGCCGCCGAGCTTCCCCGCGCCGAGCAGCCGCGCCACCACCAGCTCGATGTTGGTGTTGGGCAGATGGTGCCCGAGGTCGACGAGGCATTGCGCCCGCTCGCCCAGGGCCTGCGCGAGTAGCAGCGAGCTGCCCCAATCCTGCACGACCGTGGCGTAGAAGGCGGGCTCGTACGGCTTGTGCTCCGTGAACAGCCGCCATCCGGCGGGTAGTGCGGCATAGACATCTCGGAGACAGTCCAGGACGCGGTCGAAACTCTGGCGCAGCGACATTTGCCCCGGGTAACTCGAGCCGTCGGCGAGCCAAACGGTGATCGCGTCGGCGCCGAGCGCCTGCCCCACTTCGATGACGTGCCGGTGGTGCTCCACCGCCTGACGCCTCACCGCAGCATCGGGGTGGCTAAAGGAGCCGAGCTTGTAGCTCCGCGGCTGGCCCGGCTGGTCCTGGAACGTGTTCGAGTTGACGGCGTCGAATCCGAGGCCGAGCTCGGCGGCGAGGGCGCGCAGCGCAGCGACGTCATCGGGCTCGTCCCAGGGGATGTGGAGCGAGACGCGTGGCGCGCCGCCGGTAAGCCGGTGGACGACCGCGGCGTCCGCCAGCTTCTCGGCGAGCGAGCGAGGCTCGCCGGGGCCGGGAAAGCGGCCGAACCGCGTCCCGCCGGTGCCGAGCGCCCAGGACGGCACGGCGACCGCGAACCGGCCGACGGCGTCCACTATCGTCTCGGCGCGTTGCCCGCGGCGAGCGAGCCGCTCCGCGAGCGCCTCGTAGTCGCGCTCGTGGTGGCGGAGTGCATCGGCGCCTGGAGACAGCGCGACCTGCTCGGCGGTGTGGGTCGTCAGCAAGTCCGTCCTTCGGAGGCTGGTGGAAGGAGAAGGAAGGCTGCTAGATATTGCTGCGCTTCAGCTCCTCCACCGCGTGGTCGCAGGCGCGCGCGGTCAGCGCCATGTAGGTGATCGACGGATTCACGCACGACGAGCTGGCCATACACGCTCCGTCGGTCACGAACAGGTTGGGCACGTCGTGCGCCTGGTTGTAGGCGTTCAGCACCGACGTCTTCGGGTCGCGCCCCATGCGCGCGGTGCCCATTTCGTGGATCGCGAACCCCGGCTCGGCGCCGAGCTGCCCGCTGCCCCGGTAGGCATCGTGCGTCCGGACGTTCTTGCAGCCCGCGGCCTCGAGCATCTCCCCGGCCGACGCGGCCATGTCCTTGCGCATGGCGAGCTCGTTGTCGCCCCAGGTGCAGTGGATCTTGAGGAGCGGGATGCCGAAATCGTCGGTCTTGTCGGCCAGCTCCACGTAATTGTCCTCGCGCGGCAGACACTCCCCGAATCCCGTCATGCCCATGGACCAGGTGCCGGGATCGTGCAGTTGTCGTTTCAGCTCCACGCCGAACCCGCGCTCGCCCGCGCCGCGGCCCCATCCCTGCCGGCCGGCGCCGCCCTGGTAGCCGAAGCCGCGCACGTAGTCGCGGCGGGAGGCGTCGTCCCCCAGGTTGCGGAACCGGGGGATATAGATGCCGTTGGGCCGGTTGCCCTGGTAGTAATGGTCCAGCAGTCCCTCGATGCTCCCGCTCGCCCCGGCCAGGAAGTGATGGTCCATGAGATAGTGGCCCAGCACGCCGCTCGAGTTGGCCAGCCCATTGGGGAAGCGCGGCGATTTGGAGTTGAGCAGCAGCCGCGTCGTGCCGAGCGTCGAGGCGCAGAGAAAGACGACGCGCGCGTTGTACTCTCGAGTCTGCTTCGTGACCGCGTCCACCACGCGCACGCCCGTCACGCGATTCTTGCCCGCGTCGTAGATCAGCGAGTGCACCACGCTGTTCGGCACCAGCGTCAGCTTGCCGGTGGCGCGCGCCGCCGGAAGCGTGGACGCCTGGCTCGAGAAGTACGAGCCGGTCGAGCAGCCGCGCTCGCAGGGACCGCAGAAGTGGCACGGCAGGCGGCCGTTCAACGCCTGGGTGAGAATCGCCACCCGCCCGATCGTCACGTGCCGGCCCGGAAACGCCCGCTCGATCGCGGAGCGGCCAGTCGACGCCGTGCCCGTCCCTCAGATTCGCCTCGAAATCGAGATCGCTCCAGCGGTACACCTGGCGTCCCCAGATGAGCGACTTGCCGCCGACCTGGTCGCCCTGGATCCAGGTGAACGGCTTGTCCTCGACGTAGGGGTTCTTCGCGTCCTTGATGAAGAAGTGCTTGTTCGATTCGCGGAACTGACCGGTCCGCGCCTGGATCGGGTACTCCTCGGCGCCCTTGGTCCCCACCGAGAGCCGCGCGTCGCGCAGCGGCAGCTCCCAGGCCGACTTGTGCTCGGTGATGTAATCCTTGCGGTGCACCACGTCGCGTCCGCGCTCGATCAGCAGCGTCTGCAGGCCCTTCTCGGTGAGCTCCTTCGCCGCCCATCCCCCCGTGATTCCGGAGCCGATCACGATGGCGTCGTAGGTGATCATGACCAGGCCCTCCCGACAGAGCTGTAGGGTATGTCGCCGCGGTACGCGCCGAACGGACTCGGATGCAGCTCCTGGGTGGCGCCGATTTGCGAGGTGTAATAGCCGACCAGCGTCAGCTCCTTCATCCGGCGGAAGAACCAGGTGTCGGGAGCGCGCGAGGCGTCGCCGCCGGCCGCTGGGTACGCGGCCTCGTCCATCTCGGTGAGCAGGGCGAGCTGTTGATCGGCGCTGCACTCGACGAACGCCTTGCCGTGCCGCGACCGCGCCCGTGGGTCCACCTCGGCCAGGCCGGCGACGAAGCGATCGCGCTCGGGGCTCGGGTAGTGATCGCTCAGCAGCGTGTCCACGAAACGATGCACGCCGGCCGCGCGGGCGCCGGGCGTATCGGTCTGGGGGATAATGTGGTCCGCCATCACCGCGACGAGCTCGAGCTGGCCGGGGTCGAGCGTGCGGGGCGCCCAGTCCGGTCCGGGCGCGGTCCAGGCACGCCGGGTCGCGGCGTCGAGCGCGCCCGCCAGGGTGGGCGCCGAGATGGCGCCGCCCAACAGGATGGCGACGCGGCTGAGGGCTTGGCGGCGGGTGATCAGGTCGTCTTGCGTCATGCGGTGATCCTCACTTGACGTCCCACCAGACGCGGGCCGTGGGGGTGTCCTTCGCCCGCACGGCCTCGTAGCTCTGGCTGTTGTTGGTGATCTCCGTAGAAGGGTACACGATCCGCACCGTCCGCTCCAGCAGTCTGCCACCGATGCTGTCCGGCGGTAGTACGGGGAAGTCCGTGCGCCGCTGCTCGGCCCATGCCTCGTAGGGCTGCACGATCCCGAGGTGGATCCACTTTTGAGTCGCGATGCGCTGGAGGGTGCCGTCGTAGACCACGCCAGGGCGTGCTTTGAACGCGCTCATCTCCGCTGCCGTCGGGAGCGGGATCTTGGGAGTGACGGCGCTGTTGCGGTTGTACGTATCGTAGTACATGGCTACCGAAAGGTCGAGCGCGTTCTGGTACGCGGCCTGCGGGGCCCCGCTCGCCCACCCCCGCAGGTACGCCTCCGACTTGAGGAATTGCACTTCGGCGGCCGTCATCACCCAGCCTGGGAAGTTGTCGTTGTGGCTGAACATGAGCGAGTCGAGCCGGGAGTAACGCGTTCGGTCGAGGGGCGGTTGTTGATCCTTCGGCGACGACGGGAGGCCCGCGTAGCGAACGATCGTATCGAGGACCGGGTCGAACAGGATCGGGAGGCGGGGATCCGAGTCCGCCACCATCATATCGAGCATCAGCTTCGGGGCCCACGCCTTGTCCGGACGCTCGCTCGTCGCGCGGCTGCGGTTCCCGAGGGAGTTGTGGTCGTAGATCCACGTCGGGTCCATATACCAGGCGACGTTCTGCGCGTTGGTCTCGACCAAGGGGTAGGTGGTGGAGTCGGCCAGGATCTCCTGCACGATCGCCTGGGCCTTGGCAGGGGCGACCTCCGAGAGTCGCATCGCCAGGCGCAGCCGCAGCGCGTTGGCGAAGCGGCGCCAGCCCGTCAGGTCTCCTTTGAGCAGCAGGTCTTGCGTTGCCAGCGCGGGGTGCACCACGGTCAGAGTCCGCAGGGCATCCGAGGCGTCCTTCAAGTCCTTGAGGATCGCGTCGTACACGGACTCCTGGGTGTCGAACTTGGGGAACAGGTTCACGCCCGTTGATTGACGCGCGGTAAAGGCCTCCGAGTACGGCATGTCGCCCCACAGGTCGGTGGTGCGCGCCGTCGTGAAGGCGTTCACGATCTTGTCCAGGTGCAGGTATACCTCGTAGCTCGCGCGCTGGTCCTGCGGCAGCGCGTTGTAGAGGACGGTGATCTCCCGCAGGTCCATCGCCGCCTTGGTGTAGTAGTCGGTCCACGTGTTCTGCCACTGGTCGCTCACGGGCCGCATCATGTTGACGTCGTTCTGGGTGCCGGACACCTGTGCCCAGGCTGCGACGTTGTCGTACACCTGCCAGTACCACTCCCCGTAGTGGATCGGGAAGTCGGCGTCGATCAGGGCCTGCGTGAAGACGTATTCGATCCTGGCCGTCGTGGACTTATCGGGGTCCAGGAACAGCGAGTCGTAGGCGTCGTGGCAGGCGGCGCCCCCGGCGGCGACGGTCAGCACGACGAGGAGGCGAGTGGCGCTCTGGGCGGTCTGTCTCATGTCATCCTCTCAGAACGAGCCCGTGATCTTGAACCCGACGCTCCGCGTGGTCGGGTGGTACCCGATGTAGTCATTGAGTCCCTGACGGTAGTCCACGGTGGACGTGGCCGACTCGGGATCCACGTTGGGGACGGTCTTGCGGAGGTAAAACAGGTTCCGTCCGATGAGCGACAGGCGGAGGTTGCGCGCCGGAACGTGGCGAGCCCACGCCGCGGGCAGATCGAAGCTCAGAGTCAGCTCGCGCAGCTTGATGTAGTTGTTGTCGTACACGATCTGCGGATAGATCCCCTGGTTCTTCCAGTCGAAGTTCGTCTCGTAATACTCCCACTCCGGCACCAGCTTGTCGTTCGGCGCGTAGCCCGTGACGTTGCCGCTCGCGTCGAACGTCTCCTTCACCCCGTGCAGGATGATCCCGTCGTGGTAGACCCTGGCTCCGCCGGGAGCGACGGCATCCTGGCTCGGGAGCTGCACGTAGTTCCCTGCGGCGTCGATGTAGTAGGGCAGCCCACCGTGCGCGGCGTCGCGTCCGAACAGCGTTTCCTTGGCCCGCCCGGTCGCGAGGGAGTAGTAGTCGAACATACTGGCGAACTTCCCCCCCCAGCGTATGTCGAACAGCAGGGAGAGGGACACCCCCTTATAGCGGAAGCTGCTGTTGAAGCCCCCCAGCCAGCTCGGCATGATGTTGCCGATCAGGCTCAGGGTGTCGCTCTTCGCGTAAAAGCCGTTTTGGTCCACGATCTTCTGGCCGTCTGGCGCGCGCCGGAAGTCGTATCCGTAGATCTCGCCGTAGGGACGGCCCGGGCGCGCCTCGACGAACAGGTTGTCCTCGAAGTTCTGCAGCACCAGCGATTGCAGGCCGACGGCGAGCGTCCGTACTTCGTTCCGGTTGCGCGAGAAGTTGAAGGTTGTGCTCCACTCGAAGTCGTCGCCTTGAATGGGCATGCCGGAGAGCTGCAGCTCCTGCCCCGTGTTGGCCATGACGCCGGCGTTGACAACGATGTTCGTCGCGCCGGAGCTGGCGGCGATCGCGAGCGGGACGATCTGATCGACGTTGCGCTGATGGTAGAACGAGCCATCGAGGTGCCAGCGCTCGCCGAAGAAGCCCATCTCGAGCCCGACCTCGGTCTCGAACTTGCGCTCCGGCTTGAGGGCGAGCGGTGGGACCGTCGTGGAGAAGCTGTTCAGGGTGACTCCGCCGTCCCAGGTGGCGAAGCTGTAGACGTTGTTGGCGAGGTAGCGCGGCGCGCCGCGCCCCACCTGCGCGTAGTTCAGCCGGAGCTTGCCCGAGGAGATTTGCGACGGGAGCCGGAACGCGTCGCTGAACACGAAACTCGTGCCCACGGACGGATAGAAATACGAATTGCTCGCTGGCGGGAGCGTGGACGTCCAGTCGTTGCGCCCCGTCGCCGTGAGAAAGAGATAGTCTCGATACGAGAGGGTCGCGCTCCCGAATACGCCGTCGGTGCGGTCTTCACCCCGGCTCGCGGACTGACCGGGTGTGCTCGCCGAGTTGTTGATGCTGAACCAGTTTTCGGTGACGAGCCCGCCGTTGGTCCAGGCCGCGGTTTCACCCGTGCTATTCCGCGTGGTCGCGGCGCCGACCTGGAGGTTGAGCCCGAGCGACCGCGTCAGGGTGCGTTGCGCGCTCAGCAGCACGTCACCGTAGAGCACACGATCTTGCAGCCGCTGCACGTCGTAGCCGCCCGACGGTCCCGCGCTCGCCGGCTGGGTGGTCCGCTGGTCATTCTGGATGGTGTTGTCGGTGTAGTCGGTCCCCCCCTGCAACCGCAGGCTGAGCCAGTCTGCCAGGGCGTAGTTGAGCCGCAGCGATCCAACCAGCCGGTCCTGCGCCGACTCGTATTGATCCTGGAGCCCCGTCCAGAAGATCTGCCGCATCATGTCGGCTTCGCTGGGATGAAGGCGTGGATACACCTTTTGCGACGCCAGATAGCCGGCCGACGTCTCGTAGTCCTGCTTCAACAAGTCCGTCTTGAGCGAACGCGGGAACGAGAAGGCGACGTACACCCTCGGAGGTGGATTCGTGAGCGTCCGGTCGTAGTAGTTGAACGACACATCGGCCCGCAGCCGATCCGACAGCTGCATGTCACCGGTGAGGCTCAGGGTGTTCCGTGCCTGGCGAGCTCCGGGGAACGTCCCGGTCCAGTCGTTCCGTGTGAAGCCCAGGCGATAGCGGCTGCGGTCGGTGGCGTTGGAGAACGTCACCGTGTTCTCGAGCGTCCGCCCCGCTTGATAGAGATCCCGGTAGTTGTCCGGTTGCGGCGTGAACGGGCGCATCTGCCCGTCCCACCACAGGACCATCTGCCCTTTCATCGGCGGACCCCAGCTGTGCGCCGCCCCGATACCGCCGCCGTTGGCCAGCATCGGCGTGCTGTCGGAGTTGATCATGAACTCCCCGTTGTTCGGCCGGCTCTGCAGAATCAGATCGTTGATGCCCGCCCCGAATTCATTCTGGAAGTCCGGCAGAAACGCCACGCGGTCGAACAGCGAGGACGAGCTGAAGTCCATCCCCATGCCCTCGTGCTTCGTGCCGCGCTTGGTGGTGATCAGGATGACACCATTCGCCGCCTGGGAGCCGTACAGCGCCGCCGCCCCCGCGCCCTTCAGGACGTTCAGCGACGCGACGTCGTTCGGATTGATGTCGTTGATCCCGGTGCCGAGGTCGCGGTCGTACACCCACCCCACGTCGCTGTAACCCGAGTTCTCGTCCCGGATCGGGATGCCGTCGACGACGATGAGCGGCCGGTTACTCCCGGTGATCGACTTGATTCCGCGAATCGTGAGGTTCGTGCCGCCGGTGGGCCCGGAGCTGTTCTGCTGGATCTTGAGTCCCGGCACCTCACCGTACAGCGCCGACTGCACTGTCATCGGGCTGGCCTTCGTCACCCGCGCGGAGTCGACGCCGCTCATGGCGTACGGCGTCTCGCGCTGCGAGCGCTCGATGCCCAGCGCCGTGACCGCCTTGACGTCGAGCAGCAGAGCCTTCGCCTCGAGCGAGAAGTCCGCGGTCGCAGAGGCTCCCGCCGTCACCGTGACGGTGTCGCTCCGCTCGCTGAAGCCGATCAGCCGGGCCCGTACCTGGTACGTGCCCGCCGGTACGTCGGAGACGACGTATTCACCGCTCTGATTGGTCGTCGCCGTTCGCTTGGTCCCCACCACGATCACGTGGGCGTCGGGGATGGCGTGCTGGTCGGCGCTGGAGACGACCTTTCCTCGGATCGAGCCCCCGCCCCCGCTGGACCCGTCGGCCTGCGCGGCGGCCGACCGTCCGGCGATTGCGGCGAGGGTGAGGACCGTCGTGAGAAACATTGAAACGCGACGAGCGATGGCGCGCATGCTGCTCTCCCGGGCGGTATGGGTCTCACACAGAAACCCTTGAGGGAGAGAAGGGACTGACATGTTGCGAAGACGCAACGGGGAAGGGGGAGGTGGGCGCTAAAACTCCTCGCTTGCCCCGCCGATCGCCGTGGCCAGCACGGTCTCGGGCGTCCACTGCTCGATCGGGCGGGCGGGGGAGAGCCGGCCGCGACTCATCACCGCCAGCCGGTCGCACACGCCGAACAGCTCGGGCAGATACGAGCTCACCAGCAACACCGCCTTACCCTGCGCCACGCAGCGCGCGATCGCCTCGTAGATCTGCGCCCGGCTGCCGACGTCGATGCCTCGTGTCGGCTCGTCGAGCAACAGGACCTCTGCGTCCTGATGCAGCAGCCGACCGACCACGACTTTCTGTTGATTCCCACCGGACAGGGCCCGCACCGGCTGCCCCGGCGCCCCGCGGATGTGCAGCGCCTCGATCCACTTCTCGGCCGCCGTGCGCTGCCGCGCGAGATCGAGCCATCCCCAACCGGGCGAGCAGGCGGCGTAGCGCGTCGCCGTCAGATTGTCCGCCACCGAGAGCGTGAGGGCGAGGCCCTCCCTCTTCCGGTCCTCACTCAGGTACCCGAAACCCTGGGCGAGCCGCCGGGCGGGGCTTGCGCCGGATACGGGGACTTGCCGGCCTCCGACGTCGATCCGTCCCGAGGCCCGGGGCTCGAGCCCGAACAGTGCGCGTACCAGCTCACTGCGTCCCGAGCCCATCAGCCCGGCGATGCCGAGCACTTCCCCACGGCGCAGCTCGAAGCTGGCCTGCTTCAATAGCGGAGGGGCGGCGACGTCGTGCACCGCCACGATCACGTTGCCCTCATTGCGCTCCCCCTCTCCGGAACGGAGAGGGGGACAGGGGAGCGGGGGCCGGGGGGTGAGCGCAGGGCGGCCGACCATGTGCGCGATCAGCTGGTCGTTGCTCGTGTCCGTAATGCGCCCGTGGTGCACGCTGCGGCCGTCGCGCAGCACGGTGTATCGGCTGGCGATCTCGCGGACTTCCTCGAGGAAGTGACTGATATAGATGATCGCGATGCCGCGCGCCGCGAGCTGCCGGATCAGCGCGAACAGGCGGTCGACGTCCTCACGCTGCAGGCTGCTGGTCGGCTCGTCCATCA
>WNFW01003199.1_pt1 | contig 11336 bp, 7 predicted proteins | sample 5400131 | NCBI WGS metagenome assembly WNFW01 (sample SAMN13153362, study PRJNA577476) | soil metagenome | isolation source: 20 cm soil or saprolite under grassland replicate 1 | place: USA:California | collected 2016-06-15
GCCATGGGAAAACTCGAAACGAACTCGACAAAACTGGATCAGCGCGAGCGGGCGGTGCGAGACATTTCGCAACAGGCACTTACAATACTTCTTAAAGGCTATCAGCAAAAAGGATTTCGGATCAGGCGCGCTGCGCTTGTGGTGGGAAGCCAGATCGATCCCGCTAAGATCGCAAATCCGCACATTCGAGCGCATGCCCTCGAAGGGCAGTTATTTCGGTCGGCGATGGAGCAAACTTTGCAGGATCTTAAGATTCGCACTGACGTTCTTCTCGAACGCGACGCTTACTCCACCGTCGCTGCGCGGTTAAGACAGTCCAGTCATGATGTGGAACGGGCGATACAGGATTTCGGGCGATCGGCGCCGGCGAAACGTGGACCATAGCGCGCAGAGCAAAAGCTCGCAGTGCTTGCTGCGTTATTTGCGTTCCGATAGTCGTGGAATTATGGCAACCGAAGCGGGTGTCCTACAATGTTATTTGCGAGGATGAAAATTCGGCCCGCCATCGAAGCGGATCGCAATGCTATCTGGAATATTTTTCGCGAAGTCGTCGTGGCGGGAGATACGTATGCGTTGGACCCGAACATCTCACGCGGCGATGCGCTGGCGTACTGGTTTGTGCCCGGCACGCAGACGTACGTAGCGGAACAACCACCTATGGGGATTGCTGGCACTTATATTTTACGGCCTAACCAGTCAGGTGGGGGGGCGCACGTCGCGAACGCAGGATTCATGGTTTCGGCTAGCGCTCGGGGACAGGGAATCGGTCGCGCAATGGCCGAGCACTGCTTGAGCGAGGCGCGCCGACTTGGTTTTCGCGCGATGCAATTCAATTATGTGATTTCCACGAATATCGCTGCGATCCGTCTATGGCAGGACCTCGGTTTCGAAATTGTTGGCACGTTGGCGAGTGCGTTCCGTCATCCTGAGAAAGGATACGTCGATGTTTATGTGATGTATCGTTCCTTGCTAGAGCGTCGCGTTCGGCGCGCCCGGCGATCGCGCCCCAGCAGCTAAACAATCATTGCAAAGTAAGCGGTTTCCGGCTGAACCTAAGCAGCGGAATGCAGACGGTGATTCAAGTAATTGCGACCGGGACCGGATCGTTGCGGAATAAAATCATGAGCGATCCGCAACTGGAGAAAAAATTCGACTTTATCAAAGTCTGGCATAAACAGCCGAGCCGTCCCCATGGCTGGGCGAAAATACAGCCGAACTGAATTATTGGTGATTTTGTCGATTATCTGCTGGCGCGACATCAAAGCCATATTCTTACAATTCATATCATGCGCCGATAAACCCGACGCCGTACGTTTTGCCGCCCCATTAGGCGTCAATTACTCTACCGTCACGCTCTTCGCGAGATTGCGCGGTTTATCGACGTCGCGGCCCAGTTCGACAGCGAGATGATAAGCCAGAAGCTGGAGTGGGATGACAGTGAGAATCGGCATCACGTAATCAGGCGCTTCCGGCAGCACGACAATCTCGTCAGCGATGCCTTTGAGATGTTTCGTGCAGTTGCCACTTGTCAGCGCGATGATCGGTCCCTTGCGAGCTTTCACTTGCTCGATGTTGTTCAGGTTTTTTGAAAAAACTGAATCATCAGGCGCGATGAAGATAGAGGGCAAATCGGGTCGGATGAGCGCAATGACGCCGTGCTTGAGCTCTGCGCTCGGATGACCTTCGGCAAAGACGTACGTGATCTCCTTCATTTTGAGCGCACCTTCGAGAGCAATCGGGAAGTTGAACTGTCGGCCGAAGAACAGAAAACCGTTCGCATCCGCATATCTGCCGGCGATTTCCTTGACCTGATCATTTAGCTCCAGGACCGCTTCGATTTGTTCGGGCAACGCCTGTAACGCTTCGATCATGCGCGTTCCCTCCGCTGTCGCGAGATTTCGCATGCGTCCGAACAGCAAGCCGAGGAGCGTGAGGATAGTGAGTTGCGACGTAAACGATTTGGTGGCCGCTACCCCAATCTCCGGCCCCGCGTGCATGTAAACGCCGCCGTCGCTTTCACGCGCAATAGTGCTTGCGACGTTGTTGCAAATTCCCAGGGTGCGAAAGCCTTTGCGCCGGCTCTCGCGCAACGCGCCGAGCGTGTCCGCAGTCTCACCGCTCTGGCTGATGGCGAAGACCAGCGTCTCCGGCGTCATGGGCGTGTTGCGATGGCGAAACTCGCTGGCGTAATCCACTTCAGTTGGGATGCTAGCCATTCGCTCAATCAAATATTCTCCGACTCGTGCGGCGTGCAGTGCCGTGCCGCATCCGGTGAGAACGATTCGCCCGACATCGCGCAATCGCGGCGGCCCCATGTTCAGTCCGCCCAGCCTTGCCGTGGATTCTTCAGAGTTAAGACGCCCGCGCATCGCGTCTCGAACCGTGTTGGGTTGCTCAAAGATTTCCTTGAGCATGTAATGGGGATAATCCCCTTTGCCGACGTCTTCGGCTGTGAAATCGACTTTGCTGACCGGATGGTCCGTGATGTCGCCGGCAAGCGAACTGATCTCGAACTTATCGGGTCCCGCCGCGACGACATCGAAATCATTCAAATAAACTGCGTCGCGCGTGTGAGCGACGATCGCGCTCACATCGCTGGCCAGAAAATTTTCGCCGTCGCCGACGCCGAGCACGAGCGGACTTCCGCGGCGCGCGCCGATCATAAAATCCGGCACATCTGCGTGCACCAGAGCGATGCCGTAGGTGCCGATTACTTGCCGAAGCGCCGCGCGAACAGCGTCGAAAAGCCGGGCCTTCTTTCCGGACGCGTCTACCGTGCTAGCGCACGAATCATCGTAGAGTTTCCCGATCAGATGCGCGAGCACTTCGGTATCAGTGTCGGAGCGAAACTTCGTATCGCCGCTGCGGACGAGCTCATCCTTAAGCGCCTGATAATTTTCGATAACGCCATTGTGAACCAGCGCCAGCTTCCCGCTCGCGTCAAAATGCGGATGCGCGTTTTCGTCATTCACTTTGCCATGGGTCGCCCAGCGCGTGTGGCTGATGCCTAACGAACCGGATACCGGTTGGTTTTTCACCAATTGTGCAAGCGCGGCGATGCGTCCGGCGCATTTGCGTGTGTCGAGCTGTCCTGCATCAACCACAGCGAGCCCTGCGGAATCGTAGCCGCGATATTCGAGGCGTCGCAATCCGTCGAGCAAAACCGGCGTCGCGTGCGCGCGGCCGACGTAGCCAACAATTCCACACATGATCGTGGACTGTAGTTGCGGCCGTTCTCACCCGCAAGATTGAGCGCACACGCACTCTGGGCCTTCAAGAAATTTGCCGCAAAAGCACAGATGCTGGGTTATTCATTATTTGCAATGCGAGCTCAGGCGGATCGCAAATCGCTTCTGCAAAGTGCAACCGACAAGACGCACGGTGCGCTGCCGCCGGGCACATTGCAGCGAACGCTTGCCATCATCATGGGCGGTGGCGCCGGCACCCGTTTGTTTCCGTTGACAAAAGATCGCGCCAAGCCCGCCGTGCCACTCGGCGGCAAATATCGCATCGTTGATATTCCGATTAGCAATTGCCTGAACTCCGGGTTGCGTTCGATCTATGTGCTCACGCAATTCAACAGCATGTCATTGCACCGGCACATTCAGGCGAGCTACAAGTTCGACAATTTTTCTCGGAGCTTTGTGGACATTCTCGCCGCGCAACAGACGCCCGAGGGGTCGCAATGGTACCAGGGAACGGCGGACGCGGTGAGGCAAAACATGCGCTACTTCCTTGAGCGCCCGTACGATTATTACCTGGTTTTAAGCGGCGACCAGCTTTACCGCATGGATTTTCGAGCGCTGCTGCATCAACACATTCGGCTCGGCGCAGACATCACATTGGCCACGAAACCCGTGGCGCGCCATCAGGTGTTTGAGTTCGGCATCATGCAGAGCGGCGTCGATCGGCGAATCACCGGGTTCATCGAGAAACCGTCGGACCAATCTGGTGTGCAGGAAATGAAGATGAGCCGTGAATTGCTTCGCGACATCGGCTCCAACGAAGACGACGAATTATTTCAGGCATCGATGGGCATTTACGTTTTCAATCGCAACGTGCTCATCAAATCCTTGGAGAGCGATCTGTTCGATTTCGGTAAACACATTATTCCGACGTCAATCAAAGATCGGCACGTCAGCGCTTTTATTTTCAAAGGTTATTGGGAAGACATCGGAACGATCCGCGCATTCTACGAAGCTAACCTCGATCTAACTGATGTGGTTCCGGAATACAGTTTCTTTGAACCCGAATCTCCGATCTATACGCATCCGCGTTTTCTGCCGGGTAGCAAAATTAACGGCGCAACGCTGCGCCAGGCGATTATTTCCGACGGCTGCATCATCTCGGACGCGCACCTGGAGCGAAGCGTCATCGGCATACGCAGCGTCATTCAAAGCGGCGCCACTATTCGCAACAGCATCCTGATGGGCGCGGATTACTTCGAACTCGGCCTAACTGATTCGTCACAGCCGGCTATGGGCATCGGAAAAAATTGCGTGATCGATCGTGCGATTATAGACAAGAACGCGCGCATCGGCGATGGCGTTGTGATTACGCCGGAAGGGAAATCGCAGAACCTGGACGCAGATAACTATTTCATTCGTGATGGGCTCGTTGTAGTTCCAAAAAACGCGGTGATCCCGGCAGGGTTCTGGATCTGATATTGCTGTATCCGCTGTGTTGCTGTAGCGACGTTCGCCGATGGTCGAAAGCTTCACAGCAGACGCGTCGTAGTATTTTGTCCTAGCACACAATCAGCCTGCGCTCCGATTGTGTGTCTCAATGCGATGAGCAGACTGCTCGTTGCATATGATCGCTCATCTTAATCTCGATGATCGGCTCTCGATTTTGCGCGTAGGGGATCCTTCCAGGAGCTGGAATTCGCTCGACGACCAGCGGGTCTGCGTTCTTTGCGGGAGAAAATTTAAGGGACGGCAGGTGGACATTCGCCGTTTGCCCGGAGGAAAATTCAAGGTGTGTTGTCCCACGTTAGGGTGCCTGTCCACCCCGCTTCAGTGGCGTTATGCGACACTGCCCGTTGCTGCTAATCCGGGTAAAAAGCATTGGCGACGCGTTTTGCCTAACAAACAACAATGTCGCTTGCCTGAATCAACGCTGCGAATGCAGCCCTGTCGCATATGATTGGCGTTACTCTTGATCAGCCTGCAGTGGCATCAGCGCCGGATGAGGTGCTGATGAAACATATTTCCCGGCGGCGTCATGACGCTCTTGCTGAGTTGTATGGTCGGCATAGCAAACGACTGCGAGCCACCATCGATGGCGTTGTTCATGAAGAAGCAGAAGCCGACGACGTCTTGCAGGAAATTTTCATTCAGGTCTGGGAGGAAGCCGGTCGTTATTCGGCCAAGGCCGGCAAACCACTCGGCTGGATGGTGACAATCGCGCGCCGGCGCGCCATCGACCGGTTGCGACGGCGGCAGGCTTATTCTCGTGCGCGAGAGCGCTACGAAAAACGAGTGGTCCAGGAATCACAGACTCCCCGCCGCGACGGCGCACAGGCACTTGTGTTGAACGATCTCCGGAAATTTTTGAGAAAAAGCATTCGAGCTTTACCTCATTTACAACGCGAAGCCGTCGAGCTCGCTTTTTTTAATGGATTAAGCCACAGGGAAATTGCTGCTGCTACTGGAGCCCCTCTAGGCACCGTGAAGACGCGGTTGGAACTGGGTTTGCAAAAACTAACCCACTCACTCAAACCATTGCGCCATAAGGTGTGAGTCGGAAAAGATCGGATGGTTGCGTTTGCTCGCCGCACGACTGTCCCTTCTCGCCGGTTGCTAGCGAAGCAGAATCACCAGCAAGACGATCAGTAGAACGAGGCCCAGCCCGCTCGGGTAGTATCCCCAGCCAGTACTATATGGCCAAGTGGGCAGTGCGCCGATCACTAGCAAGAGCAGGATTAAAAGCAGAATAAGACGCATAGCTTGATTTATTTGATTTAGAGTGTGCGTTTCCGGGCACACGCTCCGCAGACAGGCGACGTCCGCTCGACGAACCGCGGAGAGTGCATCTACGGATTTGGCGAAGTGTTGACATTCACATCAGTCTTCTCTTCCCTCGTCGTCGTGCTACTTCTCCCCGGTGGATTTACCACCGTGGTATTAGTGTCCTTTTTCTCTGACGGTGGATTTACGACTGTGGTATTACTTTCTTTCTTGTCAGCGGGCGGATTGACAGTCGTTGTCTTTTGCTCGCACCCTGCGAACAAGCCTAACATAGCCAACAGGTAAATGAATCTTTTCATACCACCTGAATCGTATTCAGCAGCCATCCGGTCGCCTGCTGCTGATCGTACTTGAGCGAGCTTGCCTGCTCCACGTGAATTCAGGCAATCCGTTTTTCGCTGCATTTAGTGTGGGACGCGCAAAAGCCTCCTAGCCAGTGAATGTGTGAACAACTGGCAGGAAGTATCAAATCAACTGTGACCTCGCGGTCTAGCGTCCCGGCCCGGGAGCAGTCGATCCACCTGGACTTGGCGAAGGCATTTCACTTGCGCTACCTCGTGTTTTGGGCGCATTCCTTCCTGCCTGCCCTGTTGAGCCGGTGGTTGCTGCAGTGGTGGTGCTCGTACCGGTTGTTCCAGATTGCTCGCACGACGCCAGAAACGCCATGCAGATCAGGACCGCGATTAGGGAGATTACATGTTTCTTCATAGGGTATACTCTACTTCGCACCACGAAGTGTCTCTGGTTGTCTTAAACCAAATGAGCTGTTGGGAATGCTTGCAGTGCGCTTCATTGACCCGATCCGATACAGCTGCGAAACCGCTCATCACTGCGGTTCTGATCGCCGGTATAATCACGTTTATCATTCCGGCGGGCGGCCGATGGATCTCGGCCGAAACAGGTCTGGCTGCGATGGGAGGAATTGTGAGCCCGAACTGGATAATCGATATTCTGGGCCAATTGATTTTCTCGTTGGTCTACGAAGTGATTATCGCCAGTGCGATCTATTCTCTGCCCACCGAGGTGGCATTGTGTTAGGAACGCTTCTTGGCCTGCCAGTTTACGCGGTGAATTGGCTCGTTTTCCGTGAACTGCTCCGGTTCCGGGCAAACGAGTTGCACGCCGGCATCACGCATGTCGTGTTCGTGTTTTTCTTTTCCGTGGTCTATCGAGCCGCTGCGGCACCGCGCGCCGCGGCGGAAACCGGTATGAGCCAATAATTGTGCAGTCCAGAACAATAAGTCGATTTCATTTCCGGGCGGGTCGTCAGGCTTGGTCGCGACGCGCCTAACGAGGAACCCATAAGGAAAAATCCGACCTCGTTCTGAGACATTTTCTGACCGTCCCCAGGGAATGGTTGGTGCGATAAATGTTAGCAAACTATGGCGAAGAAGGTTCTTATTACGGGCGGAGCCGGTTTCGTTGGATCACATGTAGCGGACGAATTGCTCGACGCCGGATACACCGTGCGCGTGCTCGACAACCTTGCGCCGCAAGTGCATGGCACACGCGCTCGTCGGCCTTCGTACCTCGCGCGTGAAGTGGAATTCATTCGCGGTGACGTTCGGGACCGCGAGGCAATCAGCCGCGCGTTGGAGGGCATCGATAGCGTGTTCCATTTTGCAGCGGTCGTCGGCGTTGGTCAGAGCATGTACGAGATTGCCAACTACACGGACAACAACTCTCAAGGCACGGCTGTTTTGTTGGAAAGCCTTTCCGCACAACCCATCGAGCGCCTCATCGTCGCGTCGAGCATGAGCGTTTACGGCGAGGGGCTCTATCGCACCCGCGACGGCGCATCTGTCGAAGGTCGCGAGCGCACGCTCGAGCAATTGCGCGCCCATGATTGGGAAGTCCGGGCCTCGACCGGTGAACCGTTGATTCCTGTGCAGACGCCCGAAACCAAATGCCCGGCATTGCCGTCGGTCTATGCGATCTCCAAATATCATCAGGAACGTCTTTGCCTAACGATCGGGCGCGCGTATGGAATCGACACCGTCGCGTTGCGTTTTTTTAATATTTTCGGAACACGCCAGGCGCTTTCGAATCCGTATACCGGCGTGCTGGCGATTTTCGCGTCGCGATTGCTCAACAACAGTTCACCGCTCGTCAATGAGGACGGCAAACAGCGCCGCGATTTCGTTCACGTGCGCGACGTCGCACAGGCTTGCAGGCTCGCGTTGGAGCTTCCCCAAGCCGCCGGCGAAGTGTTCAACATCGGGAGCGGCCGCAATTATTCGGTGCTCGAAATCGCCGAACAGATGGCGCGCGTGCTAGGAAAAGAAGAAATCGAGCCGGAGATCGTGGGCAAATGTCGCGTCGGTGATATCCGTAACTGTTTCGCCGACATTTCGCACGCGAAAAATATTCTCGGCTACAAGCCGCGCGTCAGTCTCAAAGAAGGATTGGTGGAACTTGCCGGCTGGTTAGAAGGCCAAATCGCCGTCGATCGGGTCGACCACGCCGCGCGCGAACTCAACGCCCGCGGTCTGGCAGTATGAAAAGCAACGGCCATCCGATCCTTGGGATCCTGGAGTGGCTTCGTCCTGGCGAAGAGGAACGCGTCGAACGTTTGCTCACTGATCTGAAGACGATTGGCGTTAAGGACGTGCGCACCGGTATTTCCTGGGCCGACTGGCACACCGAAGGGGGCGAAAAATGGTACGAGTGGTTATTGCCTCGGCTTGCGCGCGAAGTGCAGGTGCTGCCATGTTTTCACTACACTCCGCCGGGACTTGGTATCGCCCCCAGTGAATGTTCGCCGCCGCGCGATCCAAAACAGTACGCGGATTTCCTCGACGTATTCATCACGCGGTTCGGCGACTTTTTTGAATGGGTGGAACTGTGGAACAAGCCGCGCAACCCGCTTGAATGGAATACGACACTGGATCCGCACTGGTTAATTTTTTGCGAAATGGTCGGCGGCGCGGCGCATTGGGTGCGAACGCGCGGCAAAAAAACCGTGCTCGGCGCGAGCGGACCTATGGATGCGCAGTGGGTCCGTCTGATGTGCGAGCGTGGCGTGATGCAATACATCGATGCAGTCGGCATTCACGGTTTCCCCGGCACGTTCGAATTTTGGTGGGACGGTTGGAACGCGAAGATCGCGCGCGTACGCAGAGTGCTTTTGCAACATCGCTCGAAAGCCGAGATATGGATCACCGAGACCGGCTACTCGACGTGGCGACATGACGAGCGAGGCCAGATTGCAGCTTTCATCGACGCGATGCATGCGCCGGCCGAGCGCGTTTACTGGCACGGCGCGCACGATCTCGATTCGACGCAGTTTTCGGATGAAAACAAATTCTACAGTGACGAGCGCGAGCATCATTTCGGACTGCGCCGCCACGATCACTCGGAAAAACTTCTCTTTCGTTTGCTCGCGCAGGGAGGAGTCGAAGCCGTCGAAAACTCCGCCTGGTTGGGCCGGAGCAACATCGGTGCGCGACAAGGGAAACGCCCCGTTGTAATCACGGGCGGCTGCGGATTTATCGGGTGCAATCTGGCACACGCGCTGTGCTCGCGAGATCAGCCGGTGATTCTTTACGACAACTTTTCCCGCGCGGGAGTGGAACAAAATGCAGAGTGGCTCCGCGAGGAGCACGGCGATTTGGTTCAGCTCGAAGTCGCTGACACACGCGACGCACGCACGCTGGCGGCTTCCATCGAGCAAGCTGCCGCCGTATTTCATTTTGCTGCCCAGGTGGCGGTCACGAGCAGTCTCAGTGCGCCCGTTTACGATTTCGATGTTAACGCGCGCGGCACAGTAAATCTCCTTGAAGCGGTGCGCGAATTGCGGAATCCACCGCCAATCATTTTCACTTCGACGAACAAAGTATATGGAAGCCTCGAGGACGTCGACCTTCAATTAAACCGGGAGCGCTACGAACCCGTTGACGAAGAACTTCGCGCGTGCGGGATCAGCGAAGATCAACGACTGGATTTTTACAGTCCCTACGGCTGCTCGAAAGGCGCGGCCGATCAGTATATCCTCGATTACGCGCGGACGTTCGGTTTACCCGCTGTGGTTTTCCGGATGAGCTGCATTTACGGACTGCACCAGTTCGGCACGGAAGACCAGGGTTGGGTTGCGCATTTTTTGATCAACGCTCTCGAAGAACAGCGGATCACTATTTACGGCGACGGCAAACAGGTGCGCGACATCCTGTTTGTCGATGATTTGGTCGAGGCGCTTCTGCTCGCGCGGAAACACATTCGACTGCTGTCCGGCCAGGTGTTCAACATTGGTGGCGGTGTAGAGAACACGATCAGCTTACGCGAGTTGCTCGCGTTGATCGGCGAAATGAACGAAGCCAGACCGCGGATTCGCTTTGCAAACTGGCGGCCCGGAGACCAGCGCTATTACGTCACGAATTTCTCCAAATTCCACACCGCTACCGGCTGGTCACCAAGAATCGGTAAGTTTGAAGGTGTACGGCGTCTTTATGATTGGCTGCGGCGGATCCGCATCACGCGAGAAAGGATGGTTGCTACCGGATGACCGCGGCCGCGACAATTCCGGAAAGCGCGCGTGTGCCGCGTCTCCGCAAAGCGGTCGCGCCTTCGCGGATTTTACGAAAGATGCGCGCAGCAGCGATCAGTGCGCCGGGCGAGATCAGCATCCTCAAGACACAAATTCCCGAGCCAAACCGAAATCAACTGCTGGTACACATCGAAGGCTGTGGCGTGTGTGCATCGAATATTCCGCCATGGGAAGGCAAGCCGTGGTTCGCCTATCCGATGGCTCCGGGTGCCCTCGGGCATGAGGCGTGGGGGACAGTTGAGGACGTCGGAAGCGCAGTTCGCGGGTTCACGCAAGGCGACCGCGTCGCTATTCTTTCTAATAACGCATACGCCGATTACGACGTGTGCGATTCATCCTCCGCAGTACCGCTTTCCGCCGGTCTCGACGAAACGGCTTTTCCTGGCGAGCCGCTTGGCTGCGCGATGAACATTTTTCAGCGCAGCAACATCGGTAAGGAACACACGGTCGCGATCGTCGGCGTCGGTTTTCTTGGAGCATTGCTGACCCAACTGGCCAGCGCCACTGGCGCACGAGTGATTGCGCTCAGTCGCCGTGGATTTGCACTCTGGATAGCGAAAGAAATGGGCGCGACAGGCATCGCGCGGCTCGATGATGCAATCGAAACCGTTCGGTGCCTAACAACTGATCGGCTTTGTGACATCGTAATCGAATGTACGGGGAAGCAGAGTCCGCTCGATATCGCCGGGGAGATCACTCGCGAACGCGGACGGTTGGTCATTGCCGGGTATCATCAGGACGGACTTCGCCAGATTAACATGCAACTTTGGAACTGGCGCGGACTCGACGTGATTAACGCCCACGAGCGCAATCCGCGCGTTTAC
>WNFW01014244.1_pt1 | contig 11334 bp, 9 predicted proteins | sample 5400131 | NCBI WGS metagenome assembly WNFW01 (sample SAMN13153362, study PRJNA577476) | soil metagenome | isolation source: 20 cm soil or saprolite under grassland replicate 1 | place: USA:California | collected 2016-06-15
AAGTGCACAACAATTGCAGTGAGAAGTTCTGGAGCGGCAGAGCCGCTCGCAGCATTATCCGTGGATTGCTCGCGGCTCTCGCAGTGCTAGCTGTATCCGGCATCGCCTCCGCTCAAGACAAGCAAGAAAAGAAGGACGAGATCGTGTTCGACCTTTTACAGAACCCAGCCACTTCTTCTACCATTACGCCGGACGTCGGAAACTCTCTGTTTTTGGCGACCCACGGCGTGGGTACTCAGGGCTATGTTTGTCTGCCCACTAGCACAGGAGTTTCTTGGACCGTGAACAACGCTCGTCCCGAAGCTACGCTTTTCATAAAGATTTTCGGCGAACCGGTGCAGATCATAACCCACTTCCTCAGCCCCGTCGTAAATCCCAACCTCATCGGACCGAACCCGCCACGCTTCGGCGACGTGACGTGGCAGAGTTCCTTCGACAGCAGCCGGGTCTGGGCACAAAAGAAGAATTCCATTACTGCCGGAACCGAAGCGAGCTGCCCGAATGGCGGCGCGATTGACTGCCTCTTGCTGCAGGTGATCGGCGCCGATGAGGGACCCACCGGCGGCAGGTCGCTAACCAAGACCACTTTCATCCAACGCTTGAACACCAAGGGTGGATCTGCTCCCGCCAATCCCGCTACCGGTTGTTTGGCTTCCACCGATGTGGGCCACCAGATACTCGTGCCGTACAGCGCCGACTACTTCTTCTTCCGCGCAGACAACTGAGAACTTTCCCCTGTCCGACGATCATTCGGGTTGGGCACTCAAAGTCGCACCACGGTTAGTGCCCTTCGCGTGCCCGCCCGGTGGTCAAGGCTAAAAGACTTCTGGGAACCACCATGTCGCAGTTCGCCAGTGCACGGTGGAAGCTCCCTATGAATCTCTCACTGGCGCGAGTTTTTGCGGGACCGTGTTCACGCTTCACCCCCGCTTATTGTAAACACCAATGCGCTTTAAGGAGTCAGTAGAATGAAACACAAGATTGCTTTATATTTTTTTTCGTTCATCCTTTTCGGATTTCTGTTTGCCGCGGCCGACGCCACAGCACAAACAATTGGCTACCGCCAGACCGATCTGGCCTCGAACCTTCCGAACGTCGCCAACAATGTAACACCAGGATTGGTTAATCCCTGGGGGATTGCGTTCCTTTCGGACCAGCCATTCTTCATCGCTGATAATAAGGTTGGCCGTGTCACCGTTCACGACGCCAGTGGCTTAAGCGTCGGGCCCGGTGGTTTCATAGTCCCGAATGCGATCGGGACTGGATTCGACACTCCTACCGGAAGTGTTGCCGACCAAAATTCATTCTTTGGCGGCCTATTGCTTCTCAAACCTTTCATTCTGGTCACCGATGAGGGGACAGTTTTCACATGGAGCCCGGACGCTCAAGGCAATATCCCGCCAGCGGCAACACTGGTGGTCAATCACACTTCGGCAGGCGCAGTTTACAAAGGTGTAGCGATTCTGAACTCTTCGCTAACTGCACCGGCGCTGGCCGTCACCGATTTCCACGGTGGATTCATCGAGACTTTCCTTCCTGGATTCTCTCCAGTGGCGCTTCCGGGTTCATTTACGGATCCGAACCTACCCACAGGTTTTGCTCCTTTCGGCATTCAAGTGATTGGACGACAGGTCTTCGTTACTTATGCGGTCCAGGACGCCGCTAAGCACGACCCGGTGGTAGCGGCCGGAAACGGTATCGTCAGCATTTTCGACATGGATGGCAATTTTGTGCGGCGATTCGCCACCGCCGGAGCTTTGAACGCCCCTTGGGGAGTCACCCAGGCCAGCGGTAACTTCGGCCCCTTCAGCAACAACATTCTGATTGGCAACGCTGGCGATGGAAACATCAACGCGTTTGACCTTGCGACAGGGAACTTCGTGGGCAAACTGAAAGACGGCGACGGCCACGTCGTAGCCAATATTGGTCTTCACGGCCTGGCTTTTCGCTCCGACGGATTTGGAAACCCCGACACGCTCTACTTCACCTCACAATTCAACAACGAAGACGATGGGCTATTCGGTGCAATTACTACCGGCTTGGTCAGTCTAACTCGAGTGTCTGCTTCAGACACTCCCAGCAATACGAGCGCCACGATCACGGCCACCGTTGCAGCGGCACTCGATAATCCGGGAACCCCGAGCGGCACGGTCACCTTTCTGGATGGCTCCAATCGGCTAGGGATCGCCTCGTTGGTCAATGGTTCAGCTACTTTGAATACGATTTTCGCTGACGCCGGAATCCATGCCATCACCGCACAGTACAACGGAGATGCCTTTTTCTTGCCCAGCAGCAATACCATTCCGGTGCAAGTCACAGGGCTTGCGACCAGGTTGACTCTCGCCGCCCCCGCAGACGCCACCCCTGGCTCAACCGTCTTATTGACCGCGACCATTAACTCAAGCGGAGGTATACCTACGGGTCAAGTCACGTTTCTCGATGGAAATACGAGCCTGGGAACTTCTCCGTTGGATGGCACGGGTTTTGCAATCCTGAGGATCAACACTCTGGCCGCCGGCCTTCATTCCCTTACGGCGTCCTACGCGGGAGATGGGAAATTCGACGGGAGCACGTCTGTGGCAGTTAGCATCAACATTGCCAACCCCGATTTCTCCCTTGGTGCGGCTCCTACGACCGCTACCGTGATTGCCGGCCAATCGACTCAATTCATGCTGACAGTTACTCCAGCGGGGGGCTTCGCGAACAACGTCACTTTCTCCTGCTCTTCCGTTACCGGCGTCACCTGCAGCTTCACCCCGGCGATGATTGCTCCCGCCAACGCGGCCGCTAGCACCACTTTGACCGTCACCACCTCCGCCAGCACTTCTCGTTACGGACTTCTGATGCCGGACCTGATCGGCCCTTGCGCCCTTCTCCTCGCCTTGGCCTTGTTCTGCCTCGTGGTCGCGCGTGGCGGAAAACTTCGAAACGCTCGCGCTTCGCTGCTGACGGCCACGGCAGTGTTGACGATTGTCGCTCTGGGGCTCGCAATCGGCGGCTGCGGCGGATACGGCGGCAGCACGCAGCCAAACCGCGGTACTGCTTCAATCGTGATCACGGCCCAGTCTGGAACTATTTCTCACACGACAACCGTCATGGTCACAGTGCAATAGTATCGAAAGACGCCCAAAGCAAATGAAATGCATTGAGCTGCAAGTATGAGCAGGTTTTCCGTGCAGCGTGCGCAGCGGTTGCTGGTCGTCGGGCCTATGGCTTTGCTTTTGCTTAATTGTTGTGCCGGCGCGCTCGCAAATAAGCTCGGAAATTCTACTATCCGTTGCTGGAGTAACTCGATGAAATTCCTAAGTGTCTTTGTGCTTTCGCTTGTGGTATTGACTCTTAACGTCGCAGCTGTCGGCGAAGACAAAAACTCCCCAGCACAAAACGGGAGTTTCATCACTCTCAAGCAGGGCGACGGACGTGAATTCCGTGCCTTCGTTGCTGGACCTGCGAATCCGTGCAGCGCCTTGGCGCTCTTGGATACCGCTCGGTTGCCGTCGACCTTTATGGAGGCAAATCAGCCACCAGCCATGATGGCGCTGCGCTGTCAAGCTGATGCAGTCTTTAGACGGAAACGCATCCAGCAAGATTTTGCAGGCTGGACTGGATTATCTAAAGCAACCAGGCAGAAAGCTGGCTACCATCGGAATTTGCATGGGCGGACAGGAATCGCTCAATGCAAATTTGAGCGACCCGGAAGCAGTGAGCGCGAGCGTAATCATTTACGGGTTCGGCTTCGACAAAATCGATACAAGACAGCTCGAGAAACTCAAGAGCACGGTCCTGGTCATTGCCGGCAGCGAAGATTCCGGTGCAATGCAAGCCGCCATCAATTTTCTGTCCACAATGAAAGAGGCGAAACGACCGTGCGAAATGTTCGTTTATCCGGGTGCGGACCATGGCTACGCGTAACCACTCTTCAATGAAGGAAAGAATGACAACCCAGAGGCCGTCCGTACCACGTGGGTCCTCGTCGAAGATTTTCTTGGAAGCCATTTGAGGCCCTGACTTTAGCGCTAGGATAGTCCTACATGAATCGTATTCTCGTTATTGGAGGGACCGGCACCGTCGGCCGCCAGGTCGTCTCTGGATTGGCGGCTACGGGCGCACAAGTCCGCGCGCTGGCGCGTAACCCGGGCGCGGTTCGCTTGCCACCACAGGTTGAGGCGGTGCAGGGAGACCTCACCCTCCCTGAAACGCTTGATAGACCGCTGTCCGGCGTAGATAAAGTGTTCCTTGTGTGGACAGCGCCGCCAACCACTGTGGCTCCTGCCTTGGAGCGGATTGCGAAGCACGCACGACGCATCGTTTTTCTCTCAGCTCCGATCAAAACGGCACATCCGCTCTTCCAACAACCCAATCCGCTCCGAGCGATGTTCGAGCAAATCGAGCGGTTGATCGAGACTTCAGGACTCGAGTGGACGTTCCTGCGGCCCGGAATGTTCGCCGCAAATGCCCTGAGCTGGTGGGCGCAGCAGATTCGCGCCGGCGATGTCGTGCGCTGGCCGCATCTCGCCGCTCCTACAGCCCCGATCGACGAGCGTGATATCGCCGCAGTCGCGGTCCGCGCGTTGTGCGAGAACGGACACGCAGGAGCGGAGTATGTCCTGACCGGACCTCAATCGTTGAGCCAATTTGAGCAGGTGTCCACCATCGGCGGTGTGATTGGGCGCTCGCTTCGCATCGAAGAGATCTCGCCAGACGAGGCGCGGCGTGAGTTGCTCAGGATCGGGCCTATGCCCGCAGTGAATATGTTGGTCGACGCCTGGGCTGCCGCGATCGGCCACCCTGCGCACGTTACGTCCTCAGTGGCAGAAATCACGGGAGCCCCCCCACATACGTTCCTCGACTGGGCAACCGATAACGCTGCAGAGTTTCAAAATAAACAAGAAATCGCTGTTCGCGTCGACTAGGCAACTCCGGCACTATCTGGGCATTCCTCAGTGGGTGTGCGACCCTATTCGGCATGCATTTGCGACCTACCAACCTCTGGCACAACTCAGATTTCCTGAAACTGTGGATTGGCCAGACAATATCTGAGATCGGGTCACGGGTCACGCTCGTGGCTCTGCCGCTGGTCGCAGTGTTGGTCTTAAACGCAAACCCGTTCCAGATGGGCCTGCTTGCGGGGATCGGAGGTCTCGCATCCCTTGTTTTCGGACTGGGAGCTGGACTCCAGGTGGATCGCCTACGGCGCAGGCCAATCCTCATCGTCACTGACCTGGGCCGAGCGGTGGTTCTGGGATCAATCCCGGTCGCGGCGTCGTTCGGAATATTGAGCATGCGACAGGTTTACGTTGTCGTTGCGACGGCCGGAATACTGACAGTGCTCTTTGATGTTGCCTACCAATCGTATCTGCCCTCGCTTGTCGAGCGCGACCAAATACTCGAGGGCAATAGCAAACTGGCTTTCAGCAGCTCTATCGCCGAGATAGCCGGACCTGGACTCACCGGAATCTTGGTTCAATTGCTCACGGCACCGATCGCGATACTGCTCGATGCACTTTCCTTTCTTGTCTCCGCGTTGACGGTTTGGCTGGTTCGCAAACCCGAGCCGCAAGTGGTTCCGACTCCCCGTTTGCACGTTTGGGAAGAACTTACGGCCGGGATGCGTGCCATAGCACAATCCCCAATGCGTCGCGCACTCGCTGGCCAGTCGGGCACAGCAGGATTCTTTGGGGGCTTCTTCGCGTCTCTTTATGTCCTGTATGTGATCAGCGATCTCCACCTAAGTCCCGCGCTCTTGGGCGCGGTGATAGCGCTAGGAGGAGTAGGAAATGTCATTGGGGCGGCGATAGCCCCAAGACTTATGCGCCGTGCTGGTATTGGAGCAGCGCTCATAGGCTCGCTTGTGATCATGGGAGCCGCGAGCCTGATGATTCCTCTGGCCCATGGTTCAGTTGTGACGGCAACGGCGTTTCTGATGCTCGCACAAGTGGGTGACGTTTGCTGGCCGGTATTTAACGTCTGCGAACTTAGCTTGCGGCAGGCCATAACTCCAGGCGAGGTGCTGGGCCGCGTGAATGCGGCCATGCAGATGCTAAATCGCGGCCTCCTGCCCATTGGGTCCCTCGGTGCCGCCATATTAGCTGAAATGATAGGCCTGCGCCCGACACTGGCTGTAGGGGCAGCAGGCTTACTCTTGTCGAGTCTGTGGCTTGTGTTATCCCCGATTCGGACGATGCGCGATTATCCTCCCCATGAGAATCGCTCGATCGCGCACCAGATCCCCGACGTCTGAAGCTACTCTACGTGATCCAATTCGGAGAGTTCCAGGATCATCAACGACAGCTGGTCCGAAGCCAACTTGCATATCGTCGGCAAGCCGGAAACTGCAGTCTGTCCGATAACTTCAGGTTAGCCCGTGATCCAGACACAATCCTGAAAGCTTCGCTGGTCGAACGGCGCGCGTGCGGAGACGCAGTCGATGAGTGGGCATTCTGCGCACTACTGACTAGAATTGATGAGGGCCTTCATTCGACCGTGTATCTGACCGATCGCTGGAAGAGGGCTTGTTGAGCGTCGCACCCAAGGAATTCTAGAGGAACCTTCAATGAGTGCACTCCAAAAGCAATCAGGCAAGGCCGCTTTCGAGGTCAAAAAGGGCATTCGGCAAGTAATGACTTTAAGTGAGACGGATGTGGAGAAGTATCTTGACCTGCAAGAGCTTTTAGATGGACTTGAAGACGGCTTTCGCGGGCTGGAGTTGGGAGAAATTCAGTCTCCGCCTCGGCCTCAAGTGTCAGTTGCCGGTAAAGGTTTCTCCCTTGCGATGCCGGCTTGGCGTCCGGGCATGCAGATCACAATCAAAATCGTCAACGTCTTCGACGGCAATCTGAAAATCGATCTACCTAACCACCTAGCCCTAATCAACCTGTTCGATCCCGAAACTGGCGCTACCTCTTGCGTCATGGATGGCACGTACATTACCGGCATCCGAACCGCCGCGTCCGCGGTTCTTTCAGCCCGAATGCTGAGCCGGACCGGATCCCGGATTGCCACCGTGATTGGGGCGGGTGTCCAAGGCCGTGAACACGTCCGATTGCTGCCATTGATTCGGGATTTCCAGCGCGTCAATGTTTGCTCGCTACGCTTTGAAGACGCTCAGAAGCTTGCCGCTGGGAGTGAAATCGCACGTGCAACGACTGACGTGGAGGCTGCTGTGCGTGAGTCGGATGTCGTGTGCCTGGCAGCTCACTCACCTACGCCCGTCATCAGGCCAGAGTGGGTAAAGCGCGGTGCCCATGTGTCTTCCGTAGGCTATTATCCCCCGAACGGCGAACTCCCTAAGGATCTAGCACGAGGGCATCGACTGTTTGTCGAGACGCTGGATGCTTTTCAGCCGACTCCGGTTGGTTGCGGCGAACTCGCGGGCTTGGATTTCTCCGTGGGAACAACTCTCGGTGCAGTGGCTCTTGGTCGGAAGGCAGGCCGACTTAGCGATGGCGAGATCACCGTATATAAGGCTATGGGTGTCGCCATGGAGGATATGGTCGCTGCCAATCTCGCTTACCAGAGGGCCAAGCAAGAAGGTGGTGGAGGAGTGATGGCCTGGTGATTGCTTCCAAAATCGGCATCCCGAAAAATGGCAATCACATTCCAACATCCCCGTAATACGTTCGAGTGGATAGCGTCCGGACGGACCGTACCCGCGCGGAATTTCCAAACCAGACAGCGGGAGTGGGAGTGATGCCCCGGGAGCACAGCGCTGCACGACAACTCCTATGTTACGGTCAGATGCTTAGCCAGGAGGCGTTGTGCCTAAAACGAATGGCATTCTTGAATCGTCTTTGTATGTGAGCGATGTACCTCGCTCCGTCCGTTTTTACCAGGAGACATTTGGATTTCGCGTTATCAAAGAATTCGGCGAGCGTGGCTGCGCAATGCAAGCGGGTGAATGCCAGGTGCTGCTGCTCTTCAAGAAGGGAGCTTCGCGGGCGATCGAATCGCCTCACGACGGGGACGGCGAATTACACATCGCATTCGCTATCCCATCCGCCGAATTGGGCAACTGGGAGTCGTGGCTCCAAACAAGGGGAATCGCAGTGGAAGAGAAGCGAACGTGGGAGTTGGGAGGCTGGAGCCTCTACTTTCGAGACCCGGATCGTCATTTAATCGAACTCGCCACGCCGGGCACATGGTCGATCTATTGAAACGAGATGCTCGGTAACGTTAACCGGGAGTTGGGCTCTTGCGACTCGGGTCCGCGTTTGCCATCGCCGTAGCGAGCTTATTCATTCCGTCAGGGAGGTTGGCCGTGAACACAGCCTTCACCTGTGAAAGGTACATATCGGCTTTCTCGCCCCTCAAGACAACTCGCTGCGTGAGCCTTGTTCTTCCATTGGTGAGTCCTACCAATCGCCACTTAAACGACACCGTGGCACCCTGCAGTTGCATCTCGATGGTGGCCGCGTGGGGAGGATTGACCTCGCGGATGAACCAATGCAGCGGCTCCTGTCCTGGCAATCGCGTGGTCCCACGAGACCCGCAAGCAAACGGCCCGTCCAACTCAAACTTCGCGGGCGGGTCGTCCCAATTTGTGACCTCTGTCCAGTAATTCCAAGCGAATGCAGGACTTGCGTTCGTCTCGACCGAATGGGTGATCTCCCAAGAAACCGACACCTTGAGTTGCTCCTCAGGTCTTAACTCTTTCCTACTCATAAACTCAAACTCGCGCCGTCTGCGTAGGATGAATCCCGACTTCTGCATTATAGGCTTAAGCGTAGTGGACGATAAGTTTGAATGTATAAGTCGAAGTAGGAGCGCGTGGTGTACAAGAGCTGAACTCAGCGACCGAGGTGATTCCGGAGACACCAAGAGCGTGGGGATTTGGTCTGGTGCACTCTTGGTGCACTCTAACCTGCGAATGAGGCTATCTCAGCGCAACTGAGAGCAGCGTAAATTACTGAAAACACGTGAAAATCAGCGAGTGCAAACAGGGCAGGTATCTTTAGCAAACCGCCGCCTTGAGCCTCTCAACAAGGGCTAGCCTCGGACGGAGTGGAGCCCAGCGCCGTCTTTTGGCGCGCTTTGGGCGGAACGGAGTCCGAGGCTAAGGAACGAGCCGCGGCCTCCGCCCCTTCCTGTCCGCGAGGCGGCACCAGGCCGGCCTTGCGGCGATCCTTCAGCCGGTAACTCTCGCCGCGAATGTTGATGGTCGTCGAGTGATGCAGCAGCCGGTCCAGGATCGCCGTCGCGATGATCGAATCGCCGAAGATCGATCCCCAGTCCCCGTAGCTTTTGTTGGAGGTCAGGATAATGCTCCCGCGTTCGTACCGCGCACTCACCAGCTGGAAGAAAATCGTCGCTCCCAAATCGTCCAGCGGCAAGTAGCCCACTTCGTCGATTACCAGAACTTTCGGCGCCAGGTACACGCGCATCCGGCGATCCAACCGGCCTTCGCGATACGCGCGCCCCAAGTCCGCTGCCAGATCGTGCGCGGTGATGAAATACGCGCCCAGTCCCGAGCGGATCGCCTCCTCCGCCAGCGCCACGCTCAAGTGCGTTTTTCCCACGCCCGGTGGACCCAGGAAAATCACGTTGCTGGCTTCGTGAATGAATCGCAGCGAACGCAACTCTCGAATCTGACGATCATCCAGCGATGGCTGAAAACCACAATCGAACTGTTCGAAGGTTTTTACGAACGGGAAATGCGCCAACTGCAGCCGCGCCCGCAGATAACGAGTCCTTCGTGCTTCCACCTCGCAGTTCAGCAACTCATCGAGAAAGTCCGCGTAGCTCGGCTCTTTCTTCGATGCTTGTTCCAGTAAGTTCTCCAGCCGGGCTTCCACCGCTTTCAGTCCCAGCGTCTCCAGCGCCGTCTGCAACCGCTCGATCGGGGTGTTCATCGCCCACCTCCGTTGGCCACGCGCTCGTACGCTGCCAGCGAGCGCTTCTCTACTTCTGGCGCGCTCTGCCGCAGGTGAATCAGGATCTTGCCTTCCGCTCTTCGTGCTCCCAGCGGAATCCCCTGGTGATGCGGCGGAAATGTCAGCACGCTGTGTTTCCGCTGCGCTTTGCCGTGCATCGCGATCCGCTCGCGGCCTGTGCGGATATCCACTTCCCCCGCAATTTCCTGCACCCACACGTCCTGGCCCGCATACTGCCAGGGCACCGAATACCGGCTGCCTTGCCAGTCCACATACGCGTCCCGCGCCACTTTGCGCAGCTCGCCATCCACGTACGGATACGGCGGCTGCCCCGCCAGCGACGGCAAACTGAACTGCTCGACATCCCAGCGCACCATCACTTGCTCATGCGTCGTTCCATGCACGCGTTGGTTCGCTACATCCCAGATCCACTCGCGCAGCTGCGCATTCAGATCGCTCAGGCTGCCTGGCTCGCGCCCTTGCAATCCACAAAGAAAATTCCGCCGTACGTACTTCACTCCCGACTCCACTTTCCCTTTCGTCTGTGCCCGATACGGCCGGCACAGCCGCGGCGTGAAGCCCCAGTACCGCGCAAAGTCCAGAAACACTGGGTGCCACACGATCTCGCCTCGCTCGTCCGTTCCTAGCCACACCGTCTTCATGCGGTCGTAGAGAATCTCTTCCGGTACGCCGCCGATCTGCTGGAACGCCGCTTCGTGCAGCCGCAGCAGCGTGCCCAACTTTTGATCCAACGCCGCTTCCGCCACCATCCTGCGGCTGTAACCCAGCGTGAAGGTGAAGCCGTGCAGCTTCTGTTCCTGCCCGGCCATCTCTAGCGTGCCCAGGTGCCCCCAGTCCACTTGCGCTTGCTGGCCCGGAGCCGTCTCGAAGCGCCGCACGGCCACTACTCGTGCCGCGCTGCGTTGCGGCCGCAACCAGTCCGTCAGAATCGTGTAGCTACCGGTGTAGTTCCTCTCACGCAACTCGCGCAACAGCACCCGCGCGTTCCATACCCCCGAGCGCAGCCGCTCCTCCAAGTACGGTTTAAACGCATCGAGTTTGCTCGGCGGTGCGGACCGTGGGCCATACTCCGGTGCCAACCCCGCCGCCTGCACATACTTGCGAATCGTCTTGCGGTCCCAGCCGGTCAGCTTGCTGATCGCCTGGATGCTCATCCCTTGCCGTTGCAGTTCTTTTAGTTCTTGCACGTCTTTCCCCCTTAACAAGTTTCGGAACCTCCTCCGTTTGGAGTGGGCTCCGGTTTACCACGTCAGGGGGTGGGGAAAATTCAACCGGCACTATGGGGATTTTTGCACCGGCGCTGACAAAGAGCTACTGCGGCACTGCTGTGGAGCATTTGCGGACGCCACATGGCACCGTTTCAATCGCATTGCAGTGCTCAGTTTCCTTCATGAATGGCCACGTACACCCCGATTTTGCATCTTAGCTATCCTGGCAGTGTTGG
>WNFW01003204.1_pt1 | contig 11327 bp, 6 predicted proteins | sample 5400131 | NCBI WGS metagenome assembly WNFW01 (sample SAMN13153362, study PRJNA577476) | soil metagenome | isolation source: 20 cm soil or saprolite under grassland replicate 1 | place: USA:California | collected 2016-06-15
ACCTGCGCATGCCCGAACTGGATGGTGTTGGCGCGATTCAAGAAATTCGTTCCGGCGATGAGAAAGCGCGGATCATTGTGCTGACAACGTTCGATGGGGACGAAGATATCTACCGCGCCATTCAAGCGGGCGCGAAAGGTTACCTGCTCAAGGATGCACCGCGTGAAGCGTTGATGGATTGCATTCGCCGGGTGCACGCCGGCGAAACCTGCGTACCGATGCATCTTGCGGCCAAGCTTGCGCAACGCGTCAGCGGCGAAACGTTGAGCGAACGCGAGATCGATGTCCTTAAGATGATGGGTCAGGGCAAAAGCAACAAAGAGATCGGCTCGGCCCTCTTTATTAGTGAAGGCACTGTGAAGTCGCACGTCAAAAGCATCTTCGCGAAGATGAATGTTATCAGTCGCACCGAAGCGGTGGCAAACGCCACTCGTCGTGGCCTAATTCAGCTGTAACAATACGACCGACGAGCAACGCAAGAGCAGCCTTAAAGAATCTGTACGCCTTCGGGCGAGGATTATGATGCGTTTGATTTAGCTGTCGGTCCCGACGTTCTACTCGCCGAGCCTCCCTCAAAAGTGGCAAGGCTGGTTCCCTCACCCGCAGCAGAAGAAAATCCCACGAGTGTGGACTGGCCGGGAGCGGATTCCGGCTGAAACGTGAATCATGAAAATATTAAATTACGTTTCCGGTAAACTAATCATGGTTGCAATCGCATGCAGCTTTGCTGCAAGCACACCCATTCAGGCGCGAGTAGCCAGATCGAACCCTGCCTTGGCCCGTTCCGAGGATGACGCTCGTTTGGTTGTGACCAGGTCAGCCAATTTTGGAACTTTCCAGTACCTCATCTTGTTCGTCGACGGTGTCCACGTTGCGGACTTGGGCCTTGATCAGAGTTACGATGCGGTATTGCCCCCCGGGCGGCATGTCCTGTCGGTAACGACGACTCCGCAGGGCTATAGGTATACCGCGCCGACTCGACGACGCGTTAACGCAGAACCCGGCGAGACCTACACATTTACCGCGTTTTGGAAAAACGCTGAGCAGGCTTACCTCCAGAGGAACGGCGGCTCCAAGAGAATCGTCACACCGAGCAACCCAGGCTGAGATGCGTGCATGCCACTTTTCGGTTGCTATTAATGGCGACCTTGCGTGGTTGGTTCGAGCAATAAACGTAATCTCTGCCGCCGATCGCGATCAAGCGCGACGTGACAAAATAGTCTATCTAGAATGAGGCAGTACCGAATCCCACCCTCGCGCCATAGCAGTGCAATTCACAGACGGAATACTCTTTGGGTGTAATGATAACTCCAATCCTAATCATCTGCTCCTTGACGGTTTTGCTGTTCGGCTTCGATTCGAACTCACGTAACGAATCGAATCGATTGCAACGCTAAGTGGAGTGGAATACCGAGCCCGGGCTCGAATTCAACATTCTCCTAGATGTTGCACCCATGATGCTCGCTTGACTTTTCCATCCTGTCGCCGGATTCGTCGTCGGCTGCGCCGCTGGCGGTTTTCTTGAACTTCATTTTGGACTCGGGCCCCGGGCGCTGCCGGTTGTGCTCGCCACGATTGCGATTCCACTGGGTGAACTCGTGAGAGGATGTCTAGGAGACTTAGCTAACGACGCTTCGCTATTCGACGGTGCTATTGGGCGAAAGCCGTTGATGTTCTGGCCACAGCGCTACGACGGCGAGAGCAACGATGATTCCGACCGAGACTTCAAGGAACCTCTGCAGCGCGGTGGTCCACGCCGGAGCCGAGCGCGGGATGAAACGGTAATCGCAACCGTAATGCTCGCGTAGATCGCAAGCGCGAACGCAACCAGATTTGCCCCGAAGTAATTTATCTCGAGTGCTCCAATCGACGCGCCCACGGCGGTGGCGACGATCCGATCGAGCGAGAGCGTCAGCGTTGCGCCAAGAGTAGCTTGCATGACGACCAGGGTCGCGATCGCGGCCCAGTAGGCCTCAGGCATTTGCACGAGCCGCGCGATTATGACTGACGCTGTCGCAGCGACAGCTGTGCGAATGGTGTGCATGATCGAAGGAAGGTTCTTCTTGTTCCAAGCCCGGAATTTCATGCAAACATGATCTTTCCACTGAACCAGCTTTGGCAAGCTCGACATCTCTCCCGAAGTAGGGAACAGGGGTCACGTCGAAGGTGAGACTAAGAAATCCTACTAACGCGCAGTAGCCGTTCAGCGTCGGGATATGATAGCGTGCCCGGGTGTGAAAAGACGACTTCTATCTAGCGGAAATACGCCAGCGAATGAGATCGACCTCACAACCCGAGTAATGTCTCGACGGCAGATGCTTGCCACTTCGGCAGGCGCGTTGTAGCCCTCGCCTGCTTTATCCGCGCAGTTCTTCTATCCCGAAAGTGAGAGTTAGCCTTAACTCGTTGGCATAGGTACAAAATCTCTCGCATGCGCAATGGCGGGCGACGAAGGCGCGTCGTCTAATGAAGTATGAAAACGATTACATCTTTAATGATCGCATTCGGATTGTCGATCTTTGCCTCAAGCGTTTTTGCGGTGATGAGACCACCCTATCCGCAGAAAACGACCGCGCCGTACACAATTATCATTACCGACGAAAGAAATCACGATGCCATTCGTTCGACTGCGCGCCGCGCAAAGTAAGGCGAACGTGCGCCTAGTCTCAAGCTATGATCTCGTCCAAAGGACAGAGTGACCAGGCTGTGATAGAGGCGCCCTCACGTGTTACGAAACCTCAAAGTCGTGCTGCCAATGCCGCGCAACGGTCACACTTGCCACGCCGACATCGATGGCTGCGAATCTCTCTCGGAGCAATTCTCACAATAGTTGCGATTACGGTCTATTCGCGCTGGCACGCAGGCGAGCAAAGGGGCAATGGCAAAGGCGCCGTTCCCCCGGTAATGATCAGCACGGCCACGGCGAGCAGTGGTGAAATCGGTGTGTATGTCAATGCGCTCGGTACGGTCACGCCACTCAATACCGTTTCACTCACGGCACGCGTGGCCGGACAAATCGCGAAAGTAGAATATCAGGAAGGACAGCTTGTCCATGCCGGCGATCCGCTGGTGGAGATCGATCCCGCTCCTTTCCAAGCCGCAGTGACTCAAGCCGAGGGACAACTAGCACGCGATCAAGCGCAACTCGACCTCGCGAAGATCAATCTCCAGCGAGACACCGACTTACTCAAAAAAGGGGTAATCTCGAAGCAGGAATTCGATACCCAAACCGCGACTGATCATCAGGCCGAGGGCACAGTAAAGTTGGACCAGGGTAACCTGGACCAGGCAAAGGTAAATCTGGCTTACTGTCACATTACTTCGTCGATCGACGGCCGAGTAGGTCTGCGCCTGGTAGACCCGGGCAACATTGTCCAAGCGAACGGGACGACCCCTCTCGTAGTTATCACCCAGCTACAACCCATAAGCGTTGAGTTTAATGTGGCCGAGGATTCCGTTCCGGAAATTATGCAGGCGACCCATGGTGGGCAACAGCCGGAAGCCGATGCCTATGATCGGGCCAACGTGAACAAGCTCGCCACCGGAAAGGTCGAATCCTTCAACAGCCAAATCGATAACACGACCGGCACACTCAGAGTGCGAGCCACCTTCAAGAACGGTGATGGCGTACTCTTTCCGAACCAGTTCGTGAACGTGCGAGTGTTAGTCGACACCCACAAAGGCGTCACCCTTCTGCCTAACAACGCCATCCAGCGAAACGATAATGGCGCGTTTGTTTACGTGGTCCAGCCGAATCAAACCGTCACGCTAAAAACCATCACCGTTGGAACGACCGATGGCAATGTCTCGGAAGTGGAGGATCTGCAGGCGGGGTCAATTGTCGCGGCCGATAGTTTCAACCGGCTAAGCGACGGCGCCAAGGTAGCGATCCGGCCGAGTGCGTCTGCGGCGAAACCCGCCATAGGTAACAAATAACGTGAATCCGTCCCGCCCATTCATTTTGCGGCCGGTGGCGACCTCGCTGCTAATGGCCGCCATCCTGTTATGCGGGGCGATCGCATACAAGCAGCTCGGCATTTCAGCGCTGCCCGAGGTGGATTATCCAACCATTCAGGTCGTCACCTTTTACCCCGGCGCAAGTCCCGACGTAACGGCCTCGGCGATTACCGCGCCGCTGGAACGACAATTTGGCCAAATGCCCGGATTGAATCAAATGACGTCCGTTAGCTCGGACGGCAGCTCGATTATCATCCTGCAGTTCGCGCTCAACGTAAACATTGACGTGGGCGAACAGGAAGTGCAGGCCGCGATTAACGCCGCCCAGACTTACCTCCCGATCGATCTTCCGTCGCCGCCTATCTACAGCAAATCGAATCCCGCTGATGCGCCGGTGATGACGTTGGCCGCGACCTCCAAAACTTTCCCACTCGCTCGCGTCGAGGACCTCGCCGATACCCGGCTGGCGCAAAAAATCTCGCAGCTCTCAGGTGTTGGGCTCGTCAGCATCAGTGGTGGACACAAACCAGCCGTGCGCGTGCAAGCAAACCCAACCACACTATCGTCATACGGAATTAATCTGGACGATCTTCGCACGACGTTAATGCAGTCGACCATCAACCAGGCAAAAGGGAGCTTCGATGGGCCGCATCAGTCTTACCAAATTAACGCGAATGATCAGCTACTAACAAGCAAGGACTACAAGTCGGTAATTGTTGCCTTCAGCAACGGCGCGCCCGTGATGTTATCGGATGTCGCACGAGTGATCGACGATGTTGAAAACACAAAACTTGCGGCGTGGATGAACAAGACGCCAGCAATCATCCTAAACATTCAGCGGCAGCCGGGCGCAAACACCATTCAGGTGGTTGACCGCATCAAGCAGCTTTTGCCACAACTAAAGGCGAGCTTGCCGGCCGGCATGGACATTTCGGTTCTGACCGACCGCACCACGACAATCCGCGCTTCGATTCGTGACGTGCAGTTCTCGCTGATGCTCACGATCGCACTTGTAGTGATGGCCATCTTTTTATTCCTGCGAAACTTGCGCGCTACGATCATTCCAAGCGTGGCCGTGCCGTTGTCACTCGTTGGCACACTCGGAGTGATGTATCTGCTCGGCTTTAGCCTCAACAATCTAACGTTGATGGCGCTGACCATTGCTACCGGATTCGTGGTCGATGACGCCATTGTGATGATTGAGAACATCTTCCGTTATCTTGAAGAAGGTGAAACGCCGCTCAAAGCCGCGCTTAGAGGGGCGAAGCAAATCGGTTTCACGATCATCTCGTTAACCGTGTCGTTGATCGCGGTGCTGATTCCTTTGCTCTTCATGGGTGACGTTGTTGGCCGGTTGTTCCGCGAATTCGCGGTCACGCTCAGTGTGACAATTCTGCTGTCGGCGGTGATCTCGCTCACACTTACGCCGATGATGTGCTCGCGGTTGCTAAAGCGGCAATTCGAGCAGGACAAAAGCCGCCTCTACCTGGCCTCGGAACGTGTGTTCGATCGCATAGTCGATTTCTATGGGCGCACGTTGCAATGGGTGCTGAAGCGGCAAACAGCAACGCTTCTCGTCGCTGCATCCACGCTCGCGCTGACAATTTTACTCTACGTGATTGTGCCGAAGGGATTGTTTCCCGTGCAGGATACTGGAGTCATCCAGGCCATCTCCCAAGCGCCGCAAACCATTTCCTTCACCGCTATGGCTGCGAAGCAGCAGGCGTTGGCGGATGTCGTTCTCAAGGATCCGGCGGTCGAGAGTTTGTCGTCATTCATAGGGATCGATGGGACGAACACAACGCTAAACAGCGGACGAATGCTGATCAACCTCAAACCGCTGAATGAGCGCAAGATCAGCGCCTCCGATGTGATCCGCCGTTTACAGCCGCAGTTAAACAAAGTGGAAGGTATCACACTGTACATGCAGCCGGTGCAGGATTTGACGGTCGAGGACCGCGTCAGCCGGACTCAGTTCCAGTACACGTTGGAAGATGCCAGTGCCGACGAATTAGATACCTGGACGAAGAAGCTTGTCGACAAGCTACGGACTTTGCCGGATTTGAGCGATGTAGCGACCGACCAACAAACACTCGGATCACAAGCAAAACTGGTGATCGATCGTGTTACAGCCTCGCGATTGGGCATTACCCCCCTGGCGATTGATAACGTGCTCTACGATGCCTTTGGTCAGCGCCAAGTTACAACTCTATTCACGCAGCTGAACCAGTACCATCTGGTCCTTGAAGCGCTGCCGGAGTTCCAGAAAGATCCGGCGAAGCTCAGCGAAATCTACGTGAAATCGACTAGCGGCGGCGCCGTGCCGCTGAGCGCGTTTACTCATTTCGAATCCGGTAAGGCGCCGTTAGCCATCAATCGGCAAGGCCAGTTTCCGTCCGTGACGATTTCTTTCAATCTGGCTCCCGGGGCGGCGCTCGGCCAGGCGGTCACGGCAATCGAACGCGCGCAGAAGGAACTTGGCATGCCACTGAGCGTGCAAGCGTCGTTTCAAGGAACGGCTGCATCGTTTCAAGCATCATTAAAGAACGAGCCGTGGTTAATCCTCGCAGCGATCGTCACGGTCTACATCGTCCTTGGCGTGCTCTACGAGAGCTACATCCACCCGATTACTATTTTGTCGACGCTACCCTCGGCCGGTGTTGGAGCGATTCTCGCCCTGCTCGTCTGCCGGAGCGATCTCGGCGTCGTCGCCTTGATCGGAATCATTCTGCTTATCGGCATCGTGAAGAAGAACGCGATCATGATGATCGATTTCGCGCTGGAAGGGGAGCGTAAAGAACACAAGAAGCCGTTCGATGCGATTTACCAGGCCTGTCTGCTGCGCTTCCGGCCAATCATGATGACCACCTTCGCCGCGCTGTTTGGCGGATTACCACTCGCGCTCGGCAATGGCGTCGGCGCTGAGTTACGTCGCCCACTTGGCATTACCATTGTCGGCGGGCTGTTAGTTAGTCAGGTCCTAACACTTTATACTACGCCAGTCATCTACCTCTTCTGTGATCGACTGGCTGCGAGGTTTTCCCGCTCGCGCGCAGCGGAACAAAGCACGGGCGGCCTTCCTGAGGCTTCGCCGGCATGAACTCAGTTTCGTCAGACGCCAGTCCGGCTCGGACCAGCAGCGGGGAAGGAATTTCCGCGCCATTCATTCGCCGACCGATTGCGACAGCGTTGCTGACGGCAGCGATCGCGCTAGCCGGTTTCGTTGCTTTCTTGCAACTGCCGACCGCGCCTTTGCCACAGGTAGATTTTCCAACGATCAACGTCTCGGCAAACTTGCCGGGCGCGAGTCCGGATATCATGGCGAGCGCGGTTGCCGCGCCATTGGAACGGCAGTTCGCGCACATCGCTGGCCTGAGCGAGATGACATCCGCGAGTTATCTCGGTTCGACGAGTATTACGCTTCAGTTCGATCTGAATCGCAACATCGACGGCGCGGCGCGCGATGTGCAGGCGGCGATCAACGCTGCGCGCGCGAATCTTCCCTCAAACCTGCCACAGAACCCGACTTATCGGAAGGTTAATCCGGCTGACGCGCCGATCATGATCGTCGCGCTCACCTCTGACATCTACAGCCGGGGGCAGCTTTACGATGCAGCATCCACCATCATGCAGCAGCGGTTACTTCAGATTGAAGGGATTGGCCAGGTGAATGTCGGCGGGGGTGCGTTGCCGGGCGTGCGAGTGGACATCAACCCGACACAACTGAACAACACCGGACTCACTCTCGAAGATGTGCGCGCGATGTTGAGCCAGCAAAACGCAAACATCCCCAAAGGACAACTCTCCGATGAACGGACGACTGCGGACATTCTGGCTAACGACCAGGTGTTAAAGGCAAAGGAGTATGCGCCACTAATTGTTGCGTACCGGAATGGAGCGCCGGTAAGGTTATCGGACATCGCCAACGTGCGCGATTCGGTCGAGAACATTCGCGCCGCCGGTTACCTCAATGGCAAAGCTGCCATTCCACTGGTTATTTTTCGCCAACCGGGCGCAAATATCATCCAAACTGTCGACCGAGTGAAAGCAGCGCTGCCGTCGCTCAAGGCGTCCGTGCCTGCCGCGATCAACATGCAGATCGTCCTCGACAGGACCCAAACTATTCGAGCGTCCGTGCGCGAGGTGGAGCGCACGCTTGCCATCGCCATCCTGCTGGTCGTACTCGTCGTTTTTCTCTTTCTGCGAAATGGGCGCGCAACGCTGATTCCAGCTGTCGTTGTTCCGACATCACTGATCGGCACGTTCGGCGTGATGTATCTATTCGGTTACAGCCTGGACAATCTTTCGTTGATGGCACTGACCATCTCCACCGGGTTTGTGGTCGATGACGCGATCGTGGTGATCGAAAATGTCTCGCGTCATCTCGAGCAAGGAGTGCGGCCGATACAAGCCGCGCTCAAAGGCGCACGCGAAGTCGGGTTCACTGTTCTTTCGATCAGCATTTCGTTGGTTGCGGTGTTTACGCCGATCCTGCTCATGGGCGGCATCGTCGGTCGATTGTTCCGCGAGTTCGCGGTGACCCTCTCAACTGCCATTCTCGTTTCGTTAGTCATTTCATTGACGACCACGCCGATGATGTGTGCGCGTTTACTTCGGCAAAGCCGACAATCGAAAGGTCCTGGCCCGATTTCCAGGCTAACCGAAAATGTCTTCGCGTGGATTTCGGAGAGCTACAAAGGGAGTCTGCAAATTGTCCTACGGCATCCGGCGATCACGCTCGGCGTGTTGATCGCGACGATCGCGGCGACTGGATTTCTTTTCGTCATTGTGCCGAAAGGATTTTTTCCGGAGCAGGATAACGGGACCGTGTTTGGCGGTATGCAAGGCTCGCAGGACGCGTCATTTCAAGCGATGCAAGGCGCGGCACTGCGGGTCAATGACACAATCAAGAGCGATCCGGCAGTCGCCGCGGTGATCACCTTCGTCGGCGGCACCAATGGCGCGACTAATAGTGGTTTTGTTTATACCGCGCTAAAGCCGCTGGACGAGCGGAAAATCAGCTCGAGCGAAGTCATCAATCGTCTTCGACCGAAGCTCGCTGCTATTCCTGGCGCCATGACATTCCTGCAGGCTGGACAGGACTTGCGGATCGGAGGTCGCCAGAGCAACGCGCAGTATCAATACACGATTCAAAGCGAAAACCTGCAAGATCTCGTGAAATGGGGACCGATCGTACTCGCAGAGATGCGGAAGCTGCACGGTTTCACCGATGTGAACAGCGACCAGCAAAATGCCGGCTTACAAGCGTCGCTGACTTACGACCGCCAGACCGCGGGGCGGTTAGGCATCTCAGCGCAACTAATCGATGACACGCTCTACGACGCGTTTGGACAGCGGCAGGTCTCGACCATGTTTACGTCGCTCAACCAATATCACGTCGTGATGGAGGTGGATCCGCAGTTTTGGCAAAGCCCGACAGGGTTGGATGAAATCTACATTCGGCCAAACACGATATCATCGAGCGCAGGACCTAGCCCTAGTCCAACGCCGACCGGTGGTGCTGCATCATCGAGTAGCATCTCAGCTGCTCAGTCTGCTCCTGCACCGACGCCAATTCCTGCACCTTCAGTGGCCAGTCCTTTCCCGACGGATGGACAGATTGCTGCTCCAACGCCACCGGAGCCATTTCCCGGTTTTGTATCTCTTCCTACACCGGCCGTCGTCGCTATGCCTACAGCTACACCGTCCACAGCAGTTGCTAGTTCTCAATCGACCTCTGCTTCAAGCACCGCTGCTATATCGTCTACCATTGCCCCATCTCCGAGTACAGTTGCTACTTCTTCTCAGCCAGCTTCAATCACAGGCGTCACTGCTACGCCATCGACTACACCCGGCACTCTTCTGCTGATTCCCACAACGTCGCCAACTCCTGCACCGTGGATCTTTGTTCCCGCTCCGCAGTCCACTCCTGCTTCGAGTGCCGTTGCTTCACCCACGAATTCGGGTGGTGGTTCCACGCCGAGTCCTTCACCGACGCCGGTTGTGCCGTTGAGCGCTATCGCCAGTTACCAAGCCACTACTGCACCGATCGCCGTTAATCACCAAGGCCAGTTCCCGTCAGTTACAATTTCGTTCAACCTGGCGGGAGGCATGGCGCTTAGCGATGCCGTTACCGCGATTCAGCAAATGCAGCAACGAATTGGGATGCCGGGTACGGTTCATGGAAGCTTTTCCGGAACAGCGCAGGCATTTCAAGCTTCATTAGCCAGTGAACCCTTCCTCATTCTCGCCGCGCTCGTCGCCGTCTACATTGTCTTAGGCATTCTTTACGAGAGCTACATTCATCCGATCACGATTTTATCCACGCTGCCATCCGCAGGTGTCGGAGCAGTCCTCGGTCTGATGATATGTCAAACCGAACTAAGTGTAATCGCGATTATTGGAATACTCCTACTTATAGGCATCGTAAAAAAGAACGCGATCCTGATGGTGGACTTCGCGCTCGAGGCCGAGCGCGCAGAAGGTATGCGCCCGCGGCAAGCTATTTATCAAGCGTGCCTGCTGCGTTTCCGGCCTATTTTGATGACGACAATGGCGGCCTTGTTCGGTGCGTTACCTTTGATCCTGTCTGGCGGCATGGGTGCCGAGCTGCGACGGCCACTTGGCATAGCTATCGTCGGCGGCCTCATCTTCAGTCAGGCGCTCACGCTCTACACCACGCCGGTGGTTTACCTTTATTTCGATCGTCTGCGCGAGTGGTGGGAAAACCACCGCTCTGAGGCCATGGTCCGACCACACGTAGTTACTGGTCTTCCTGACGCAACCTGATGAGACATAACAATGGCTCGACCCAGAAGAACATCTCGAAAGAGGGATCACGAATCACCTCGCGTGTGGCAGTCACAAATCCTCCACATGCGCTGTAGCGGGAGTGTGACCTTTAACCATACCTTCACGTATGAAAACGAACGGCTCGCTGTCGGGTTCCACTTTAATCTTCGCCAGACGAGTTCCCTTGCCTGGCCTGATTTGCTCTTACACGGAACTCGAGAAAGCCAAAGCACCTGGGATGCAGGTTCAGCTTTTGAGTGAAAATCGCGGGCGCAAGGAATATGCGGTGATTTTCAGCAAAGGAGATGAAGTATTTTTGGGTTTGAATGAGTTTGCCGAGAAATACCAGGTGACGAGCGCTCATTTCACGGGCATTGGCGCATTGCGCGGAGCTACGCTCGCCTGGTTTTCACCTGAGCAAAAAATGTACAAGAAGATCCCCGTAGAAGGTCAGCTCGAGGTTGCTTCAATGATCGGCGACATCGCGGTATTTAATGGAAAGCCGGTCGTTCATACCCATATGGTAGTCGGCCTTCCTGACGGAACCGCCAGGGCAGGACACGTCCTCGAAGCGCACG
>WNFW01003207.1_pt1 | contig 11323 bp, 12 predicted proteins | sample 5400131 | NCBI WGS metagenome assembly WNFW01 (sample SAMN13153362, study PRJNA577476) | soil metagenome | isolation source: 20 cm soil or saprolite under grassland replicate 1 | place: USA:California | collected 2016-06-15
GGATGTTTGGAGAATCTCTCCGCCGCTGAGGCATATGTCAGGACCTGCTCTTCGGAGCATCCATCAAGCCCTACAACATCAGTAACTTCAGGATCACCGAGCGTAAGCGTTCCTGTCTTATCGATCACGACAGTATCGACCTTGCTCATCTCCTGAACGTAGACCCCGCCCTTCACGATGACCCCTTTCTTTGCCAAACCTCCCATTACAGCAACAATCGCCAGAGGCGTGCCCGCAGCGACACCACACGCACCAGCAACAACAATAACCGATATAGTTGAGATGAGGTTCCTGGTCACGACAAAAGTAATCACAGCAAAGACAATCGTAAACTCGACAAGCCAGGCGGCAAGTTTGTCAGATATCCGCTGAATGGGCGCCTTCCTGCTCTCAGCTTCCTCAACCAGCCTGATAATCTGGCCAAAGACAGTCTCGTTTCCCACCTTCTCGGTCCGCACCTCGAACACGCCCGACTGATCAACACTTCCAGCGAACACTCTACTGCCAACCAATTTCTCAACGGCAACTGCTTCTCCTGTTATGGCAGATTGATTGACGAATCCAGAACCTTTGACGAGATTTCCGTCAACAGGAATCCGTTCTCCATCCCTAACAATTACAGTTTCACCGGCCTGAATGGACTCTACAGCGGTCTCGATCTCTTTCCCGTCCCGCCTAACAAGGGCCCTTCTCGGAATAGACCTCTCCAGCTTGACGATAGTCGCCCTTCCCTTGTCGACCGCGTAAGCCTCTATGAATTCTGAGAGTAGAACGAAGAAAGTTACTACAACAGCGGCCGTAAACTGGCCTACTAGGAGCGAGGCAACTATCGCGACGGTCATCGAGACCTCCATGTTTATCGAACGATGGCGAAGCGAATGGAATGTTTCTACAAAGACAGGATAGCCACCTACAAGGGTAGCTCCAATCGCTACAAAGTCAATCGGTGAGAAGCTGCGCCAGAATCCCAGATAGCTGAAAAGCGCCGCGAGGCCCATCAGCGAGAGCCGGATCTCATCTTCTCTATTCTTAGGAGGTTCGCGGACAAGCGAACCTTTCATCCCTTCGAGCACAGGGAGTTCATTTCTCGGAGTGCTCATCTACTTCTTGCGACCACTTGTTGAAGTGAGAGACCATTCCTCGACAGTCCATTATATGCGTACCGTCGGTTCTCTCCCCGGAACTCGGTTAGAAACTCGTTAATCCGTAGCCTAGACCGGATTCGAACTCTCGGTCTCCCTTATGCGATGGAAGATCGAATCTCTGCTCATGGGCCAGACTGTTGAGATCGAAGTTCGAGAATTAGGACCGGATCTATTGCAAGACTATCTGCAATTCTTTGATCAGGCGTTTTCCGACTTTCCCCAATGGGCCGACTGCTACTGCGGCTTCTACGATACTTCTGAGGCTGATTGGGACGTGACATCCAACGCTGGTCCGGAACACAGAGCCGCTCGGTCCGCGCTGATTAGCGCTAGCAAAGCTCAGGGATTACTTGCCTACATTGATGATCGACCCGTAGGCTGGTGCAATGCTCAGCCCCGGGCCAACTTTGTAAATATGCGATCGTATAGAGTCGCGTTGACGAACCCGGGAGAGCCAGTCGGGTCCATAATGTGCTTCGTTGTATCACCCGGTTACAGAGGAAGGGGGGTCTGCACAGCACTTCTACGTGCCGCCTGTGACAAGTTTCGTCGAGATGGGCTGCAGATAGCGGAGGGATATCCGACGACTAGTCCTCAGAAGAGATTTGGAGAGATTCCGTGGGCAGAGGCGAACTACAAAGGACCATTAAACGTGTACTTGAAGAACGGGTTCAAGATTCATCGCCAACTCGAAGCATTCGCGATCGTCAGAAAACAACTCTGAATCTCAAGTTTCCGCTCATAGATCTCGATTGCGTTTTCAAGAACCCGCTGCGATGTGACATATTACATCCCTTTTGATCAAAGATATCTGAAACGAGTTATTTCCGAACGGTTAGGAATGATCTGGGCTATTCTGTCCGAGGATTTACCCTCCAAACTGGAGAGGACTAGGATTATCTTCGCGATTACTCCAATAGGCTCAATAGAGAAAAAGGGGAGGGTTTTTGGATACGTTTTGTAATCAGTGCAACAGTATAGCGCCGCTTGTCAGGGTGCCAGAGTTCGAATAGCCGTCGCTGAAGTTGAAGCTGACCCAACCTGGAGTTGTAGGCCCTGTCTCCATTGCCATGAAAGTGAAGGCGACTGGTACTCCGCCGTGCGTGCCGAGACCAGTGATAGTAACAGTGTTGGCTACGTCGTCGAAGAACGTAGTCGAGATTGAAGTTGACTGGAAGTCTTTGCCGTCTCCAACGTTGGAGGATGAGACTCGGTTCGGGTTTCCATCTTCACAATGATCATCGTCGGCGTGAAAGTTCCCCTTACCGTTGCTCCCGTGAAAATCGCCATTCCCATCGGCCTCTCTGCATGGCGGCGGTGGCGGGGGCGTGGATTGGGAAATTGCTGATACGGTATTGGAGCCAACATTGGTAACGTAGATCTCTCCGTTGGTGAAGTCATAAGTGGAAACGTGGGGATTCGGGCCGACAGGGACATTGGCAACTACCGATTGAGTGCTCGTGTCAATCACAGATACTGTACTCACATCCTCATCATTGACGAAGAGAGTATTGTCCGACGGGTTGTACGTCGCCCAGGACGGGCCCTGACCAACGGGAATGTTGGTGATCACAGTGTTCGTGCTGCTATCTATCACCGACACGAAGCTTGAGAATCTATTCATGACATAGAGGTCACGGCTCGCCGGGGCATAAACCGCGGTGAGGGGGTTCGACCCTACCGGAATAGTGGCGACAACAGTGTTGGTCAGGCTTGATATCACGGACACCGTGTTCGAGCCGAAGTTGGCAATGTACATGTTCCCGTTTGCAGGGTCGAAAACAGGTAGCGAAGGCAGAGACCCGACCGGGATGGTTGCGGTCACGGTGTTTGCCAAGCTGTCGATCCGGGATACGGTGCCGGAATAATAGTTGGATGCGTACATGTCATGGTTCGCAAAGTCGTAGACCACATGAAACGGCCCGATCCCGACGACTATGAAGGTCGGCGTATTTGTCAGACTTGATATTCGGGCTATCATGTTAGTCGAGCCACTACCGATGTAGATATCGCCGTTCGCAAAGTCAAATTCGACGCTATGGGGATGATCCATGACTGGGATGGTTGCAACCACAGCGTTGGTCCTGCTGCTTATCCGAGAGACGGTACTGGATCCCTCGTTAGAGACATACACGTCACCGTTTGCTGGGTCCCAGCCCAACCAGGCTGGATTCGAGCCTACCACTATGGTCGCGATTACAGTATTCGTAGAACTGCTTATCACTGATACAGTGTTGGATCCAATGTTACCGACGTATACATTGCCATTAACAGGATCGTAGACATCGAAAACGGGGGCCGGTCCAACCAGAATCGTGGTTACATTGTACGTCGGATCTGCCGCATGGACCGTGGGCGTTAGGTGTAGCGTAGGGACGAGGACTGTAAGAAGGCTCACGCTAAGCGCAAGGAGTGCTTTTTGTTTGTGTATTGACATTTTCGCTTGACGCTACCAGCTAAATCTTAAGTGATTCGCGTCTACAATTGAACACATCCGACTACGTTCGCGGGCAGAATTAATTCGGACCCGGCACTCTTGCATTACTCTTCCCCGCAGTTTTGTCGGCTTGCAAGCAGAGATAATCAAAGACCTGGGCTCAAGAAACAGATTGAAGACTACAGAATCGTAGTCGATGCACTCCTTCGCGTTGCCGTTGACCAAAATGGGACGAAATTGCTTGAGCCAGTCAACGGTCTGTTTCGTCACAAAGGCGAAACGCTTGTACTTCCCTTTCGTATCGAGAGCAGCGATCTTGATTCTCGCTTGCCCATCGGGTCGAATCCCGACATCCTTCCATTTGCGGCTCACGATCTCTCCGATCCACATTCCGCCGAGCAGAACGCCCTATGAGGGCGCGATATTGCGGTGTTGCCAGTTGGACCATGTAGCACACTTGGTTCAATTTTCGGAATCTTCTTGGACACCAAAATGTAGACTTTGATGCGCGGTATACTTCGTTCAAAAGAACGACGACTTGTAGGTGTCGTCTCCGACGCACTCATCCCAGAACGGGCGTATCGATGATCTCGCGTTTGCTGGGTCTTTGGTGCAATCTCTTTTTCCCGTAGAAACTCCATCAGATTTGATGCAGTAACGTAGATGTTGACTCTGCCTGCAGTTAGCCTTAGCGTAATACTTCATAAATCGCCGTCGGCTGATCTTGGAGTTCTCTGTCCGAGCGAGGTGAATCCATTCTTCCGGGGTTATGATCTCCTCGTCCAAGACGCGGAATGTGGGGTTAAGATCGTGATGCGCATCGTTACTGTAGGTGGGACTTTCCAAGTAACTTCTCGGTAAGACATATTCTCAGTGCCATTTGTGGAGGAGTGTCTCTGCTTCTTCCACTAGTTCTTTGATGATTGCTGCTACGGGTTTGACGGTCTTCACTCCGCTCACTGATTCTCCTGCCCAGTGCGGCATAGCCTTGATCGTTCCAGTAGTCTCGCTGGTCATGGTGAAAGACTCTAGGGGTTTCACGGGGACCATTTCGCCGGTTGAGATGAGTTTCTTGTGTCCCACGATGTCGCCTTTGAAATTCTGAGCTTCCTCTATACAGAAGCGAAGGACTCTGTGAGGTGCGTTAGGCCAACCTTCCGAGAAAGCATCTGTCACAACTGTGTCCTCCGGCTCGCTCGCAATCAACGCCTTGACATATTCGGGATGCGACCCCGCCTCTGTAGCCGCAATGAATCGCGTCCCAACTCTTGCCCCTGAAGCTCCTGCAGCTAAGACCGCGGCCAAAGCTCGGCCGCTACCTATGCCACCGGCTGCTAGCACAGGGACCTTGACAGAATCCAAGACCTGACTCAACAACGTCAGAAGACTGACCTTTCCCCGAACGTGCCCACCCGCCTCAACTCCTTGCGCCACTATGATGTCGCAACCAGCGTCAGCGGCGGCAACAGCCTCTTCGTTAGAGCCCACTTGCCACGAAGCCAACGCACCACCCTTGTGCACTAGATCAACCAGCGAAGCGTCTGGTTGTCGATAGAAGAACTCGACGACCTTCACGAGTTTGGATGCCGTTTCTACTTGTTCTCGAATCTCATCAAGATCGGAGAGAAAGGCTTCTGGAATCAGAAAGTTGGCTCCAAAAACTCCAGAAGTACGACGTCGCATGTCCTCAAACACCTCGGTCATTTGATTGGGATCGAAAGATCCCGCGTAAACCATACCCAAGCCTCCTGCCTCCGAAACCGCTGTTGCCAGTTGAGGGCGGGCTAGTCCACCAATAGCGGCTTGTTGAATTGGTACTTTGCAACCAGTCAGATCGGTAAATCTTGTTCTAAGCATCTTACGACCAGCTCGACCAAGCTACCGCTCTACACATTAGAATTTTGTTTGATTAATTCAGATCAGGCAACGGCTAGCGGGCTGTTAGCGACCTCCATCCGACGGGCGAGTTCCAGCAGGATGTCCACCCGTCTTTCCAAGTTTGGATAGAGGCTTAGGAGTCCGTGCCCGCTACCTCCCACGAATAGTCCTGCAAGATTACTCGTCGCCGCACCATTTGACTCTGAGTTAGCCTTAACGATGGCGGACGCAAGTGCTAGAGGCTTTCCTGTGAATTCAACAGACACTCTGTCGGCCCAGAGTTCGCGCTCCCGATGAACCGCTGCTTCCACCAGTCTAAGCGCTGGGTCGAAGGGAAAAGCGACTCTCGCTAGTTTCGCGAGGCCTTTGGCGGCGGAATCGCCGTTCTTGATGTGAGACAATTCATGAGCAAGAACAGCATCTGTCTCGTCCGAAGATAAGGACCCTACGAGCTTTGAGGACATTGCGACAACTCCTTGTCCGCTCAAGCTGATCGAAAACGCATTACCGAACAGCGCCTCTCGCAAAGAAACCCCGGACACTCCCATCTTACCGCTGAGAGAGCCGAAACCGGCAACAACTCCCGAAAGCGCGCTTGGGGCAGTGGTCATCGTCTCCAGCATCCGCGAGAATGTATACCTCCGCGCGATCAATGTCATTACAGCCGAGAATCCTAGTGAAGCTAGCAACGAGCCCCCGAGCACCGTCCTAATGGTCAGTTGAGGATGATACCAGTAGCCCTGAAGAAGTATGCTGCACAGCAAGAAGCTCGTTCCGAGAAACGACCAGAGGAAGAGCGACGATACCAACATGGGTTGCAGAAGTCGAGACCGTCTGGACGGATTATATCCCTGTGAAGAATAAAGAGCATAGCAAACTAGCTCGACTAAGGCAACCGCTCCTAAGATTCCTAAAGTGGTAGGCGCAAGAAAGAAGACGCGATAAAGGTCTATGTCGATCGTTGTTTTGATACCTTCCGGATCTTCTCCTCTAAACGCTTCAGCTCATCCTTCGGAATATCATCCACGTAGTCTGACAGGGTGGAAATGACCGTCGGACCGAAAGCAGTCAGAAGCCGGTCAACAAATCCCTTGACAACTCTGCCCTTCACTTTCTCTTCGGAATGTAGCATGTAGATGTAGCGGGAGCCTCCTCTGCCAATGGCCTCGTCCCTTGCAAGCATTCCTTTCTTGTAGAGCCGGTCGAGGGTTGTGCTGATGGTAGAATATGCGAGTCCTCGTGAGGGCTCGAGGTCCTTAGCCACTTGTCGGGCCGAGGCTTTGCCCTGGCGAAGAACGCTTCCGAGAACCGCTGCTTCTAGGTCGCCGAGCTCCATGGACAGAGACGGTTATGGCTAGCTTGGATATAAGTTTCTATCCTTGTCGGAACTCTTTGGCGAGCTCCCGCTCAACGAGAACGGATTTATGTAGAGTCTCTTGATCGTTCCAACATCATTCGAGCGGGTTTGATTGACTAGTTTCTGGGCTACGTCTTCATGACCACTCGCGAACCAGCTTCGACGGTAAACCCGCCAAAGTCGAACGATATCCTTCTCGACAGATACTCCAGGACTTTTCTACTTTCTCTCTCCGGAATCAATCTTGTACTAGGTCTGATATTCTACCTCTATCCTACCTTCGTCATTTCTTATTGGCCATGGCCAGTGAAGGAGCTGGCCGTCAGGTTCTTGGGAGCGATATTTCTGGCCATAGCCTTCGGCTGCTGGTCTGCAGTTCACGCTGAGCGGTGGCAGAGAGCCAAGATATTGGTGCTCGTCGGCGGGACCTTCTTCGGCATAACAGGCATTGTCTCCCTTGTCAGAGGAATCACTGTGAGCAGTGACGCCTCGACCTGGGTATGGACGGGATATTTCCTAGTCGCCGCGGCCGGTTGCTTTCTTCTGTTGCAACGGTATGGATGGCATCGTAGACAAGCGGAGACTCTGACGTCGACAATGCCAAGGGGTGCCCGATTATTCTTCGGGATTCAGACGAGCGCTGTTGGAATTTTCGGAATCATGATGCTGCTGGTGCCGGGTTTGGCGCAGCAAGAGTTCTGGCCGTGGAAAGTGTATGTATCCACTCTGCAGACATTCGCAGCATTGTTTCTAGCGACATGCCTAGCGACGGCATGGGCCACTCAGCAGAAGGACCCTGAAAGAATCAAAGTATTATTGCCCCTAGATGCTGTCTTCCCGTCTCTAGCCTTGTTGGCGGTAGCCATCAGCTGGAGTGTCATCGCTGCTGAAAGTCCCAGCCCGCTAGTGACAGGCGTGTGGATCGGATTGTACTCCTTCGTAGTAGCGGGATCAACAATTCTCTACCTAACACTAAGAGTGAGATCATGATAGGCCTTCGCTCGTTCGGAACAGAGTCCGACCCAAATGAAATACTCAAGTGTCATGTGGTTCTCTTGTAGTACTCGGTTTGTGGAATTTTCTGATGGTATCTAAACGCACCCGGTTTACCAGAGCGACTGAGAAACTCTCGAGTTAGACCCTCCAGCGCATTGGCGACCGAGGGCTTTGGATAGTTGTATCCTAACTTCTTGAGTTCAAGCATGATTTCCGCAAATGATCTTTGATCAGAGAAGAATCCGTTCTTGTAAAGCAGAATCTCGATAGCTTCGCGCGGATTGAAGGCCAAGTGCCCGGGTTTTATCGCGAGCGTTGTTCGAACAGTTACTATTGAATTACATAACTCGACTAGCCTATCTGCGTTCTCGAGTAGGTCGTAACCGAGAATTTGAAGAACCTCCAAATATTTCGAATATATCCACGGGAATGAAGAAGCGCAGAATTTTGCCTCAACTTCGTCAGCACTGGGAACGTCATGAGGACCTCTCTGATTTCTTATGTCATAAACTGTCAGCATAGAGGAGCATAGGTTCTGCGAAGGACGATACCCTCGTTCCGACAATGCATTCTGAAGAAATCCTACTTTGTCGACAAACTTTACATTAGGTTCGAGCATTTCGAAGGCCATCGTTTCTCTCAGCAATTCGTTCACAATTCTTTCGCAACACATTCCGCAACGCGTGACAGTGTCTCGAAACGCTTCATCAATCAGCTCCTCTAAACCAATTATGAAAAATTGTAGGGGGCTGAGGCAAAGGTATGCTGTCCTCGCGATCCTATTCCGCGATCCTGTCGGTCGGGTGGTTAGAATTCGATCAAGAAACGACTCCCCTATCAATAGGATGAGCCCGCTCTTACCCAGAGATACATCCCATATGTCGAGTAACCATCTAACCTTCGTTGCCAGGTCGCCCCCGAGAGCGATAATGTGATCGTCTGGGTAAGACCGCAACGACCCTAGAACTGCCTCGAGCTCCTTCTCTCGTTGCTGTAGTCCAGATTTCGCAATAACCTGGCTGGCAGTCAACGTTCTTCATCCCATGGATAATCTGAGACGAGATGCATCGTAGCTGAAGATGACGGTGATACAATCACGCTTTACAGCATTCTCCCGTCATTGTCGAAGTTCAATCTATCCAATAGATCCAATCGCCGTTATCCTTGATGCTCTTCAGCTTTCTAGCCCTGACCCTTCGGTCCAAGGAAACACCCACATTGTTCTTGTCCGCACCAGGGACCCTTCGATTTTGCAATTCTAGAACAACAGAATCTTTGGAACGCTTGGACTTGAACCAATTTTCATCTATCAGAGCGTCAAGAGCCTCCGAGATCACGCTTACCCGTAACCCACCGCGACCTGCCTTCTTGCGAGCTTCTTGACTCTGGGCTTCTGCTCGAAGGGGCGTGGTTTGCAAGAGTTTGAGAGCATCTGAATATCGAGACTCGACCAAGTCTGAAGGTCCTTCGTATTCTATTTCGAGCTCTCCAGACCGAACCCTGAATCTGGCTGTACTACTTGTCATTACTCGCCGCCAAGATGTAAGCCCATTTTCCGTCCTTATCGATCCTCCGAATCGTTCCGTTCTTCGTCAAGTATGTCAAGGCACCTGACAGCGTTCCTGCACTGAAGAACAATGCATTGGCCTCAAACGCCTGCTGCAATTCAGTCATCGACCTAGGCTCGTTCCTTCCCCAAGTTGACGCGAGGGCAGATCGTATCGCGTCATTGCAACCAAGGTTTCCCGCAAGGGCGGGCATCTCGACAGTTAGCGCTCTGCGACCATCGGGCTCAACTCTGGAGGCTTGAATCGCGTCCACTTGCTTGTCTAGCTCAACCTGAGTCTGAGCTTCGAGCTCTATCTCGCCGCCTCGGTAATTTCCTCGCCACTTCATTTGGTTACCTATAGTATTCCCATACGCACCGGGGCACCATATTTGAGAGTTTTGTACAGAATTGTATAAAAAACTCGTGGGGCGCAATACGCCCTCGCGAGTAATTTCAAGACTTGATTCTTGAATGATCAAGACTAGATTCCAGAGTCAACGGAATCGACAGATAGTGCTGTTTCAGGATTGAGGATGACGATTTCCCGAAAAAAATCAAAATTCAACTATTCTACAAGAAGATGGATGTTTTCATGTCTTCAATCGAGCAATCCATCTTGCTGAAGAGCGGGGTGTCGATCGATGTCATTACTAATGGAGGAAAATCCCGGATAGTCTATTTCAACAAACCAGTTCGAGGTATTGAACTCACTCAAGAGGAATCAACGAGCCTTGGGAACATCCTAATGAAGAGGGACGAGTCACCTCGGCCGACGGAGCTTCTTAGGCTTCTCGTGAATGAGGGTTTTTTCAACGAGCCTAAGGACCTACAAAGGATTCGGACGAAGCTAGGATCTTACGGAGTATTTGTGAAGTCGTCGCCTCTCAACACAGTACTCGGCAAATTAGTGGCCCGTAGGGAGATTATCCGAGCCGGAAAGAGAAGAGCCTACAGATACCAATCATTCAACAGCCATCTCGACCAATAGAAAAGCGTACTCAGCTGCCCGCTAGAGTCTTGCCACAAGAACTGCTACTGCGACAGCAAGCAATCCAGCTGCGGGCAGAGTCACTAGCCATGGCAAGACCATGCCGCGCAAAGCGGATACGATGACTTCTTTCCTGCCGCCAATTCCAGCAGTCGATCCCGCATGGACGTGAGTAGTGGATAATGGAGCTCCGAGGTAGGCTCCTACCGAGACTAGAGCAGCGGTTACGATGCCTGCCTGCAGCCTCTGAGTATGATCGAGGGGAACGACGCGCTTCACAAGTTCTAGAGCTACTCGGTGGCCGAGCACTAGGGACCCGGCCAGGATCGCGACTGCTACAATCGAGTATGGACCCCAAACTGCGTAGGTGGAGCCTGCGACGAAAAAGAACGCTCCGAGGGCCGCCATTTTGGGAGCATCATTAATCCCTCTTGCGTAGGCAGTTGCTGCAGCGGATCCCCAGTGCGAGATTTCGGCGAATCTGGGACTTTTTTTTCTGAAGTCTGAGTCTGAGGCCGTCGGGTTAGACGGCGCAGAATGCTGAGTGCTATCAGCGCGACGAAGGGTCCCGCTGCTAGTGGGAGAATTACCCGGATGGCTAGGAAATCCAGTTTCAGACTTGATACGCCGAATAGAAAGATCCCCTGCAAGAGAACAGCACCGAGGATTGTGTGAGTTGTGGAGACGGGAAGCCGAAAGAGAGTCGCTATCAGGATCCATATTGTCGCTCCGACTAGGACTGCCAAAATGAAGGATGAGTCAGTGGAATTTCGCAGTATACTCTGGGGAGTGAACACCGTCAACAATCTTCCCGAAATCAGAATCGCCGAGATACTTCCTAGACCGCTGAAGACCCCTCCCCAGAGTAGAGGTCGCCGGCCAAGTCTAGGACCCCCGGGTCCTGAGGTAGACATGAGTGAAGCTACGCTCTTGCCAACGTCATTCGCTCCGTTCGCAAAAGCTAGGACAAACA
>WNFW01003208.1_pt1 | contig 11322 bp, 10 predicted proteins | sample 5400131 | NCBI WGS metagenome assembly WNFW01 (sample SAMN13153362, study PRJNA577476) | soil metagenome | isolation source: 20 cm soil or saprolite under grassland replicate 1 | place: USA:California | collected 2016-06-15
ACTCTCGACGCTCGAGCGAGCTCGCCTGGTCCGAGAGGCGGGGCGGACGTCCGGCGGGAAAGGGCCGACGGCGTTGCTCTACGAGTTGAACCCGGCGGCCGGGTGGGTGGTCGGGGTCGACGTGGGTCGGGAATACGTCCGGGCGGCCGTGGCCGATCTCACCGGGAAGATCGTCGCGCAGCGCCGCCAGGCTGCCCGCGCCCGGAGCGCGCGAACGCTGATCACCACGATCGGCTCCGTCGCGCGCGCCGCCGCCGAGTCGGCGGGCATCGGCTGGCGCCGCGTCACGGTGGCGGCCGTCGGCAGCCCCGGCGTGTTCGGGTCGGCCGGACATCCGCTCCTCGCCCATAACCTCCCCGGCTGGACCCGAGAGGGCGTCCTGGACGAGATCCGGCGGGAGCTCGCCACCTCGGTCGTGTTCGAGAACGATGTGAACCTCGCCGCGCTCGGCGAACGCTGGCGCGGGCTGGGACGCGACGTCGACGACTTCGTGTACTTCCACGTCGGAACGGGCGTGGGTCTCGGGATCGTGATCCGCGGGGAGCTGTTCAAGGGTGCGAACGGCGCGGCCGGCGAGGTGGCCTACCTGCCGCTCGCGACGGCCGACCCGCACAACAAGGCCAACCGAAGGCGGGGCGCCCTCGAAACGGCGATCGGCGCCGACGGGGTGCTGTCGGCCGCGAGGCACGCCGGCCTCCGTGGCGCAACGACGGCGGCCCAGGTGTTCGAGGCCGCTCGCGACGGCGACGCGAAGGCTCGGCGTGCGGTCGCGTTGGTCGCCGAGGGGATCGCCCTCGGCATCGCCGCGATCGTGCCGGTGCTCGACCCCTCGCTGGTGATCCTGGGTGGGGGGATCGGTCGCAACGCGGACCTGCTCCGCGAGCCGCTGGAACGAGAGCTCCGTGCGCTTTCGCCCTTCCGGCCGCGGATCGAGGTCTCGTCGTTGGGCGAGGAGGCCGAGCTGATGGGCGCCGTGTCGCTGGCGCTCGAGGCGGCGCAGGATCGGTTGTTCTCCCGGATGGACGGGGGACGGCGGGTAGCGGTATGAGTCGGTTGGACGTGCGGGACATGCGAGGAGGAACGACATGAGACGGTTGTTGATGGTCGTGGCGGTCGCGGGGCTCGTCGCGTCTGCGTGTTCGTCCAGCAGCACCGCCGGGCTCCAGCCGTCGGCGGCGCGATCACTGACCCCGGCGGCGTGCACCACCAAGGGTTTGGAGGTTGGTAGCGCGAGCGCCGGCCCGAGCGGCGAGCAGCCCGTGACGATCCAGCTCTGGAGCTTCTACAGCGGCGGGGAGTTCAAGAAGTACTGCGAGGTGCTCCAGGACTTCCATCAGAAGTATCCGTGGATCTCGATCGAGCACACCGGCGGGAAGTCCGACCAGGATATCTTCCGCGCGGTCAACTCCGACACCGCGCCCGACATGGCGATCACCTCGGGCCCCGACAACGTCGCGAAGTTCTGTTCCGCCAATACGTACACGGATCTCGCGACGTACCTCCAGAACGACAACATCGACCTGGCGGCGACGGTTCCCGACGCCGCCCTCCGGTACAGCAGTTACAACGGGAACCAATGCTCGCTCCCCGTCCTGTCGGACGCGTACGGTCTCTACTACAACAAGGACATGTTCACGAAGGCTGGCATCACGGCGCCTCCGAAGTCTTTGTCGGAGCTCCAAACCGATGCGAAGAAGCTCACGGTCCTCAACCCGGACGGTTCGATCAAGGTGGCCGGCTACGTCCCGTTGCAGTCGTTCTACGAGAGCACCCAGCTCTACAACGGGGACTACAGCGGTGGCATCTGGTACGACCAGAACGGCAACTCCGCATTCGCGTCAGACCCGAGCTGGGCGAAGCTCCTCGAATGGCAGAAGGCGTTCATCACCGACGTATATGGCCCCGACGGGTACAACAAGCTGCAGGAGTTCTTCTCCAAGCTGGGGGGCGCCGACTCCGAATGGTCGAGCGCCCATGGCTTCGAGACCGAACAGGTCGCCATGATGATGGACGGTGAATGGCGCAACGCCTTCATCGCGGATGACGGGTCCAACGTGAATTACGGGACCGCACCGTTCCCGGTCGCGGACGACACCCCCGACCTCTACGGTGCCGGGCAGATCGGCGGAGACGTGGTCGGGATCCCGTCGAACGCGAAGAACCCGGACGCGGCGTGGCTGTTGCTGAAGTACCTCGCGCTCGACACCGGTGCCGAGGTCAAGCTCGCAACGATCCTGAAGAACGTCCCGACCACGTTCGAGTCGCTGAAAGACCCCGGGCTCAACAGCGACGAGCACTTCAAGGTGTTCCTCCAGATCTTCGGGAACGAGCACTCCGGATTCAAACCGCTCACGCCGATCGGGTCCACCGATGCCGATCTGTGGGATTCGTTCATCGACAAATGGGAGTCGGGCGGCGTCGCTGACCTGCAGCAAGGACTGCAGGACGTGGCGACCCAGATCGACAACCAGCTCCAGTTGGGGTGAGCACGAAGACCGACACCATCGCTGCACGGGCGGCGGTTACGGCGCCGGCACGCCGGCGCCGTAACCGCCGACGGTACCTTACGGTCGCAGCGTTCATGTCGCCGTGGATCGTCGGGTTCCTGCTCCTGTACGTCTACCCGATGTTGAAGACGCTGTACTACTCGTTCACGAAGTACGACGGCAGCAAGGTGGCGCCGCGCTGGGTCGGCCTCTTCAATTATCGGTTCATGTTCGCGCACGATCCGAACTTCTGGCTTTCCCTCCGGAATACAGCCTGGATCGTCGCCGTCAGCGTTCCGCTCGCGATCGCGCTGGGTGTCGGCTCGGCGTACGTGCTCACGAAGCCGCGCCGGGGCCGCGCCTTCTACCGGACCGCGTTCTTCCTACCGACCATGGTCCCCGCGGTGGCTGCGGCGGTCGCCTTCCTGTTCCTCCTCAACGCCGGCGGCCCGATCGATCACATCCTCGGCATCTTCCACCTGCCGCAACCGCTCTGGTTCCTGGATGCGCAGTGGTCGAAGCCCGGGCTCGTCGTGATCGGGCTGTGGGGCGTCGGGAGCACGATGATCATCTTCCTCGCCGCGCTGCTCGACGTGCCGACGCACCTGTACGAGGCCGCCGACATCGAAGGCGCCAGCGCCTGGCAGAAGTTCCGGCACATCACCCTCCCGATGATCAGCCCCGTGATCTTCTTCACGGCGGTGATCGGTGTGATCTACGGCTTCCAGTACTTCACCGAGGCCTACGTCGTCGGCTCGAGCGTTGGCAGCGCGGCGGGCAGCACGAGCAGCGCATTGGGCTCGCCCCAGGGCTCGACGCTCTTCTACACGATCTGGCTCTATCAGCAGGGGTTCGAGGGGTTCCATCTGGGCTACGCGTCCGCGATGGCCTGGATGCTCTTCGTGATCGTGTTGGCGTGCACGCTCATCCTGATCAAGTCGTCGAACCGGTGGGTCTTCTACCAGGGCGGATTCCGGTGAGCGGGGCCGCTGTCGCGACCGTCGCTCCGCAAGCGCGGCGTCGCACCGCCGAGGCTCGACGCAAGTCCTTCCTGACCGCCGTCGCGAATCACTCGTTGGCGATCGCGCTGACCGCCGCCTTCGTCCTGCCGCTCTTCTTCGTCGTGACCACCTCGCTGATGACCCAACAGCAGGCGCTCACGCACGACCTGATACCGCACCCCTTCCAGTGGAGGAACTACATCGACATCTTCAAAGAGGAGCCGCTCCTCCGATACGGCTGGAACACGTTCGTCTACGCCGGCATGGCCACGGTCGGCGTCGTCCTCTCCTCGGTGCCGGTCGCGTACGCGCTGTCCGTCATCAGGTGGCGCGGGCAGCGCGCGGTCTTCCTGTTGGTGATATCGACGATGATGCTGCCGAGCCAAGTCACGATCGTGCCGCTGTTCCTGCTCTTCAAGCAGATCGGGTGGATCGGTTCCCTCAAGCCGTTGATCGTGCCCGCGTTCCTCGGTGACGCGTTCTCGATCTTCTTGCTGCGACAGTTCTTCCTGACGATCCCCAGCGAGCTCGTGGATGCCGCGCGCGTGGACGGCGCGAACGAGTTCCAGATCATGTGGCACGTGGTCGTGAAGGTGGCGAAGCCGGCGATCGCGGCCGTCGCGCTCTTCCAGTTCCTCTACGCCTGGAACGACTTCTTCGGTCCATTGATCTACTCGCTCAACAACGACAAGATCTGGACGCTCTCCGTGGGGTTGCAGCAGTTCACGACGATCCACCGTGGGGTGTTGTGGAACCAGCAGATGGCCGCCTCGGTCGTGTTCATGCTGCCGGTGATCGTGTTGTTCCTGTTCGCCCAGAAGGCATTCATCGAAGGCGTCACGCTGACCGGTGTGAAAGGCTGAGCGCGTGCGGGTGGCGCTGATCGGGTCCGGCTGGATCCAGGACTTCCACGCGCGCGGAGTCCTGGCGTACCCGGGGGCCGAGCTCGTCGCGGTAGCGAACCATCGCGAGGAGAGCGCTCGAACGCTCGCGGAGCGGTATGCGATCCCGAACGTGACCACGGATTGGCGAGCGCTCACCGAGGACGAAGCGGTCCAGGCGGTGGTCATCGCCACGCCGAACGCGTTGCACGCCGAGCAATCCATCGCCTTCCTGGATGCGGGCACGCATGTGTTGGTCGAGAAGCCGATGGCGGTCTCGGTCGCGGAGTGCGACGCGATGATCGACGCTTCCCATCGCGGGGCCGCATCGCTGATGGTCGCCCATTGTTGGCGGTTCCACCCTGACGTGATCGCGATGCGGGATCGGATCGCCTCAGGCGTGCTCGGCGAGATCGTCAAGACCCGCGGCTACGGTGTCCATGCCGGCTGGGGCCCGAAGGGATGGTTCGTCGACCCTGCACTCGCCGGCGGAGGCGCCCTCGTGGACATGGGCGTGCACGCGATCGACACGGCTCGCTTCGTCCTGGGCGACCCGACCCCCGAGCGGGTCTGCGCGGCCATCGGTACGCGGTACGACACGTACGCCGTCGACGACGACGGCATCGTGCTGATCGGATGGTCCAGCCGGACGAACAGTGTGGTCGAATCGGGCTGGTGGCACCCCCACAGCGAGGGGATGGAGGCCGACACGGAGGTCTACGGCACGAAGGGATACGCGCGTATCTTCCCGCGTGAGGCGCCGAGCGAGGATCAGGATCATACACCCCAATCCATGTACACCGCCCAGATGCACGAGTTCCTGAGTGCGATCGAAGAGGCGAGGGATCCCCGGCCTTCGGGGCACGACGGTCGCGTCGTGATGGAGGTCGTGGAGCGCGCGTACGCGTCGGCAGGTCATGACGCGTGACCACCGTCCTGGGGGTCGACGGGGGCGGACGCAAGACCTACGCGGTGGTCGTCGATACGTTCGGCGCGCTCCTCGGTGCCGCGGCTGCGGGACCTTCGAACTGGGAGATGGCCGGCGTCGATGTCGCACGTGACGCGATCACCGAAGCAGTCGACGGCGCGCTCGCGGATGCAGGCATCCCGCGCGGAGCGGTCGACGCGTCGGTGTTCGGTCTCGCGGGCGTGGACTGGCCGTCGGACGTCGATCGGCTCCTTGGAGCGATCGGCCCGCTCGGGCTCGGCGGCCTGTGCCGGATCGTGAACGATGCCTTCGTGGCGCTCCGCTCCGGCACCGCCCAGCCCTGGGGCATCGTCGTCGTCGCCGGCACGGGGACCGTCGCCGCCGGTCGGAACCCGGCCGGTGAGGAGTTCCGGACGCTGGGCGAGGGTGCGATCTTCGGCGATTTCGGCGACGAGTTCGATGTGTCGGAGCTCGCCGTCCGCGCCGTCGCCGACCAGTACACGGGGCGCGGCCCTTCCACCGCTCTGTCCGAGATGCTGTGTGAGCACCTCGGCGCCGAGTCGGTCGCCGCCCTTCTCGAGCGGCTCTGCCGGGACGATCCGCGGATCCGGTCGCCCGAGGTGCAGATCCTGACGCCGCTCGTGCTCGAAGCGACGGAGCGCGGCGACCTCGTCGCGCGGTCCATCCTGGAGCGGATCGGACAGGCGCTCGGCGAGGCCGCCGGACTCGTCGCGACTCGCCTCGGCATGCGCGACCTCGAGTTCGACGTGGTGTGTTCGGGGAACCTCTTCCGGACCCCGAACCGTTACCTGCTCGACCAGCTCGAGCTGGAGGCGCGGCGCGCCGCGCCCGGCGCACATCTGGAACTGCTCGACATCCCTCCCGTCGTCGGCGCCGCCCTGATGGCCCTCGAGCTGGCCGGTCCCCAGATCGGCGTCGGCGCGAAGCCCCGGCTGAGCTCGGCCGCGCTCAAGCGGTTCTGGGGCGAGGGCGCCTCGGCCTGAGGATCGCCGCAGCCGGGAGAAGGCGAGTCGGCGAGCTCGGGGAGCTAGCGCATCCGCGCGTCGGCGACGGCGTGCGCAGCCTGGACGCTCTGCGGGTGCCCCGTGACCGCGAGCAGGAACGGCTCTCGCTCGAGCGCGAGCAGTCGGAGCGGCGTTCTGGCGACGACCGTGGCCGTCCTCGGCACGTCGCGCAGGAGCGCGATCTCCCCGACGTACGCGCCCGGTCCGAGGGTGCCCAGGTGCTTGCCGCCGACGGTCACGTCGACCTCTCCCTCGACGATCACGTAGAACCGATCGCCCACGTCCCCTTCTCGGATCAGGATGCTCCCTGATCCGATCTGCATGGGGATCATGTTCGTCATCACCCGTTCCATCGCGGGAGCCGGGAGCGGCGCGAAGAAGGGGATCTTCCGCACGAGGGCAAGCATGTCCGCGTCCGGTGCGACGGCTCGACGGTCGATCGAAAGCAGGTGACTCGACGAGACGAGGATCACGAGCGGCAGGAACGCACCGATCACCACGAGCGCCGTTTGAACCCCGAACGTCTCGATGAGTACTGCGGCGCCGATCGACCCGACGGCAAGGGCGAACATGCTGAGTCCTTCGAGCACGCCGAACACCCGCGACAGCACCTCGTTCGGCGAGATGCGTTGGAGCAGGGTGCGGCCCGCGACATCGCCGAGCGTTCGGCCCCCACCGGACACCGCGAACAGGACCGGGGCGCTCAGGGCTGAGGGCGCAACGGCGACCAGCCCGATCGGCACCCCGAAGACGAGCGCTCCGGCGGCCAACGGTGGTGTGAGCCGCCTGCGTCCAACGAGCGCCACGGTCGCGGTCGCACCGATGACGGCTCCGGCTCCGAACGCTGCGCTCAGGTAGCCGGCGCCGCTCTGGCCGATGCCGAGCAGGTCGATCGCCGTCGCGACGAACAGGACGTCCAGGGCCCCGACGACGATGTCGCTGGAGGCAAGCAGAAGGACGATCAACCGTGGCTCCCGCTCCCGACGAAGCGTCCTGAACCCAGCCAGCGTCTCCCGCCAGACATCGTTCGCGTCGATCCGGCCCGGAGGCGTAACCGCGGACGGATCCCTCCGGACCCTGGACACCAGCAGAGCACCGAGCAGCGTGACGCCCGCGAAGACCGCGAAGACGGCGTCAGGTCCCGACACGCCCAGGAGCACCCCGGCGGCCACGGGCCCGAGCATCTTCCCCGTGCCCTCGATGACCCCCGTGACGACGTTCGTCGCCGTCAGGTCATCCGGTGTCTCCGTGAGCGCGGGGACCAGCGAGTTCTGAGCCGGTCGGGTGAAGGTGATGCTGATCGAAGCGATCGTCGCGACGGCATACACGATCCACGGAGCCGCGTCCACGAACAACGTCACCGCGGTCGCACCCATCGCGACGCCCTGCACCAAGTACTGGACGAGCAGAACGCGGTCGCGCCGGAAACGGTCCCCGGCGTAGGCGGCGAACGGTGCGACGACCGCGGAGGGGGTGAGCAGGATCACCGCCACCACGCCCGCTTCGGCGGCGCCTCCGCGCTCGAACGCGTAGACGAGGATCGCGATCCAGGTCGCGAACTCGGTCATGTTGAACCCGAGGAACGCGAGCTCGACGCGGCGCAGGTTCGGATCGGCCATGACCGCGCGGAAGATGCGCAACCGCTCGCTCACCCGCCGAGCATGGCAGTCGACCGGATCGGAGTCGAGGGGCGGCGCGGCGTGGATGGGTGTTTCAAGTCGCGCGGAAAGGCTCCTCCTCGGTTCGAGGAGGAGCCTCAGATCTCTCACCGCCCGAGACGTCCGATGGCCACTCTGCGCCTAATCGACGAACGGCCCGTTGAACACGGGCGCCTCCCCATACGGCTGTCCCGTCATGAGCATGAACCTGGTCCCAGGAGCAGCGTCCGAGACCGTGAACCCTTCCCCCGAACCGAGCAGGACGAGCTGCGCAGGCTTCGCCCGGCGCCGGTTCGAGCCGAACGTTGCGCCGCCCTCCAACACGTAGGCGAAGCCCTGGAAACCGGGCGGCACCGGTGTCGTGACCTGGCCCCCCTCGGGCAGCTCGATATCGAGGATCAGCGCCGGCGTCCCGAGATGCACGGGGGAGCCCTCGCCAACCAGCGTTCGAACGATCGCGTCCCCTTCGTTGCGAACCGGGATCTGATCCGGCTGCACCACCTGCGCGCTCGGTTCGACGTGCTTGTCCTTCCGGGCCAGGTTCACCCAGAACAGCACGCTGCGGAACTCCGTGTCGCCGCGGCCCTGCTCGACCTCGTCGGCTCCCACCGACTCGGCATGCCACGCACCTCGACCCGTCCTGAGCGCGAGGAGCGATCCCTCGGATAACCGAGCCCGCTCGATGGACCCGCCCGGCCCCGTGGTGTGGCCGGTGCTCGCCGAGCCCTGCAGCACGTACCAGAGGTTGTCGAACCCTCGATGGGGATGCTTCGTGTCCTTGGCCGCCATCTCCGAGAGGCGGAACCGGCCTTCGTGCACGAGGATGAAGGGGTCGGTTCGTTCGTACGGGGCCGCGCGGGAGGGCACCGCCTCCAGGACCGGCATACCTATCATCGCAGCGTCCTCCACGAGGATCGCGTCGCGCTCCGTTGCCGCGACCTGTTGACTCATCGTCCTCATCTCCTTCCGTTAGCTCTAGAAGTGGAACAAGGGACCGGTGATCGAGAAGCGCAGTCCCGATCCCAGGCTGGCGAAGGTTCCGAAGAACACGAGCGACGCTCCGAGGATGACGAGGTTCCGGTAGAAGAGCTGTCGCTGGGACGCCTTCTGCGCGTCCTCCTCGAAGGTCCAGAAGCGATGGAAGAAGAGGGCTGCTGGGATCACGAAGGCGCCGATCATCAAGGATCCAAGATCGGGCCAGATCCCGAAGCCAACGGACACGGCGCCAACGATGAGCCACAGTCCCGCAACCCACCCTGCCACCGCCGGGATCGGGAACCCGGCTTGTCGCGCGTAGCTCCTCATCATCTGATCCCTCTTGAAGTGGCCGATCCCCGCCACGACGCCGAAGTAGTAGGCGAATATGAGGCGCCCGATCAGGGCCACGATCCCCGCTGCACCACTCACATCCGAGTCCTTTCGTCGGGCCGCCTCCTACGATCCTAGAACTTGCAACCGCAAGCAACTATTCCCCCGGTAGACTGTCATCGATGGAGCAAGACCAGCGTGAGCGACTCGACGAGCTCGGATCCCGTGCCTGGCGCGCGTTTCTCTACGCGCATGCCACGGTCGTCCCGACACTGGATCAGGAACTGGCCGCGGCCGTGGGCCTGAGTCTCAACCAGCTCGAGATCCTCACGTGGCTGGCACAAGCCCGGAGGCGCGGCGTGCGCATGTCGGATCTGGCTTCGCGGGTCGTCCTCTCGCCCAGCGGGGTGACGCGGGCGGTCGACCAGCTCGAGCGCAGAGGTCTCGTCGAGCGGTGCGTCTTCGAGGGCGACAAGCGCGGGTCTCTCGCGACCCTCACGGCGGAGGGGAGGTCCCTCCTGCGCAAAGCCACGAACGTTCATGTGCGGGGGCTCCGGGAGCACTTCCTGGATCACGTAAGGCCCACGGAGCTCGAGCAACTGGCGACCGTACTCGAGGCGGTCCTCGCAGGTGAGGGATCGCCTCTGCCTCCGCTGCCTGCTCGATGAGGGTGAGCGATCGCCCGCGCGCGAACAGCGAGGGTCGGGGGTCTCCCGGATCAGAGGGACGGGGTAGAACGGACGCGCGCGGGGTGTGGGATCCGTAAGAAACTCCGCTTGGAGATGTCGCATGATCACCCGGAAAAGGAGAAGGAGATGCGGTTCCGAGCGAAGATCTTGACGAGTGGGAAGACCGCCACCGGGATCGAGGTACCGGCGAAGATCGTCGAGGCCCTCGGATCGAAGCGGCCCAAGGTGCGGGCCACGATCAACGGCTACACGTACAAGAGCAGCGTGGCGTCGATGAGCGGGACGTACATGCTCGGCGTGAGCGCCGATGTGCGCGAGCACGCCGGCGTCGCAGGGGGCGACATGGTCGACGTCGATCTCGAGCTCGACACCGAAGTCCGGGTCGTGGCGGTTCCGTCCGACCTCGCGAAGGCGTTGAAGGGTGACGCCAAGGCGAAGCGGTTCTTCGAGGGGCTCTCCTTCAGCCAGCAGCGTTGGTTCGTCGACGGGATCGAGGGCGCGAAGAAGCCAGAGACGCGACAGCGCCGGGTCGAGGCCGCCGTCGCCCGGCTCCGAGAAGGCCGCGGCGCACGTTGACGTATCGCGCGCGGACCATCCGCCACAGGAGACGACATGAAACCGTGGATCACGATCCTCACGTATCGGCGTCGACGACTTGGAAGAACCAAGCGCCGCAGGTCAGCTCATATGGGTGAACGCTCGGGATCGGGACCAGCTCGTTCGTGGAGAAGTTTCCGGACGCGTAGCGCTTGCCGCGACATAGCGGCCTCCAGGTAGAGCACGTTCGGACAGTCGCCGGGATCATTTCGAGGGTCCTCAGGACAAGGGGAGCGGAGGCGGACGGGAATCGAACCCGCCAGGGAGCTCGTCGCCCCCTCTACGGTTTTGAAGACCGCGGGGCCCACCAGGAACCCAGACGCCTCCGGGACCGAGCGTATCGGTTCCCTGACGAGGCGATGTTGTCGTTCGGATCCGCCGCGGCGTCCGTGCTGCGCGCTCTCGCGCGCCTAGGATGTTGGGATCATGGAAGCGGCGTTCTTCGACCTGGACAAGACGATCATCTCGCGCTCGTCTTCGCTCGCGCTCTCGCGCCCTCTCTACCGCGCGGGCATGGTCTCGCGCGGGCAATTGCTCCGCGGGGCCTACGCACAGCTGGTGTACCTCCTGGTGGGAGCCGACGAGCAGAAGATGGAGCGTCTGAAAGAGGGGATGCTTCAGCTCACGAAGGGCTGGGACCGCGCACAGCTCGAGCGACTGGTCGAGGAAGTGATCTTGGCGGTGATCGATCCGTACGTGTACCAGGAGGCGCTCGATCTCATCGCGCTGCACCATAGCGAGGGCCGGCA
>WNFW01003209.1_pt1 | contig 11321 bp, 11 predicted proteins | sample 5400131 | NCBI WGS metagenome assembly WNFW01 (sample SAMN13153362, study PRJNA577476) | soil metagenome | isolation source: 20 cm soil or saprolite under grassland replicate 1 | place: USA:California | collected 2016-06-15
CCACTTCTACTGGCGCCAGCTCCGCGACATGAAAGGCTCGGCCGACGTGGAGTCGATGGCGCCGGTCGCGCTCAAGTTCTACGGGCAGACCTGCGGGTGGACGCTGGCCCGGGCGCACGCTCGGTCCGGGGACCCGGTCGCCATCGCCGCGTGCCTGGGCGGCAGCGACGCGTTCGACCGGTCGGTCACCGATTTCTCGCAGCGCTACGCCGACCAGAATGAGCGCGACTACCAGGAGTTCGTCAAGGCGATCCGATCCGGACGGCTGGAAGCGCGCGAGGGTGTCTGACTAGCGGAGCGGTGGATGCTGTCGGGCAGCGGAAGGCGCGATCCGGGCGACGAACTCGACAATGCTCCGGGCAGCGCCATGGTCAGGATCCAGATCCGGGTTATAGATCGACAGGCTCCAGCCGGCGCAGCCGCCGCTGTGCAGAGCCGCCACCCCGAGCTCGGCGAGCTGCTGCCAGGTCAGGCCGCCGGCCAGCATGACCTCGCCAGGAGCGCCGCACGCTGCGAACTCGCTGCGCGCCAGGACATCGAGGTCGATATGCAGCCACCAGCGAGACCCATGCGCCGCGGCGTGCTCAACGGCCAGGCGGGCGTAGCCAGCGGGGTCCGCGGACACCTCATCGGCCGAACGTAGCCAGACCCGGCCAGCGACCGTCGGCACATTCGCGGCCTGGCGGAAGAGATGATCCCGTGGCCCCAGCATCGCGATCGCGTCCGGGGTCAGGGCCGGCAGTCGCTCGCGAAGCGGCTGCGGCGCCCGCTCACCGGTCAGGCCCAGCAGCAAGGCGATCTCCATGTTCGCCGCCTCGCCACTTGTCGACAGATCCATCGGCGTGGCGTCCTCGTGCCCATCCACGAACACCAGGCCCGCCCGGCCAGCGACGTCACGCAGCGCGGGAACGGCAGCGAGCAGCACCGAGCAGTCGGCGCCGTACACGAACGGGAAACGGCCAGCCGCCAGTGAGGAGCGCACCCGGCGGTGCAGCGCGTCGACCATCTGCAGCAGGGCCCGCTCGTTGAGCAGTCCCGAGCCGGCCGCGCGCTGCGCAACCGGACCGGGAAGCACCAGATCGGGCTCCATGATCACGTCCGGGCCGAACACCGCCTGCAGTCCCGCTGCGCGCAACGCCGCTGGCGCCCCCGCCTGGCCGCGGGCACGGCCCATGCCGTCGAACGGCACCCCGATCATGTCGATCAGCGCCCCGCCCGCGGTGTTCCCGGCGGTCGCAGGTTTCCCATCGCGTGCTCTCAGCCATCGCTGGCCGACTCGAAGTGCCAGGCCGACCGTGGTCTCCGATCGTAGCGGGCCCGCTGCCGCGTTCTGCGACAGGGCGGAGGTGATGCGACCGCCGCCCTCGGATAGGTCGTGCCGGGTGATCCTATGGCCGGATGTCATTCGCGAGACGCGCGATGCAGTTGGGAGACGGCACTGCGATTGCAGGCCCTGGCAATGCAGTTGACGAACGCGGTGAAGACGTTCGTGTTGTGCGCTATGAACGTGCCGAAGCGTACGGCGAACACGACGCCGACAATTAGTGCCAGGGTGCCGCACACGATGCCTGCGACTGGCTGCCTGGTCCGCGGCCTGGTCGCCGATTCCCGGAAGTTCTTCGCCCCGGCCAGCACGTACGCCACCGCGACCACGAGCAGGAACACCAGCGTGAACCGGCGTCCCCGGGGCTTGCGGGGATCCGGGACCTGCGCCAGCACCTCCAGCAGGCTGGGGACTTCGTCAGCTATTTCATCTGCGCTGGTCAAAGCGGTAGCAGGGGCATGCGACACTGGCATTGGCGGCTTCTTGCTTCCGGGCAGATCAGGAATGGGCACCTTGATCGCTCCGGCCGGGAGGCAGCTCTCGCGAATCAGGTCCGCGGAGGAATAGCCGGATCCCTCCCCAAGTCAGGCCAGGCACCCAGGCGCAGGCGGCAGCACCGGACCCCGCATCACCAGCTCACTGATCCGGCGTCCGCCGCGGCTTGGGCATATTCGTGGACCAGACCGTCGGCCGCTTCCTGTACGGCCGGAAATGGCCCATGTTTCCTTCGCGCTAATGGACCTTTCCTGAAGGCCGTTATCCAGCTAGCGTCGTTCCATGGCACCTGCGGCAGGTCCTGAGATGAGCGGCCAGGCGAAGGCGATGCGGCCTGAGGATGTGACGCGGCTGGTGGCCGAGCGGCTCAACGCCGGCGATGCGGCCGGGGTGGCGGCCCTGTACGAGCCGCAGGCGGTGCTGGCCTACCCTGCCGACCAGCCGGTGACCGGGCGGGAGGCCATCCAGGCCATCTACCAGCAGATGGCCGATGCAGGGATGAAGTTCGCTATCGAGACGCCGCTGCCCACCGTCAGGTTCGAAGACCTGGCGCTGACCTCGACCCGCTCGGCCGACAACACCGGTGTGCGGGTGCAGGTGCTGCGCCGCCAGCCCGATGGCTCCTGGCTGCGGATCATCGACCGGCCCGAGGTCCCCCAGCCATAACCGCCCGGCCAGGCCGCCGCCTGATACACGATGCCTCCCAGGACATGACCTGCGGCCGCGGGCGCGACCTAGACGGCCAGCTCCCCGAGTCAACCGGGCACCCAGACACAGACGGCAACACCGGACCCCGCATCGCCAACTCGCCGATCCCGCGATAATTTACCGCGCGTCATCCGACGTCACCGAAAAGGTTTGCGTGAGCGTGCGCCCAGTGATCGAAGGTGCGGGGCGGGCGGCCGGTGATCTCGTGCACTGTGGGGGTGACGGCCGAGTCGTGGAACTCGCCGGCGCTGAAGAAGCGGAAGAACGCGTCGATGAGGCTGGCCGGGGTACCGTCGTCCGCCATACTCGCACGGGCCTCGTCGTCGGAAAGCGGCTCGTAACGCAGCGGGCGGCGGAGCGCGCGGCCAAGCGCCGCCACCTGCTCGCCGGGTGTCAGCAGCTCGGGGCCGCTGAGCGTCAGCGCCGCGCCCTCGTGGGGCCCGGTGAGCACCACCGAGGCGACGGCTGCGATGTCGGCGGGGTCGATGGCCGCGATGGGCACGGCAGGCCACGGCGCCCGCACGACGTCGCCCTCGCGCAGCTGGGGGAGCCAGCGGAGGGCGTTCGACTGGAAGCCGCTTGGCCGCAGGATCGTCCATGGCACGCCGGAATCACGGACGGCGGCTTCGGCATCCAGCCACATCCGCGTGACCGCGTTCTGCGGGGTTCCGCCGATGACGCACCGGGAGGTGAGCAGCACGACGTGCCCGGCACCCGCAGCGCGGATGCGCCGCAGGACGCAGGCGGCGGCGAAGCCGCCGAGCAGGAACACCTTGCCGACGCCGTGGAGCGCCGGGGCGAGGGACCCGGGGTCTCCGAGGTCGCCCATTGCGACCTGCACGCCTGCGGGGAACGATGCCTGATCCGGATTGCGGACAAGGACCCGCACAGATTCGCCGCGCGCGGCGAGCGCGCAGGTGACTTCGCTGCCGACGTTTCCGGTGGCGCCGGTGACGAGGATCATGGTGTCACTCCAGGGTGTTGATCAGGGTTTCGCCGCCGGTGACTTCGAGCACCGTGCCCGTCACCTGGGGGTTGGTCATCAAGAAGACGGCGGCGTGGGCGACATCCTCTGGGGTGCCCATCCTCCTGACCGGCAGCGCGTCCGCGACGCGTCGGCGCAGGTCGTCGCGCTGGCCGCCGGGCAGGAACTGCCACATCTCGCTGTCGGTGTAGCCGGGGCGGATCGTGTTCACCCGCTGCGGGCCAAGCTCGACCGCCAGCGCCCGGGTGAGCGCCTCGATGGCTGCGAAGGCTGCCGCGATCATGGAACCGTGGGCTGGTGGCCGGACGACCGCTCCGCCGGTCACAAAGGTGATGGACCCGCGGGCCCGGATGCGAGCTGCCGCGAAACGGGCACAGGTCCAGCTACCGAAGAACTTGCCGTCCATGTACGTGCGCGCGCTGGCCAGGTCCTGCTCCAGGAACGCGCCCGGGCTTCCGGGCGAGGCGGTCACGAGCAGATGATCGAGCTCGCCCACGTTGTGGAACAGTTCCCGGACTGATTCCTCGCTGGTGATGTCGACCACCTCCTGCCGCGCCCCTGCAGCAGGCTCGCGCCGCCCAACCGGGCGCCGTCCGGCCGCGACCACCTCGGCGCCCTGCGCGAGGGCTGCCCGCACGGTGGCCAGCCCCATCCCGCTGGTTCCGCCGATCACGACGACGCGCTGGCCCGCCAGGGCGGTCACGATGACACCTCCAGCACTACCTTTCCTTGCACCTTCCGGTCCATCAGCGCGGCCATCGCGTCGGCGGCCTCATGCCACGGGCCACGCCAGCCGACTTGTGGGTCGAGCTCGCCGGCGGCCACGAGGCCGATGAGGTAGGCCAGGTCGGGGCCGAAGTGATCGCCCACGGTGAATGCCTCGATGCGGCCGCCGCCGCGCAGCCTGGCCTGCTCGAAGTCGATCGAGGTCGGCTCCAGGGACGCCATCCCCACGCTCTGCACGCATCCGCCTGCCTCGAGCAGTGCGTAGGCCTGGCTGAGGGTGCGGCCGCCCACGGTGTCCAGTGCCGCGTACACCGGCTGCGCTACGCCGTCCAGGCCGGTGACGACTTCGGCGGCGCCGAGCGCGGCCAGTCCTTCACCGCGCTGCGGGCTGCCGGCCGATGCCACGACGTGAGCGCCCGCTCTCGCCCCGAGCTGTACGGCGAACCTCCCGACGCCGCCCGATGCGCCGGTGATGAGCACCCGCCGCCCCATCAGCGAGCCGAGCCGCCGCAAGGCCCGCAGCGCCGTCACGCCGGCCACGGGTACCGCCGCCGCGAGGCCGGTATCCACCCCCTCTGGCACGACGGCGACTTCGGTGGTTTCCACGGCCCGCAGCTCGGCCCAGCCGCCCGACCAGCCGAAGGTAACCACCTGGGCGCCGACTGGGGGCCCGGATCCGTCAACGGCCGCGGAGACGACCACGCCAGCCGCGTCGAATCCAGGTACGGCGCCCGGGGCTTTGCGGTCGCGCAAGAAGGCCACGTCAGCGAAGTTCAGGGATGTGGCTCCAACGCGGACCAGAGCTTGCGACGGACCGGGCACGGGATCTTGGGTGTCACCGAGGCGCAGGCCGGCCGGTACGTCCGGGTCGAAGACAAGGGCTCGCACCGGCGGTCACACCCGGGCCGCGGCGCTTGATACGAGCTGGGGCTTCATCATGTCTCCTTGGCGTATAAGTGATTCGGACTGATCGGTCCAGGACTGATCGGCTTTAGGGCGATGTCGTCAGGCGCCGCTGCCTCGTCGCATTTGGCTGGCCCCGTCTTCGCAGAGGCGCTGTCGCGTTGCTGCGTGCTGGCCTCAGCACCGGCGGTACGGGCAATGGGATTGTGAACGGCCGCGGCAGGGTGACTGTGCTGGGGACCGCGCCCCCAGCGAGCCGCAGCACATCCCTGTGGGTCGCGCTGCCGACCAGAGATTCCGGCAAGGAGCAGGCCGACAGACCCCGCAAAGAACAGGAAGATACAGATCCAGGCGAGCCAATCGCCAAATTTTGTGTACAGGGTCGAGACAGCGCCGCGCGGCAGGTCGGTGGTGACCGACACGAAGGATGCGCCATTGGTCCGTGCCTCGGCCATGACGCGCCCGTGCGGGTCGCTCACGGTCAGCGCGCCTTGTCGTGCGGCACGCACCACCGTGAAACCGTTCTCGACGCCCCGTGTGATCGCCATCCGGCTGTGCAGCCACGCGTCACGGCCGAAATCCCAGGCGGGCACGAACACCACGGTCGCGCCGCTGCCGCGATAGTCGCGGACCAGGCCGGGGAAGTCCATGTCAAAGCAGATGGCGATCGCCCAGCGGTGTCCGGGGCTGGGCACGAAAGCATCCGCGTCTCCTGGCGTGAATTTGTGTTCAATGCCGGGAATGAGATGACGCTTAAAGTAGAAGACGGGCCGACCACCGTCCGCAGGGAAGTCAATCGCCGCATTGCGCTCGTCTCCTCCCTGGGTGAGGACCAACCCGACAATGATGTCGACATGGTGTTCGGCGGCGAGGTGAGATAGCGGTGTAGCGACCAGTGGCAGGCTCTTGCCGTCGGCGGCGAACGTCTTCTCGGGGAGCACCACGACGCGCACTCCAGCCTCCGCAAAGGCGGCGATGCGGGACGCATATTGGCCGAGGAGATCCCGGCCCGCTGACGTGGTCACGGGTTCGGGGTCGATCTGGCGGTCGGTGGCGATTAGGGCCACCTTCTCCTGCTGTACGCCATCCGGCATGTGCAACTGCCAGGCACCGTAGGTCAGGGCCACCGCAAGGATCGCTGCGGCGGCTACGGCGGCCCGGAGGCGACCTACCGCCCCTGGAGCCAGGAGCGCCGCTGCCGCCGCCGGTACTCCCATGACCAGGAACGTAACGCCCCACGGGCCGGCGGCGGATGTGACCTGCAGCACCGGGAGAACGTCAGCTTGGGTGTAGGCCAGGCTCCACCAGGCACCGTTCGGCGTCGCGACCGACATGGCGTATTCGAGCGCAATCCACGCCGCCGGGACGACACCGGCCGCCATCAGGAGATGCCGGCGGAGCGTCAGCACCCGGGCAGCGAGGACAACCAGGCCGAACACCAGCGCCGAGCCGACAATGACAGCCACAGCGATCGCTGCGGGTATCCGCAGAGTGTCCAGGAAATAGACCCACATCACCGTCTCGCCGCCCAGCCATGCGGCGCACGCGGCGGTGAACGCCGTACGCGCACTGACCCGGGGTGCCAGCACCAGAACCGGCAGCGGCGCGAGCCACGTGCACCACGGCATCGGCCGCAGGCCGGTGCCGAAGTAGAACAACGTCGCCGACGTCGCCGCAGCGAGCACTGCGGCGATTTTCCATTTCGTTGAACTCATCCAGCAGCCTCCTTACCCTCGGAAACTGCATCAATGGTCCGCCGCATCGGTCAGGGAGCGCATCGCCGGGAAGAGCGATCCCGCGCGTCCCTCGTGCGGACTACGCGTCACCGGCGGCCACGAGGCCCGATTCATAGGCGAATACGACAGCCTGTACACGATCACGTAGATCAAGCTTGTTCAGGATCCGGCTCACATGCGTTTTGACGGTATGCTCACTGACGACCAGCTCGGCCGCGATCTCGGCGTTGGACAGCCCCCCAGCGACCAGTCGCAGCGTTTCAGTCTCTCGGCTGGTCAGTTCCCTAAGCCGCATGGCCAGCCGCGGCGTGACACCGTGGCTCGGGCGCCGCACCAGGTCCTCGATGAGCCGTCTGGTCACCGCCGGTGCCAGCAAAGACTTCCCTGCCGCGACCACCCGCACTGCATCGGCCAGTTCGTCACGGCGGATGTCCTTGAGGAGAAACCCACTCGCCCCGGCCCGCAGCGCGTCGTAGACGTACTCGTCCAAGTCGAACATCGTCAGCACGAGGACCTTCACGGACGAGATCGCGCAGATCCGCCTTGTCGCCTCAATGCCGTCCATGCCGGGCATCCGGACGTCCATCAGCACTACGTCCGGGCGAAGTGCGCTCGCGGCGCAAACGGCCTCGTCTCCGTCTGCCGCCTCACCGACGACAGTGATGTCGGACTGCGCGTCAAGGATCATGGCGAAGCCGCCGCGGAACAGATCCTGATCATCGGCGATGAGTACGCGGAGCATGCCCTTATCCAACCGGAAGCGTCGCTGCCACGACGAAGCCCTCCCTCCCCGGACCTGCCTGCAGTGTGCCGCCGCAGGCGGCAGTCCGTTCTCGCATCCCGACCAGCCCGTGCCCACCGGTCACGCCATCAGCGCCCTTGCCGTCGTCGGCGACTTCGACCTCCAGGGCGGTGTCCACCCAGCACAGCCGAACCTGCACGGCACGTGCGTCCGCATGGCGCATGACGTTCGTCAGTGCCTCCTGCACGATCCTGTACGCCGCCACATCGACATTGGCGGTAACCGGCCGCGGGACGCCGTCGCTAGTCAGGTTCACGTGCAATCCGGCCCGGCGGGTCCGCTCGATCAGGCCCGGCAGGGCGTCCAGCCCTGGCTGCGGCTCCCGGACCCCGTTCCCATCCGAACGCAATGCGCCGAGCGCACCGCGGAGCTGGGCCAGAGCACCGCGGCCGGTGTCGGCGATCGCGTCGAATGCGGCCTCAGCGCGCGCCGGATCCGTGCGGATCACGAGCGGCCCGGCCTCAGCCTGCACGACCATGAGGCCCACCGAGTGGGTCACAATATCGTGCATGTCACGGGCGATCCTGGTGCGCTCCTGGGCTGCGGCCATGGCCCGCTCCTGCGCCAGCCTGTGGTCACGCTCGGCCAGCTCAGCGGTCTGCGCGCGGTGGGCACGGGCACTGGTGCCGAGCGCGTACGCAGCGACAAACGCTGTGCCCACCACACGGTATGCGTCGAGGTTGTCATGCGGTACCACGAGCGAGACGTACACTGCCGCCCCGATGATTGGCAAGACTGACAGCCGCACCAGCGGCGCGCTCACTGCGGCAATGGTATAGACGCCGACCAGCGGCCCATACGGCAGCAGCGGCTTATGCCCACCTATCACCAGCGCGGTCATGGCTAGACCCACCACAGCCGTTACCCACACCGGCGCCCTGCGCCGCCATAGCACCGGCACCGATGCCAGCAGGGCCAGCGCAACAGCCCACCACGCGCGCGAGACCAGCACGGGACCGACTGTGGCTGCAGACGTCGCGACGGCGACTGCGACGTCGATCCCGCGAGACGGAAGGCCCCGTATCCAATCCGACCACGCGCAGAGCTTGTCTGGCATCGCCATCCGATTCGATTCGGCCACAGCTGGGCTCCTGACATCGATATCCCACCCAGTCTCTCTGCCCAGATCGCCCCGTGCATCCGCCATAGGAGGGAATCCGAAAGTCACTCGTGCGGTGGACGGCGAACTGCTGCCCAAACACGGTTGGTTCAAGATCGTTAACCGACCGGAGGGAGTGCGCAAGGCAGGCGGATTCTGCGCCGGGTTATCCGCCGGATGCGACGTGCCGCGAGACATGACCGGTCACCTCCCAGGTGAGCGCGCAGCAGGTTAAGGACACTGCCCCACCAACGATGATGCGCCGCGACTAGTGAGCTAGTGAAGCCACTCGGGACGAGCGCCGAGGGCTCGAGACGCGTGACTGTGACGCTGGCTGAGGCTTGATGAGGTCCTATCACCAATCAACCGTGAAACGTCGGCGAACCAATTCGAACATTAGCAAGGCTAACGAGATTTCGGGAGCCAAACGGGGAGCCAACGGAGGCAGACGCCAGGCGACATAAGGCGACGTCTGGCGACAATCACTCCAGCTAACTGGCCCTTCAGGCGACGTCCCGCGACGGTAAAATTGCGTCTTACAAGCGAGAAGCCGGTGGTTCGAACCCACCTGCGCCCACCAAGTTCTTGCAGCTAGATGACCTTTTTAAGACGCTAATTGGAGACTCGGTAACCACAGCCGGGAACCACTAGTGCATGCTCCCTGGCGGGGGAAGCGTACCCAGCGGCCATGGCAGCATCCCCTTCGATCACCAGGGCGCGCCGCGCCGACGCCCGTCTGCTGCACCACGTGCTCGACGCGCCAGCGCAGTTCGGTGCCCCGCCGCAGAAGAAGAACCTCCTAGCGGGCGGGCTCACTCGTCAGCCGGCGCAAGATCGCTGGCACAGCTTCGTCGGTGTCCTGAAACCGGTTGACGTGATCTCCGCAGGCCGACTCGAGCTCGGCCTGGGCGCGGGCTGGGACGGCAGCGATTACGCGGAGCCGGGGATCGCGTTCGCCGGGCCCGCTGAGCGGATCGACCGCTTGACCGGACTCCGGTGCGGTGAGCCCGGTGCCGGAACATCTGCATACCGTGACGCCCCGGCTGGTGGTCTCAGATGCCGCGGCCGCGATCGCCTTCTATGACCGGGCGTTTGGCGCCGAGCAGATCGGGGACCGGTTCACCGGGCCAGATGGCGAGCTGATCCACGCCGAGATCCGGATCGGTGACTCGGTAGTCATGATCACCGAAGACGCGGTGGATGGCGCGGTTAGCCAGCACATCGAGGATGTCCCCGCTGAGGAAATGGCCCGCAGGGAAGCCGCCTTCTTTTCTGGCTGGTAGCCCGCGCGGCCAGGCACGGCACGCGACGCGGGCCGGCCTTGACAGGCACGGCCTGATGATCGGCGGGTGACCGAAGGCGAGGTGCGCTGCTGCCAAAAGGTCTTCCGGGCGTGATCGGTAACAGCCAGCAGCGAGAACGGCGCAGCAGAGTCTCCTAGGGTGATTCGTTGTTCTGCGTCCCGGACCAGACCGCGGACCGTCGGCATCCGTTCGCGGCAATCGTCACCAAGGACTATCCCGGCTTCGGCACCTCGTCCAAGCTTGACCGGCCCGGGGTCTTCCGGCTCAGCCTGTCATAGACCGCGAGACCTTCCAGCAGCTGTTCGCCTTTCCGCCCGCTGGGTTTGCCGTTCACGCTGCGAAGCTCGACTTCATCGAGCTGGACCGTGTCCTTCCCGCATCCGCTCTGCGCGCGGCGGGGCTGGATATCAGTCCTCACCCCGGGCCGCATGCCAGCACCCGGGTACGTGAGCTGATCAGCCATGCTCACCAGCGCGCCCGATCGGTACCGCAGAGTCGGCCAGTCCGGCTCCTGCTCAGCGTGATGGCACCCGGCCCCAAGGGGACGGTCCACTCCGCGCGCAGCACCGCCTTATGAGCGGGTGTCAGCTCGATGCCTGTCAGGACGCTGGCCGTCTAGATCAGGGTATTCTGTGCGCCCCGCCCCGCGGCTCGGGCCGCGTTAAGGGGCATCACTCAAGATCCGAGCGCGCTCGGATAGCAGCTCGCGGGCGCGCGGAGGCAGTTCCGCGCCGACTTCGACAGCGAAGTCCAGGTATCCCTGATGGCCGGGCAGTTCCTTCAGGCACTCGGTGACCAGCATGGCGGCCTGGGCGACGTCACCGCGGCGCTCCGCGATCCTCGCGCGCAGGAAGGTGAGCTGTGGCCCGGCAAGCGCCGGGCTGGCGGCGAGCCGGTCCAGCAGCTCATCCTCGGGGGTTCCCGCGAACCGGTCCAGGAGCATCTCGTGCCAGGCTGCGAGGTCCTTGGTGCGCTCGTGGCGCCGGTAGCGATTCTCGTCGAAACTTCCGTACACCGCGCGCGGTCGCCTCGGGTCGGCCCGTCCGGCCGCGTCCAGCGCGTCCAGGTAGGACTCGGCGAACGTCCGCCACATGTCCGGCGTGGTGAGCAGCCGGGTAAGCGGAACGGCCAGGGCCGTCTCCTTTTCCGGCACCTGACCGTAACCTCGCCGAGTCCAGCCGTAACCTGCCTCCCAGCGGATAAGCTGCTCCGGCGCGCGCCGGGCGAAGGCCGCGAAGC
>WNFW01003214.1_pt1 | contig 11311 bp, 6 predicted proteins | sample 5400131 | NCBI WGS metagenome assembly WNFW01 (sample SAMN13153362, study PRJNA577476) | soil metagenome | isolation source: 20 cm soil or saprolite under grassland replicate 1 | place: USA:California | collected 2016-06-15
TGCACCCGCTACGTCCATCCCGGTGTCCGGCTGCGAGACATGATTCTGGCCGGTGGGTTCGGCGCCTGGGGCGCCTACCTGACCCCGTTTCAGTCCGGCTCGGCACCGATGTCGATGTGGGTCATGAAGCGCGCCGGCGTCCCGGTCCCCGTTGCCCTGAGCTCGATTTTCGTCACGTTCATCGCGACCGTGGGGTTTTTCGCGATCGCCGGGCCGCTGGCCGTCTGGTTCGGCGCCGGGAAATCGCTGGCGCAACACGGGCTCGTGCTCGGCATCACGCTGTACGACCTGTTCAAGACCAGCCTCACGATCTTCGGGATCCTCGGGCTGCTGATGTTGACGGCCGTCATCTTTCCGGGCGTCGTGAAGCGGGTGATCCAGCGCCTCGCGGCCCGGATCGCGCGGCGCAGCCCGCGGGCTGCCGAGCGCATGGAGAAGTTGTCGGGAGGGGTGGACCGCGCACACGACTGCATGGTGGCGTTCGGGAGTCCGAAGGGGCTGCTGACGCTGCTGCTGGCCATCATCATCTCGGCGCCGTCGCACGCGAACAAGCTGCTGGCAGGCTACGTCACGTTGCGCGTGCTCGGCATTCCGGCGGACTTCACCGACATTCTGCTGCTGCAAACGCTGATTTCCTTTCTATTGTACTTCGCGCCGACACCCGGTGCTTCCGGCCTCGCGGAGCTGACGTCGGCGGCGGTGATGTCGCTCTATGTGCCGCGTGAAATCACGCCGAGCTACACCTTGATCTGGCGATTCATCAACAGCTATGCGACGGTGATTGTCGGCTCGTCGATCTTTTGGTACTGGCTGCGGCGCGGCCTCATTGGCCGCGAAGAAGCCGTCGGGATCACCTAACTTCTGCTTCCTTGCCCGGTTACACAGCCGGGCGTAACTTCACGGCCTGGTCACAGCTACGGGAGTGCGCGCGCATGGCGTTGCTTGAAATGGGAGGGCGGAGGTTCGCACTCCCGCAAGGAGAGGTGCTGCTCGGCGCGGATCCGGGCTGCGCCATCCCACTCGCCGTTCCAGGTGTTCTCCCACGCCATGCCAAACTCAAGAGCCTCGCAGACGGACAAGTCGTCATCACGAAGGCAGTTCCCGAAGCCGAAGTGCTGATCAACGGCGTGCGGCTGGGCGCCGAACCAACCCCCTTGCTGCACGGCGACAAGGTCGAGGTTGCCGGGCAGGAACTCACGTTCGTGGACGAGCGGCGCAGCGGCAGCACGCAGTACGTGCAGGCGATGAGCGTGCCGCAGGCGATGGCCCAGGCCAAAGCGGAAGCCAAGGGCGGCAAGGTCACGGGCAACACCGGCGGCCGCGTGGTGTCGTTAACCGACGGCCGCGAATACGCCATTGCCGGCACTTCGCTGGTCTTTGGCCGCGACGCCTCGTGTGACGTCGTCGTCCCCGGCAAAGATGTGTCGCGGCGACATGCCGAGATCGTCCAGACGCCCAAAGGGTATCTGATCGTCGATTCGAGCACCAACGGGACGTCGGTCAACGATACGCGGGTCGAAGGCCAACGGCTGCTCGCGCGCGCCGATGTGATTACGATCGGCGAAGAGAAATTCCGGTTCTACGCCGATACGGCTGCCCCGCCTGCCGAACACCCTCCCGCGGGGCCGGCCGCTAGCGCGCCCTCGGCCGTACCCCCGACGAAGGGCGGCCAGAGCCTCAAGGAAACGATTCACGGCGTACCTGCCGCGTCCAGGCCTTCCGGTGCGTTAGCCAGTTTCTTGGTCCGTGGTGGCTCGCTCAAGGGCCAACGACTCAGCGTCAAAACGCCCGTGGTCAATATCGGACGCGCCGACTACAACGACCTCGTGCTTCCGGATGAATCGGTCTCCACCACGCACGCGAAGCTGCAACGGCGCGAGGGCGTCTGGGTTTTGGTGGACCTCGATTCGACGAACGGAACATTCGTCGATGGGGATCAGGTCAAGGGCGAGACGGCGCTCGCGCCGGGCGCCAACGTCCGGTTCGGAGACGTCTCGATGGTGTTTGAGCCGACGGATGACGCAGCGGGGGTCGCGAAGGGTGGGGGGACACGCATGATCGAAGTTCTGACCATGTCTGCCCCCCCCCCGCGGAAGCCCTCGTCGGCGGCCCCGGCGCCGGCTCCGCCAAAGCCGGCCCCACCCGCCCCCGCCCCCCCGGCCCCCCCGGCCCGCCCGGCCCCCCTGGCTCCCCCGGCGGCGAAACCCGCCGCGGCGAAGCCGGCGCCTACAAAGCCGAAGGCAGGGACGAAGCCGCCGGTTGCCCAGAAGAAGGGAAAGGGGTGTGGCGGCAGCGCGGCGGTACTCCTCCTGGGGATCATCGGATTAGTGTACTGGGTGTTTATCTAGGGATCACGTGCACATCACCTCCGCAGGCCGCACCGACGTCGGCGTCATCCGGTCGGGGAATGAGGACAGTTACCTCATGGTCCCCGATCGCGGGGTTTTCGTGGTCGCCGACGGGATGGGTGGCCATGCGGCTGGAGAGGTGGCGAGCGAGATGGCGGTGCGCTTCGTCGCCCGCGAGCTGGACTCGTTGCGCGGGTTGTCCGATGAGCAGGTCGCCGAGCGCATGCGGGGCGCGATCCGCACGGCCAATGGGGCGATCTTCCAGCGCACGCTCACCGAGCATGACAAGCGGGGGATGGGCACCACCGTCACCGCGCTGACCCTGTTCGAGACCCGCTTCCTGATTGGCCAGGTGGGCGACAGTCGCGGCTATCTGCTGCGCGACAAGCGCCTCAGCCAGCTGACGAAGGACCACTCGTACGTGCAGGAGCAGGTCGATGCCGGCTATCTCACGCCGGAGCAGGCCCGGACCCATCCTTACAGCAACGTGATTACGCGCTGCGTCGGCGCTAATAGCGACGTGATGCCGGACATCTATGTGGGGACGGTCAAGCCGGGGGACTTGTTCCTACTGGCGTCCGACGGTCTGACGGGGATGCTGGAGGATTATCAGTTGGCGGAGCTGCTTTCGCCCGAGCGCATGCCACAGGACGAAGTGGATGCGCTGATCGCGGAAGCGAACCGGCACGGTGGGCTAGACAACATCACGGCGATCATCGTGCGCATCGATTCCGTCGAAGCGCCGACGCAGGAAAACGTCACGACGCAGCAGAGCCCCGCCCGGCCGCGCTGAGCAGACCCCTATCCTCCTCGAGGCGCGCCTTCACCTCTTCGGCGGGCCACGTCACCAACTCGACTATCGCGCGCGCCGGAATCTCCGCCGGTTCCAATACAAACACACGCAAGCGCTGGGCGGAGCGCTGCAGCTCGGCGGCGACGCGCGGCAGGCCGAGACTCTCCGCTCCCGGGATCGACACGTCGAACATGTCGGGCTTGGACGGGAAGTCGAGGAACAGCTGATCGGCGCGCAAGCCCAGTTCGCGCGTCAGCCGGTCCTCGACCCGTTCGAGCAAATCCGGATCACGCGACGGCCAGTCCGCCGTTTCGGCGGGCAAATCCGTTGCGGGAATGTCGAGTGCGCGTTTGGCCAGCCGCCGCTCGCGCAGCGCGCGGGCCAGCCCGGTCCGATCATGCTGCTGCAGCTCGTGACTCAGCCCGTCGTCGGTCGCGACGGCGATGTCGTCCGGGGACATGCAGCCGCTTGCAATCGCGCGGCGCACCAGGCGCTTGAACATCGACGTCGCGCTGCGCACCGCGTGATGCCAGTACACGTTGCGATACATCTGATACTTGGCGAACAGCAGTGACTCGAGCGCCGCCAGGCCCTTGGTGTGCAGCGCGATGCCGTCCGGACCGAGCGTCAGTGACGTGAGCAGACGATCGACGTCGATCACGCCGTAGGGCACGCCACACATCGTCGCATCGCGCGACAAATAGTCGAGCTTGTCGACGTCGAGCGAACCCGCGACGAGACCGGCGAAACGGGACGTGCTCGTGCCCTGTATCAGCGGCAACAGGCGTTCGGCCGGTACGCCAAGGCGGTCGAGGGCGGCGGCGAGCGCCCCGCTGCGGAGATGACGCGCGGCGAGGCTCTCGTGGGGGGGGAGTCCTGCTTCTTCGAGCGCATGGGAAAACGGGTAATGGCCGATGTCATGCAGCAGCGCGGCGAGCTGGACGTCCAGCTCTTTGGTTACACGGCAGGCAAGGTGGTATGCACCCAGCGCGTGCTCAAACCGGGTGTGCGTGGCGCCGGGGTACACGAGAAATGCGTGACCGAGCTGCCGGACGTACCGCAGACGCTGGAACGCCGGCGTATCGATGATCGCAAGCGCCTGCGGCTCGAGGCGGATGTTGTTCCAGAGCGGGTCGCGAACTACCTCAAACGACGTCGTCGAACTGCTCGAAATTCTTTTGGAACAGAGCGAGGAGCCGTTGGGCTTGCGCGTCGTAGGCCGCGGGATCCTTCCACGTGGAGCGCGGATCGAGCGCCTGATCCGGTACGCCCGGCACGTGTTGCGGCACGTCCAACCCGAACACCGGCTCTCGCCGCGTCGCTACGTTGTCCAACTCTCCCGCCAGCGCCGCCCGAATCATGGCGCGTGTGAGCTTGAGGTCCATGCGATGGCCGACGCCGTAGGCGCCGCCCGTCCAACCGGTGTTCACCAGCCAGCATTTCACCTTGTGTCGCGCGATGCGCTCGCCCAGCATCTTGGCGTACACGGTGGGACGCAAGGGCAGGAATGGCGCGCCGAAGCACGCCGAAAACGTCTCTTTCGGTTCCGTCACTCCACGTTCCGTGCCCGCCACCTTGGCGGTGTAGCCGGACAGGAAATGGTACATCGCCTGCTCCGGCGTCAGCTTCGCGATCGGCGGCATCACCCCGAACGCATCGCAGGTGAGGAAGATGACGTGGTCGGGATGTCCGGCCATTCCCTCGGGGACATGGTTCGGGATGTAATGAATCGGATACGATGCCCGCGTATTCTCGGTGATGCGCTGGGAATCGAGGTCCACGACACCGGTCTGGGGATTCACGTCGACGTTCTCCAGCACGGTCCCGAACATTTCGGTCGTGGCGTAGATCTCGGGCTCACCGGCGCGCGACAGCCGGATGACCTTGGCGTAGCAGCCACCCTCGAAGTTGAAGATGCCCTCATCCGACCACCCATGTTCGTCATCGCCGATCAACCGGCGTTCCGGATCCGCGGAAAGGGTGGTCTTGCCCGTGCCGGACAGCCCGAAGAACAGCGCGCAGTCGTCCTGCGTCCCGACGTTGGCGGAGCAGTGCATCGAGAGCACGCCCTGCAGCGGCAGCAGGTAGTTGAGGACGCTGAAGATCGATTTCTTGAGCTCGCCCGCGTAGCGCGTGCCGCCGATCAGAATCGTGCGCTGCGCGAAGCTCACGATGATGAACGTCCCCGACTTGGTTCCGTGGACCGCCGGATCGGCGTGGAACTCCGGTGCATGCAGCACCTCAAACCCCGGCGCAAAGCGCGACAGCTCGCCGTCGGCGGGGCGCAGGAACATGTTGTAGACGAAGAGGGCGTGCCAGGCGTTGGGCGTGATGAAGCGAATCGGCAGCCGGAACGCCGGATCCGCCCCAGCGTACACGTCACGGATGAAGAGCTCCTGCGTGGCGAGGTGCGCTTCCACGTCGGCCTTGAGGCGCGCGAACTTGTCGGGCGCGATCGGCTGGTTCACCTTGCCCCACCAGATCTGTGTGGTGGAGTCAGGCTCCTGCACGAGAAACTTGTCGTTGGGGCTGCGGCCGGTGTGGGGTGCAGTCACCGCCGCAAACGGTCCCCCTGACGTCACGACTCCCTCGCGCCGGCGGAGGGCGTGCTCGTACAGCTGAGACGGCGTCAGATTCCGGTGGACACGCTGCGCGGTCGAGATGCCCATGCGCTATCTGGTTGACCTCGCGTGGCGGCGATGCTCCAGGGCGTCGACGGCGGCGATCACCGCCATATTCACGATGTCGGGGACTTCTGATAACCTTTGCAAGACATGGACCGGACGGTCCATCCCCACAAGGATTGGCCCGATCGCCTGGGCGTCGCCGAGCCGGGCGAGCAGCTTGTAGGCGATGTTCGCGGCGTCCAAGTCCGGGAATATCAATACGTTAGCCGGCCCGCGCAGCTTGGCGAACGGGTACACCTTGGTCAAGATGCGCTCGACCACGGCCGTATCGGCCTGCATCTCACCGTCCACCTGCAGCTCGGGCTCACGCTCGTGCAGCAGGGCCACGGCCTGCTGCACTTTCGCGGCCGCCGGATGCTTGACCGAGCCGAAATTCGAAAACGACAGCATCGCGATGCGAGGCTCGACGCCCAGCCGCTTCACGAACTTCGCGGTGGCCGTCGCGATCTCGGCGAGGGTCTGCGCGTCCGGCTCGATGTTGACCGTCGTGTCGGCGAAGAAGAACGTCTGCTGCCGGAAGATCATCATGTAGATGCCGCTGACGTGCTTGCGCCCCGGTTCGGCGCCGATCACCTCGAGGGCGGGGCGCACGGCGTCGGGGTAATCGATTTCCTCCCCGGCAACGAGTGCATCGGTGCGGCCGGCGCGCAGCATCATCAGCCCGTAGTACATCGGATTGAGCACCAGGGAGCGGGCTTCCCGCAACGTCATGCCACGCCGCTCGCGGCGTTGCCACAGCTCCTGGGCGAGTTGGTCCCGGTCGGTCGCCGTCTGCGGATTGACGAGCTCGATGTCTTCGAGCGTGAGCGACCCCTCATCGGCCTGGCGACGGATCGCATCGAGGTCGCCGAGCAGAATCGGCCGGGCGATGCCTTCGTCGGCGAGAATCCGCGAGGCCCGCAGGATGCGCGGATCGTCGCCTTCGGGGAACACGATACTGGGAGGATCCTGCTGCGCGCGCGTGATCAGGCCGCGCATCACCTGGCGCTCGGGACCGAGGCGCGCTTCCAGCTCGGCGCGATACTCCTCGACGTCGATGATCCGTCCGGCGATGCCCGAGGCGACGGCGGCCCACGCGACCGCCGGCGCCACCCAGAGCAGCACGCGAGGATCGAACGGCTTGGGGATCAGGTAGTCGGGCCCGAACTTCAGCTTGTCGCCCCCGTAGGCGCGCGTGACCGATTCCGGGACCTCTTCTTTCGCCAACGCCGCCAGCGCGCGTGTCGCCGCCATCTCCATTTCCTCGTTGATCTTCTTGGCGCGGACGTCGAGCGCGCCGCGGAAGATGAACGGGAAACCGAGCACGTTGTTGACCTGATTGGGGAAATCGGACCGGCCCGTTGCGACGATGGCATCGGGCCGCGCCTTCTTCGCTTCGTCCGGCATGATCTCCGGCGTCGGATTGGCCAGCGCGAAGATCACCGGCTTCTTGGTCATCCCCTGCAGCATGTCTCCGGTCACGATGCCGGCGACCGACAGGCCGACGAACACGTCCGCGCCCTGCAATGCATCGGCGAGTGTGCGCGCCTTCGTGTCCACCGCGAAGCGCTGCTTGAACTCGTCGAGCCCCTCGCGCCCCTGGTAGATCACACCCTTGTGATCGCACATCACGATGTTCTCACGTACGACGCCGAGCCGGACGTAATGCTCGGCCGTCGCAATCGCCGCCGCGCCGGCGCCCGCGAACACGATCTTGATGTTGGCAATGTCTTTCTTGACCACCACCAGCGCATTGAGCAGCGCCGCTCCCGAAATGATGGCCGTGCCGTGCTGGTCGTCGTGGAACACGGGAATGCCCATCGTGGCGCGCAGCTTTTGTTCGATATAAAAGCAGTCGGGCGAGCGGATGTCTTCGAGGTTGATCCCGCCGACGGTCGGCTCGAGCAGCTGGCAAAAACGGATCACGTCCTCGGGACTCTCGGAGCCGACCTCGAGGTCGAACACGTCGATGTCCGCGAACGCCTTGAACAGGATGCCTTTGCCTTCCATGACCGGCTTGCCGGCGAGCGCGCCGATGTTGCCCAGGCCGAGCACCGCAGTCCCGTTCGAGACCACCGCGACGAGGTTGCCTTTGGTGGTGTAGCGGTAGGCGTCGTCGGGGTTCTTGGCGATCTCCAGGCACGGCTCCGCCACTCCGGGGGTGTAGGCCAGGGAGAGGTCCCGCTGATCTTTGAACGGTTTGGTTGGCGTGACCTGGATCTTCCCAGGACGGCCCTGTGAGTGATAATCGAGGGCCTCCTGCCGCCGGCTGGTCAAGGACAGAAGTCCTTTATAGAGAAGGAGTTATGCTAGATCGTAGCGCGGTCAGTGTCAAGATCGAAGGGGCGCGCGACGGCGGTGCGCCGCGCGCCTCTGCGACTCAGTTTTAGAAGCTCGCCGTGACCCGTGCCATAAAGTTCCGGCCCATCCCGGGGTTGGGCGCATTGGTCTTAAGGTGGCTCAGGTAGTCTGCCCATTGTTGGTTCAATGCGTTGCGCAGCTGGAAATCGAACGCGATCGTCCTGCCCGAGCTCGCGGGCGCTGTGAAGCCTGCTCCCAGGTTCAGCAGCGAATATGACGCCGGGCGATACCCTGCGCCGTTGAACGCGCTCGCGAAAAACGTAACCTCCGCCGGATTGAGGCGCGTCTGCCTTGCGTTGGTTTCCCCGCCGATGGAGACGTAGGGTTCCAACAGCGCGCCGATTTTGTGACCCTCCAGCCGTGCCAGATAGGTCGCGCGGAAGGGCGGCATCGCAGGCAAGGATTCCCGCGTGGACGTGTTCTTGCCGCGGACATAGTCCGCCGTTCCTTGCAGATGCAGATACTCCGTCGGGTGGTATTCGAGCTGTGTCTCAAACCCGGCAAGAACCGCGTCCCCCTGGGTCACGTTGAAAATCGCCAGGCCGCTCGCGCTGTCCGTTTGTCCTGTCGGGACCGTGTAGATGAAATCGTGAATCGAGTTGACGAAACCGCCAAATTCGGCGACGGCCGAGCCGCTCTGGATGCGCAGGCTCAGGTCGGTGTTGAACGACGTTTCCGTTTTCAGATTGGGGTTGCCGCGTTCGAACGTGGCCGTCGCCTCGTGTGGCCCATTGGCGAACAGATCGAACCCGGATGGGGCACGGAAGCCGCGTCCGAGGTTGAGGACGAGGGCGACCGGCTCACTCACGTGATACAACAGCCCCGCATTCCCGGTGACCGAATTCCACTTGAGGTTTGCCGCTCCATTCCCGAGGGTCGTGTCCGCATCGGCGCCGAGATGGCGGTAATCGTAGCGTGCGCCGAACGACAGATTCCAGCGGCCCGCGTCCGCTTGCTCGAACGCATACAGGGCCGCGCCCCCTGTCGTCGAATTCGGCATCAGATGTTCTTCACCAAAGTTGTCGTTCGTGGCGTACTCGCCGGATGCCCCGAGGACGCCGTTCAGAGCCCCCAGGGAATGATGCAGGTGCGCTTCCGTCGTGTACGTTTTTTCTCGCATTCCGAACGCCGCGGTCGTCGTCGTGGCGTCATCGTATTCCGATCGCCGGTTGGTCTCGTACCCAGCGGTCCATTCCAGGCGCGAAGCCCCGAGCCCTGCCGACATGTCGAGGTGGACTCGGTCGTCATCGGTGCGGGCGTAGCCGGTGAAGGCGGAGTCTGAGTCCGTCAGCTGCAGCCGGTCGCGGCGCAGGGTGTAACGACCGACGAGAGAACCCCATGAAGTGTGGTATCCCACGCTGCCGCTGCCACCGACGTTGTGATAGCCGCTATTCCACAACACATACGCAGGTGTGTGGACGTCTTGGGCGGTCCGCCCGGTGGCCGATGCGCGAAAGCCCCAACTCCCGCTCGCACCTTCGAAGGTTCCGGAGCCGTCCGGTTGCCGGTTGTTGCTGCCAAACCCTGCCGTCACGTTCCCTTGTGCGAACGGCGTGCGGCCGATGGCATCGGGCAGGTCCGCCTCGATGATGTTGACCACCCCGCCCAGGGCATCGCTCCCGTACAAAACGCTCGCCGGACCACGGATAACCTCGATGCGGGACGCCGCCGCGGGCTCGACGCTGGAGAAATGGTCGTCGCCCCACTGATTGTGCTCAAGGCGCTGGCCATCATCCACCACGAGCACTCGCGTGTTCGTCAAACCGCGAATCACCGGCTTCCCGGTGGACGCGCCACTGCTGTTGGTCCGTACGCCGGGCATGTCTGCCAAGGCATCACCCAACGTGTTGGGGCGGAGTTTGAGCAACTCGTCGGGCGCAGCGATCGCGACCGGCTGTGGTGAGTTCAACGCCGACGTCGCCTCGGCCGAGGCCGACACCTGCACCGGCGCGAGTTCGATAATCGACGTCTTGAGCGCGAGATCCATGGTGACGTCCGCATCGCCGACCGTGATTTTCCGCACTTCCGGCCGGTAACCGATCATCGAGAATACGAGCGTGTACGTTCCGCGCGGTATCTGAGTGAGGCTGTACCGTCCATCGGCGGTCGTTTTGGTGGAGCGCCTTCCTTCGACGAGACGAATAACGACCTCCGGGATCGGCTTGCCGTCGGAGTCTGTCACGCGACCGGAAACCGTAGAGAGTTCGGCATCTCTCGTGATCGCCTTCGCCGGGCGAACAACGGCAGTCAGGATCAGAAACATCGCCGCAGTGCGGCGTATGAGCGCGTATGACATCGCTTGCTCTCCGTAGTTCAGGAAGTTCAAGACGCGATACGCACCGAACGCCATGCGTCCGTTACGAGCGTGCGATATCGACGTCCAGGATGGTCGCGCCGTGCGGCGCGAGTTCAGCTAGGAGAGCGACGGAGGTGCGCGGGACTGTGGAAGACGGGTGTTCGGCCGGAACGATGTTGCGGCGAGTTCCAAAACGAGGCGTTGCGCAACGACACGCGGTGCCGGAGCAACGGGCGCATACCCGCCCAACGCTGGAGCGTTGATCGAGCGGCACAAGCCGCAGTCTGCGGGATGAACCCGGGGACAGCCCTTGGTGCCTTGCGATTCAACGTGCTGCCGAACGGATGCGTCCTGGGCATGCAACTGCGCATCGGCGATCGATGCCGTGACCGGCACCAACACCTGCAGGGTCGCAATGCACAGCGACGCGATGCGCGCCCGATAAGACATGGCGGGTATAGTACATCCGAGCGCTGTGAGAAGTCCAATCGAAGGCGCGTCCGCGGCGCGTCAGGGCCGTTCCTCCCTGCCGGGGTATCAAGCATCCAACGTCCTGTTACCATCAGCAACGCCCCTACGGAGCTGCAATGGCATCGATTGCGCGGATAACAATTCCGGCGGTATTGGCCTGCCTGTTGGCGAGCGCATGTGCCAGCGACTCGTCAGGGCCGGGCACGCTGCCGTCCTGCGGGACGCAGGGGACACAACTGACGCTGGCCGTCGCCGCATTCACCTCCATCGATCCTGCTACGGACTCCGGCTGCGTGACGTTTGCCGCCAACACGTCGCCCGACACGGTCGAGTATCTCGTGCTGCCGTGGTCGGCCGGCGGCAATCCGGGGTCGTC
>WNFW01003215.1_pt1 | contig 11310 bp, 8 predicted proteins | sample 5400131 | NCBI WGS metagenome assembly WNFW01 (sample SAMN13153362, study PRJNA577476) | soil metagenome | isolation source: 20 cm soil or saprolite under grassland replicate 1 | place: USA:California | collected 2016-06-15
TCAGTGCCCCCTGGACGCCGAGACACGAGATCTGGAGCCGCAAGCGCCTGGGCAAACGACTATAGGCGCTCACCGCCCGAGGATAGTAGTGGCCTGCCTGATCTGCTGGAACTGTCAAAACTAGCAGGTGCTAGCGTTCACTTCCCGTCGAGGATTGCTTTGCTCTCACGCTGAAGATCGCGGCGATCGCCGGGAAGGTATTTTCCGGCCTTCCTGCAAGCCGCAAACTCAATCGCCTGACAGGAGAACGGGTGTGGTTACACCGGGTGCTAGATCACAGAGTGTTTCGACGAAATATCGAAGCTATATCCCGATCATTACCCCGATCACTTCGCCGGAGACCACAATTTCCACTCGACGATTCTTTTGCCTGTTTGCGGGAGTCGAATTATCGACAACAGGCATGGATTTGCCGAAGCCGCGCGCCGTCACGTTCGTTTGTGCCAGCCCCTGCTCATTAAGATAGCTGCGCACCGATTCCGCGCGCTGCTCAGAAAGCTTTTGATTAACCTCGTCGCTGCCGACATTGTCGGTGTGCCCTTCGATGCCAAGGTTCAAGCCGGGATGCGCCAGGATAATGCCCGATAGTTTAGCCAATTTCTCTCTCGCCTCCGGGCGAAGATCATATTTGCCAAAATCGAACAGCACGTCCCCCATGTTGACAACGAGCCCACGCGGCGTGTCACGGGTTTCCAGAATGCGGTTGAATTGTTCGAGCAGTTGAGTGCGTAATGTGGTCGCCGCTTGGCGGGCGCGTTCGGCGTCGGCGCGAGCTGCTTCTTCTTTTGCCTTCAGGGCATCCTCTTCCGCTTTGGCTTTGATGGCTGCCGCGTCTGCCTCCGCCTTCATTTGTGCCTGCTTTGCGGCGGCCAGCTCAGCCTGACGTTTGGCCTCTTCGTCGGTCTTACGTTTAGCTTCCGCAGCCTCCTCAGCAGCCTTGGCTTCCGCCTCCGCCTTGGCCTTGGCGGCGGCCGCTTCTCTCTCCGCAGCAATACGCGCTTCTTCCTGGCGTTGGGCGGCGAGCGCACGCGCGTCCTCGGCAAATTGTATCGCCTGCCGGGCCATGGACATGATCTCTTTCTTGTCCGCCTTACCAGTCAGGGCGTTTTCCGTCATTTGCCAACTGGCGGTGGCTTTTGTAAAGATTTCGGGGGCATCCTTCTCGGCCCCGCGAGACTTGGCAATGTCCACGGCGTTGCGTGCTTCGTAGACTTGCAGCGGAACATGCTCGAGATCAGGAGTCATTGCCAGCGGGTTTCCCAACTTTTCATACTGGCCCCGCTTCATTAGCTTGAAATCATTGACTGGGAAGATTTGTCCCTTTGTGCTTTTGCGGGTCTCGTTTTCCAGGACAACCATCTCGCTGGGAACACGCACGGCAAAATATGGCTCGGCGGTAATGAGCATAGCGAACGTCTGCGCGGGCGTGGTCGCGTTGAGCTTCGCTTCCCCGTTTTTGTTGATGAGGAGCTCGCCGGTGTTGCCGGTGCGTCCGTCGGGCGTAACTACCCAGAGCACGTAGGTCAGGAACTCGGCGCCCAGCTTCGACGGCTCCGTCATGTTTTTCAGTGAGATCTCGATGTTCGTTGCGCCTGGCTTCGCCTCGACTCTTGCCTCTCCCATGGCTTGAGCCATCAAGTCTGTGCCGTTTAAATCGACTTTGGTATTGCCACCGCCGACCTTATAGCCGATTGCTTTGACGGATCTGCTGACCGAGTTGGAGTCCGGCACCTTCTCCTGTGACTGCGCTGCGGCTGTGCCGGCCGTCAGAGATAGAACTAAAGAGAAGAAAAGAATTTTCTTATGGTCCATAGAAGTCTCGCTTGCGACCCGCAAATAGCTGGGCACAGGAAAATATCGGCGGAATGGGGGGCCAACGCCTACTGTCACAATCGACAGTAGGCGAGGAGCCGTACGAATCGAGTGCCGACGCACTCCTGGGTCATGGAGTCCATTGGCGCATCGCACGCCGTCCCTGTATGGTTTGACAGTTTCGGGGAATTCCGAGGCAAGACCATTCTCGACCGCGCGGAGTCGGCCCAACCCCGAACCCGGGCAGAAATGCCCGCGCGTACCAACCGGCTGGATTGCCGAGGAAAAAGCATCCTGCCTAACAGGTCGGCTCCGCCATCCCAAGAGGCTCGCAAACCCTCTTTTACGGTGTCTCCGACCTCATTTCGTTCCTATCACTTTGTCTTTTTTTAGCTGCGTGACCAGCGCTCTGGCATATTCCCTTGCCAACTTCCCGAAGTTCTTGGAATAGACGCTTTCTGTTTCTCCGCTCCAAAGGAGTTTTTCGTCCTTGGTGTTGTAGAGATTGAACTCCGTGCTGACGTAAGTGTATTCCTTAACAGAGGAACTGGATGGGTAGGCCTGGCCCCAAGCCATGTTCCAATATGGCCAGAAATTGTAGTAGGCCGCAGGAGGCATATAAAAGCGGGCGCCGAGGCTTGTGACTACTTCTTTGGTTTCCTTGCGCATGGCCTTTGGCCTGATGACAAGGACGCCATCAAAATCATTTTCTTTGATGCGCTCTTTGAGTTCACCCTCCAGCAGTTCGTTGCGGGGCGGCAGGACCATGTGGCTCCTGATGCCTTGGACGCCAGATTTGGCGAGCAGCCTCTCCATTTCATCTTCAAGTTCCTGGCGTATGAGGTAGTTTTCCAAGACTCCGATGACAAGAATCTTCTGGAGCTGCGGCATGGGTTGATCGGTGAGAACCCAACGGTGAACAATTTTTGTACCGGCCCGGATGGGGAGTGCAGCTAGCATGAGGACAGATACGAGAAAAAGAAGGAACGCTCTGATCTCGTAAACCCGCTTGGGAATGGAAACCGGAGGTTCGGCTTCTGTGAAGTTGAATGGCACGGTCATCACCTTCGTTGAATGCTACCTGGTGGATAGGACTGCAGGCGGCGTAAACTGTGTGGCCCACGCGCCTTCTCCTGCAATGGATGCGCGGCTCAAGAAACCACTATTCCTTATATAAAACCAGCAGGACGCCAAGAATGATCAATAACGCGGGCCATACTTTCCTGAAGAATTGCTGCCACTTCTGTGATGTTTCAGCTAATCCGTTCGCCAGTGCCACTCCTAACCCCGTGCTTGCGAACCAATGGTGCTGTCTCTGGATGCGCTCCATGCTTTCCATAGCGTGGGGTGACTGCATATCGCCGCTGTGAACGTGAAACAGCAGCAAAATAGCGCCCGCGCCACCTACTACAGGAAAAAACCAGGCAGCCCATGGGGATTTCAATCGCCCTCGCGCTCTTTGAAATTCAACGTATCCCAGCGCCAAAAGAATGATAGAGAAGATCTTGTGCTGTAAGTCCTCGACATTGTGGGTGATTGCATACCAAGGACTCTGAGGACCAAAGGGCCAGATCTCGGTATCGCTATAGAATAGAACAAAGAGGCCAGCCGCCAGAAAGCACGTAGACCAAGCATAACGCACCACCGGCAAACGGGTGACGAGGTGGCTCTCCGCGAGGATGAAAGCTCCCGCTAAGATGACGAACAATCCAGCCAAGTGATGATTGAATTCGCTCTCTTGCTTGTCCGCTAGCCGCTTGGCCGCTTGCGCCGGGTCTTCTGGAGCAGCAGGCACATTCATTTTCATCCCTGGCATGTTGTGCATGTCGTGCTGCTGTGGCCGAGCCAAGGGCATCAGCAGAAACAAGAGCGAGATATAAAACATAAACAGCAGCATCATCATCTTAGGAATTCGTGACCGGGAAGCATTCTGTGCGGGCAACATTGCATGGTCCTCTTTGATTCTGGGTTTGGTGTCGCCGAGCCAAACCTTGTAACGCTTCGTAGGAATAGTTGGCCACTGTCAAGATTGACAGGTGTGAATCTCATGAGGAATGCGTACATGGAGTGCTAGAACGCCTCGCCGACGCCCATACTCCAAGTATGACTATCCTTACCTTGGGCGAAATCAACACGAAGATTCACATGATACTTCTTGCTCAACTCAAACCGGACACCACCACCGCCGCTTGGCAGGAAGTGTTTAGTCCTAAACGGTTGATTGCCGCCGGGCACTACTTCTCCCAACCCTCCAAACCCCACTACCCCAAACCTTTTGGGCAAGGCCAGGCGATATTCCAACTGTGTGGCAACCATGTAACGGTCAAGATAGCGTCCCGCAACATACCCCCGCAATTCACTGTCCGTTCCGTAGATACAGTTTCCGTAGAACGGAGGCTGCCCTCCCGTAACGCAAGCGAACCCGTTGTACGCAAGAACTTGCTGCTTCGCCATGCTCCAGTATTTGTTAAACGTGAATTTGTAACTCTGAAATGAGTATTTGCTACCCAGACCTTGAGAAAAGAAGTCCGAAGTGAGGTCCAGAAGAGTTCCGCCAGTCGGGTAAAAACGGTTAGGGCGAGTATCGCGCTGCAGCCTGAAACCTACGGCTGTCAAAGCTGTATGGAGGCCAACGTCGGGTGGCAATGGAACGGTTCCGAGATTTGCAGGTCGGAGGGTGATGAGCGAGTTGCCCCAGAGAAACCGTGGACCTAGGAAGAACTTCCATCCAATACGACGGAGGAACTCCGCGAACAATACCTGACCGGTCTGGTTGAGAGGCAACCTGGGCTGTGACGCGCCAGCGCCCAGGCCGTATAAATCGTAGTTTAGATTCCCTCGGGCGAAAGCCGCAGTCGTCCGATAAGTGTTTTCCTTGAAGTACAGTTCGCCAGCAGCAACAAAACCCCGGGTGCCGTTGTCCGTAACCAGCCCAGCCGCCCCAATTAGCGAGGGGGGAGAGGTCTGGTCACTTCTGTCGAGCGGGAAAATGTAGGCAAGAACGGGCACGATTCCCGACCCCAACGCCGGGCTCGAAATTGGAAGAGGAGCAATGACGAACGACCCGCCGTCCGGCTTTTTTTCGGGGGGCGCGTTCTGCTGGGCGGGTCCGTTTGGGTCCTGGCTGTGATCTTCGGTTGTCTGCGCTCGAAAGGCTGAGCTCTCGTCAGCCACTGTTTCTTGCGCCGCCAACTCCGCTCCTCCCAGCGTTCCACATGATCCGCTAGCCAGGAGGAGTAACAGCGCCTTCCAAAGCTGATGCGAATTCAAAAACGAACCAATCACAGGGAACCTCGAACCAGTGCTTCAAGAACACGGCCCGCGCTGTGTTTTGCAGAGCGGGCCGCGTTGGGGGGCACTGAGGGACTCAGGAATGGGCACCCTCTTGAAAACTCCTAATTGTTACTTTCAACTTTACTGCGTGCTGGCTTTGGCCTTTGCCAAAGAATTTCTGAATCTGCAGCTTGGTTCGGGTAGAAACGAACGGATTCAGCATTTGTGGGAAGCAAAACGATATCCACGCGGCGATTGTAAGCGAGCCAAGTTGCGCGGAAGTTGCGAATGCGGGTCTCTTGTGGCTGATTCGGATTCCGTGATTGCAAGTCAATGACCGTCGCCTTGTCGAGCGGATTCTCTTCACCGTTGGCCGAGGAGGCGATCTTATCTGCGGCGATGCCTTGTGAGACCAGGAACTCCTTGACGCGCTGAGCCCGCAATTCGGACAGCGCTTTATTGTATTGTTCCTCACCGCGTTCGTCTGTGTACGCATCCAGCGACAGTTTGGCATTTGCGTCATACTCGAGATACTGTTTGAATCCAGAAGCAAGGCTAGTCAATGCTTCTTGCTGACTTCGAACGAGTCCAAGCTGCGGATATTGCCTCGCGGGATAATCGGTTGGGAAGAAGACGCTGCGAAGCAGCACTGTTGGAATCGGCTCGATGGAGCCCTTCAAGTGCACAGTGACGGTCTTCGTGTCAGAGCCGCCACACACATTTGTCGCAGTCAATGTGTACTTGAATTCTTCGTTGACAAGACCATCCGCTGTCTGAGTTGGACTAAGGGTTAGGGACTTGCTGCCGCTGGCGTCTACCGAGCCAAGGGTACCGAGAGAGGCTGCGTCCGCATTGGACGATGACCAGGTCAGCGTGGTGTTCCCCTGCTCGATGAGCTTGTCGCCGATACGCCGGTACCGAATCTCCGCGGGTGAAGCGTTCAGCGTGGACTGAACAATAGGATTCACTTCGACGGTGGTGCTCGGCTTGGTAACGCCCCCTGTGCCGGTAGCCGTGAGTTCGTACGTAGTCGTTTGCCGAGGTGAGATCGTCCTTTCGCCTGTGGTGGGAACCGGGCTCAGGCCACTCATGTCGGCGTCAATGGTCTCGCCGGAGGTCCAGGCCAACTGAGTATTTTGGTTGCAATCGATTTTGGTTGGGTTCGCTGAAACAGTTCCGCTCACAGGGGCCACAACAACTGTGGCACTTACAATGCCCGCGTGAAACCGCGCAACGTTTGCGCCCAGCTCGCGGGAGCCGCGCGGCCAAGCCTTGGTTACTTGCTTTGCATTCGAGATATCCAAGATTACGCGCTGGTTGGCCGCGACCGTGACCGAACCGGACCAAAGTTCTTTGCCATATCTGGTGATCGTTACTTCATGGGTGCCGGGCGGAACGATCAGCTCTTGGTGCGAGCCGATTTCATTATTAAACTCATCGACATGCCCGACAAAGTACTGGGGTTTCTTGCCGTTTAGCAAAACAGCGGCATCACCGGCGCGCCTCATGCCCACTTCAATCTGGATGCGTCCGTGCGGGCCTGGTAGGTCCCCGCCGACAGGATCCAGATTTATATTCACAGGGTGAGTTTCGTTCGAATCGATTGAGACGTCTTGCTCAACAAATTTGAAACCATAGTTCGCTACAACCAAATGGTGCGTTCCTACTTCGAGCTCAATCGTTCGATTGCCAGGGCCAATCGCCTTGCCGTCGACGAATGTGTACGCTTGTTTGGGAGAAACCGAGATCTTCAGTTTTCCCGCTTTTGGTTCTTGCGCAACAGCGGCCGAACTGAGCAAAACCATCGCGCCCAAGACTCCGAAGAATATTCTGCCTTTTTGATGTTTCATAAGTCCGCCTCCCAATGCAGGCAACTCGTTGCCAGCTGCATCCAAACGTTAGTTCCGTAGCCCGGCCCGCGATACTGTCAATAGTGACAGCGCCAAAGGCGTCCGCGGGCCCACTGTATGGGCCGAGGCCGGTGTGGCGGGAAGTTCTAGTGGGGGCTCCGATTCCGGGGCGATTTTGCGCATCTTGGGGATCTCAACGTTTCCAGGGGGCTGGATGAACGGCTTATTCAATTGAAAAACGGTCCGGTCAAGATGGAAAGAGCCCTCGAAGCATCTCTGCCTCGCCTCACGGGGAGGAGGTATCTCGGACCGAACCCTTTTTGGGGTTGGGAGGCAAACACACCATAGGTTTTCCGCGATCTCCGCTGGAACTGTCAAAAATGCCAGCAAAAGGAGCTGCTCTCTTCCCCGGGGAGCTTTTCAAGGGCCGGAAGAATTCTCATTCTGTTTCGACTTAATGCGTTTCACGGGGAAAAAAGAGAGACTGCGGACCGACGCTTCGTGGTGTTCCTTCCGCAGTCTCGTGCAGCTGGTTGGATGAACTCGGGGGTCCGGTTCTCCGTTAGAACCGGAAAACGATGCCGGCGTTGTACCGAAAGTTGCTCTGGTTGTTGTTGCCCTTGGTAAAGCTGTTGCCGAACCGCGTCAGCACAAAATCAAACTGTGCCGGCCGGATGGAGAAGGATTTGGTCACTGGAATGTCGATCCCTCCACCTATGACGAAATCGAACGCGTTGTTGCTGGGGTTCTGCGTAGTGGTGCAGTTCGCCTGACAAGCCTTAAGCAGGTTTTGGTAGGTATTAGAATGGGCGCCGCCAAACAGCGTCTCTACGAAAGGCTCGAAATGTTCAGAGCGGTATTTCAAAACGGGGCCTACGTTATAGGTGAAGAGGTTGCCGTCAGCCGTCACGGTGCACCCCGCTGGGCATGGGCTGTTAGCTGTTGCAGGAAAAGCAAAGGTCCTTGAGAGGCTGCCGTAGCCATTGAATTCTGCCGTGATCCCAAACATGTGGTTAACGTACACGGTGACACCCCCGCCTCCGCCGTTCAGCGAAAGGCCGCTGACGATGTTGCTGTTCTCGGGGTTGAATCGCATGAAGGAGTAGCCCAAGGGAACTTCCACTTTGGCATAATCCTGGGCGAGCGCGGCCGTTCCAAACAGCAGAACAATCCCTAGCATAAATGCACTTCTCATTCTCATTTTCTTTTCTCCTCGTCCCGAGATTGCGTTCTTCAGGTAATCCCAGGTTGATATTCCTCGACGGGTGTCAAACTAGCTTGCGCGTTCCTTCCCAGAAACTGGCAAAAGTGACAGGCCTCATTCGAGCGGACATCATCCATTTGTGAAATGTAGAGCCAGACAGTCTCTCGGACTTTGGGCACTGTGCGCGTCCGAGAGAAGCGCGGAAACATTTCAACAACGGCAGACAAAGCCGGTAAGCAGAGCTCACGGTACGAGGATTCGTGATTTGATGGCGAACTGAATCAATTCAGCGGTCGTCTTGAGGCTAAGTTCCTCCATGACGCGATATTTGTGAAACGCGACAGTCCGCGGCGTCACCTTTAGCACACTGGCGACTTCCTTCATGGATTTCCCCTCGGCCAATAACTGCACGACTTCCCGCTGCCGAGGTGTCAGGGTTTTGGTACGCGGTTTGGGTCGAGGGTCATTGATAAACGCCTTCTGCATTCCCCGCGCTATCTGTGGCGTAATGTACGATTTCCCTTTCAGGGCCATCTGGATTGCTTGCATTAACTCCGAGGCTGCGGAACTCTTCAACAGATAACCAGATGCTCCGCAGCGCATCGCTTCCATGGCAAGGTCCGAATCCTCATTCATGGTTAAGAAAATAAGCTTCGTTGCCGGCATCAGTTCTTTCAATCGCAACCCAGCTTCTAGGCCGTTCATCAGGGGCATAGCGATGTCCACAATGATTACGTCAGGCTTGAGCCGCGGCGCGGTTTCCAATAGCGACCGGCCATCGGATGCTGTGCCCACGACCTCGCACTGAGATTCCAAGAGTTTGCGGAATGCCTCGACAAGCATCGTGTGGTCATCGGCTAGCATGACGCGTGCAAGTGCCATGAATGCTTCACCCTCAATCGAAAGGCTATGGAAAACGAACTCCTTGCGGAAACTGTCATTTTTGACAGGCAGGACTTAATGCCCAGAATAAACCTCCCGCATTCAATAGCCGGAGCAAGCGATGGCTCGGCCTGTCAGTATTGACAGTCTTGCCCTCAACGTCTCGCGTGTAAGGCTTCTCTGGCTGTCCGTTCCTAGGTGTTCGTCTCGATATGGGGACGAGTGAATCGAGCGAGTATTTATGCGTTTCGGCAGTGCGGCATCTCTGGTAATTGTGCTGCTCACCGGCTGCAATCTGGCCTTCGGCCAGGCCCCCGCGCAACGGGCCTGGGATATTCTCGAGAAAGGACACGACAGTCACAGCACGAAGGAACGGCTTAACGCTGTTCGTGCACTCGGTGTATTGCCGGGCAATTCCCACGCTCTTACTCTCGCAGAACAAGCGATCTCCGACAAGAAACCTGACGTACGCGCGGCAGCGGCACTGACCTTGGGACGGCTTGGCTCTTTTCATTCCATACCGTTGCTAAAAGAGGAGCTGAAGGATAAGAACGTTAGAGTGGTTTTTGCTGCTTCGAGCGCGTTGCTCTCCCTTGGGGATCGGTCGGGATACACCATTTATCGCGAAGTGCTAGTGGGGAAGCGCAAGAGTGGGGAAGGGGCTCTTGAAGAGGAAAAACGGCTAGTCACTGATCCCCAAGCGCTGACGTTGATGATGCTGGGAGTGGCCGCGGGATTTGCTCCTTATGCTGGTTATGCATGGGCGGGGTTTGAAGTTTTGTCTAAGGACTACACTGGCCCGGTTCGCGTGGAAGCTGCCCTGAAACTCGCGACCCACCGCGATCCAGAGACAGCCCTAGCGCTGGTGAAAGCAACTTCCAATCGCAACTGGAAGGTGCGCGTCGCAGCGCTGGATGCGCTAGCACAGCAGGCCGATCCGCGCCTGATGGACACCCTCGCGGCCCATCTGCCCGACAAGAAGCAAGCTGTGAGATGTGCGGCGGCCGCAGGCGTTATTCGACTCTCGGGTGTGCAAGAATCAGAAGTCCAGCGGTCAAGTACGGTTCCTTAGGAACGTGACGGCGGGACGTTTGAGTGAACTCGCTCGCGCGGTTCACCCAGGAATGTTTCAGGCTCGCTAACTTCGCGAAGTCCAGAACCCGGCTCCTTATAGCCTTTCGCTATGTACTCGTCGGGGATCGCCATACGGTTGCCGTCACGCAGGGAAGTGTAGTGCGGTGAATTGATTTCTATCCCGGCCTCGTTGAATTGGTCTTGAATGTTTTGATGGAGTACGGAATAGATTGTCTGCATATTCTGTGGTTGTCCCGTAAACGCATTTAGCTCATAGGAGACGTAGAAGTCCTGTAGATTGGATTGCAAGACAAAAGGACGGGGAGACTTCAAAACATCCTGCGTTGACAGAGCTGCATTAATGAGTAGTTCGTGAACTTTTCTCCACGGAGAGTTGTACCCGATCGAAACCGTGGTGTGGAAGATCACGCCGTTCTTGCGGGCCTCCGCACTATAGTTCAGAACGACACCGCCCAGAACACTTCCGTTAGGAATTGTAACAATCTCGTTTTTTTGCGTGCACATGCGCGTCACCAAGAGATTTCTTTCCACAACCTCACCGACGGTGTCCCCGATTCTCACGAAATCGCCTACGTTGAACGAACGCATATAGGTCAGGATGGTGCCTGCGACTCCATGAGAAACGGCCGAAGTTGATCCAAGCGAGAGCAGGACACCCAGGAATACGCTAATGCCACGAAATGCAGGGCTGTTGGAACCCGGGAGGTAGGGAAAGATGACGACAGCAGTTGCCGAAAGTATCAAAAGGCGCACGAGTTTACCTGTCGGCGCTCCCCAGTCCGGATAGAAACCATGCAGGGTTAGTCTTCCCTCTTGAATCTCCGCGAAGATGAAATTATCCAACCGAACCAGGTAACACGCAGCCATAAGAATTACGATAACGATAACCAGGTTTGGGATATAGCTCCAGATCGCATTTCCTAAGCCTGCCAATTCCGAGATAGCCCACCTGTTCATTCGGATTGAGGTGTATCTGGTGGATGGGAAAGAGTGCAAAATGAAAGCGGCGTAGACTTCAAGCAGAGCTACAACTGCGAACATGATTAGAATCGCACCAGTTCCGAGCAGCGGCAACAGAAGGTAGCGCGCAATCCGTGGGCGAACTGAGTTCGGAGAATTGGCATCCGCGGTTCTGCGAATCCACATTTCTAACCTGCTGCGTACCATACGTCGTACACGTAGCAGCAACAGGAC